>Ga0209052_1000561_pt1 | contig 11790 bp, 5 predicted proteins | sample WorMetHEROISLAND_2_FD_187409 | JGI IMG/M metagenome (GOLD analysis project Ga0209052, IMG submission 187409) | Marine gutless worms symbiont microbial communities from Max Planck institute for Marine Microbiology, Germany - Olavius sp. 4 HERON... | ecosystem: Host-associated > Annelida >...
CTTGGATTGCACTCACTAATTTTTACACTATTGCTAGTAGAATACCATTTGTCTTGCAAATGATTATTGAATAACACTCAGCAGTCAGGAATGAGTCGCAAACCGCCGCCTGTGGAAATTTCAACTTAACTAAAATAATTTAGGTAAACTTTTTAGTTAGTAACTATTTTTTGTCAGTTAAACTGCTCTCTTAACTTAATTTTTTTTCAATTAGTTAAACTAATGGTCTAACTTTAAAAAATTAGTTAAACTATTAGTTAGTAACTTTTTAGTTAACTTTTGCCCATCACTGCCGCCGACACAAAATCATCGACCGACTTTACCAAAACCGAGTTTACCTAGACCGAGTTTAGCTGGACCGACTTCGAGTTTACCGGCTCCCGCCTACGCCGGTAGTAGCATGGCGGCGACGTCGCGAGTCTTTCAGACGCCCAGGTGTAATTGACGGCTGTCACACATCGCGACCAGCTAATGATGGTTTCTGCGACGGTCCACTGAAACGAGATCTCACGTCGTGCTCCTATACAATGAACGTAAACACTCGGCCGCGTCTTACTACGTTCGTCTAATCCTCTCGCTTGCAATATGTGGCGCTTTTAATTTAATAATAACATTATCATCATTATTAGCCGACATCGCTGGAAGCATCAGCGATGCCGGCTATTGCGACAGGTAGTGGCCTACTGCAGTAGCGTGGTATGTCCGTTTGTACCATTGTCGTTGTCCGAAATCGCGCAGAATTTAGCACGTTTTTAGACCCAAAATTTCTTAGGGCGCGTTCTTTATCACTGCCCAGTTAGTTTTACCCGGTTAGAAAAATGGTACATGTTGAAAAAGAACGACTCTACCCGGTTAAATCGTGGACACGCCTTCCATCCAATGCCTATCCAATCCAACGGAGATGATCGGCTATTAACGTCCAAAGTAAATTCGATGTCAGTTTAGTATAGGCCATCAACTGTGCATTGAAAAACGGGCACTAAGTGATGTGAGCACAGAAATATTATTACTTTATTATCCATAACATTTACGTTTCACGGCTGTAAAACACGACATACAACTAAACCGCCATATTCGCTGAAAACAACAACATAAACATCGCATGTGATTGGCTGAGCCAAGACAACCCCCACGGCCCACACCGCGCAAGTCGTCCACAGTTTTTGACCGGTTAAAAATCGGGCTTACCCGGGTTAGACCGGGCGAGAAAACGAACGCTTGCTAAAAAAGAACGGCTTGGTATAGCCCCGGGTTTAACCGGTTTAAACCGGGCAGTGATAAAGAACCGAGACGGAACTTAAGACTTTTTATAGACGGAACTCGGACTTAGAGACGGAACCCAAATTTTGGGACCTATATTATAAAATAAAACACTTCCGATTGTGTGTCGGCAAAGTTTCAGGGTGATCGGCCGAGGGAGCTCGAAGATCTGGCGTTGAAATAAAAAAATAAACAGATCAGCAGTAAAACATTAGACTCCTCCAACCCCTACATCGGTCGCCTTTCCGCTCCGCTTTATTACAAATATGTCACAAGGAGTTTAACAAAACAACCGTAAACCAGTTAGGTAACAGCAGAACAACATTACACATTCATCCTTATACTACAGAAATGGCACGCTTTTTTTTAATCTGTATGTATCATTCTATCTATGTATGTGTAGGCCTATGTATATACGTACCGGTTTTACTACTTGTATTTGTCCAGCATTTTATGCTGCAATTCTCTTAATAAACATATTGTATTGTATTGTAAAAAGCACAGGAATGCAATGAAAAAAAAATAAACACACAGCACAGATTAGTAAAGAACACGGCGCCGACGCTTAAACAGAGCTGACTGAAAATACAAGTCCGGCACAGCAACAGCAGCATAAACAACAGTTACTGTGATCACTCTGCTTAAAGGAATAAATTATGAGTGAGTGAGTGAGTCGACACATTATAGGTCATTTCGGAGACGGTCCTCCAGGCAATCACTTGCACTGGTACAGAGTACAGACAACAAAAATGAATAACAGCAAAATCAATCAAACCAAGACAAAAAAAAACAAAATATAGGCCCTACTACCTACATACATGCACATGTACACAAACGTAATACTAACTAACAAAAGACGCACACACGCGCAATCTAACTATACCAATACAAAACTAAAAGCCTGGTTTAGGCGCCTCTTACGCCATCTGGCCAGGAAACGGAGTGGGTCTATTCTACACCGGTATACAGTACACCCCCGGACCCATACGGGGGGGGGGAAGAAATTATCATTCATGACCGACTCCTCCAACCCCTACATCGGTCGCCTTTCCGCTCCACTTTATTACAAACATGGCACAAAGAGTTTAACAAAACAACCGTAAACCAGGTAACAGCAGTACAACATCACACATTCACACTACTAGGCTATACATAGGCCTACTGGTATTAGCATATGCATTGGTTTACGCTAATCACATACATTCACAATGGAACAGTTTTCAAAGCACGACGCGCTGTTTGTATTACGGTATATGATCATTGCACTATCAGATGACATGTTGCAAGACAAACGTAGAAATCTAACTATTTCTACATCAAGTTCGTTTAAACACATCGAAAACTATTACAAAATCCATTCAAGCACGACCGTTAAGTCTATAAGCATATCAAATTGCGTTGACAAGTGTTGTAGTAATGTATATCCGTAAGACTATATCTAGAATACATGACCACGATTTTGACGAAAACCTAAACATAAACATTGTGTAAACAAGTAGCTAGCTACACGTAATTACACATTTCAGATATTTGAAAATAAAACAAACATTCACTTTGCTAACGTGATTAACATAGCACTAACTAAAGACGCACACACGCACAATCTAACTATACCAATACAAAACTAAAAGCCTGATTTAGGCGCCTCTTACGCCATCCGGCCAGGAAACGGAGTGGGTCTATTCTACATCGGCACATCCCCAGACGCACACGGGGGGGGGAAGAAATTATGCTTTATGACCGACTCCTCCAACCCCTACATCGGTCGCCTTTCCGCTCCACTTTATTACAAACGTGCCACAAACAGTTTAACGAAACAGCCGTAAGCCAGTTATCAGAACAACATCACACATTCACACTACTATACATACTGGTATTAGCATATACAATTATACATTGGTTTACGCTAAACACATGTACATGTAGGCCTATTCACAATGGAACAGTTTTCAAAACACGACGCGCTGTTTGTATTACGGTATATGATCATTTTGTCGTCAGATAATAGCCTATGTTGCAAGATAAACGTAGAAATCAAACTATTTCTACATCAAGTTCGTTCAAACGAAAACCATTGCAAGATGCAACTTAGTAACGACATGAAATTAACACGACACGTCTGAAATCACTACCGACATTCACCTCCGCCGAACGAAGAAGGTTATGTTTTCAGCTCGGTTTGTGTCTGTCGGTGTGTCTGTCCGTAACGCTATACTCAAAACTTTTTGATTGGATTTTGTTTTGAAAAAGATTTGTAAGGGTGGGGCGTCGCCTTAAACTAATGAAATTTTAATGGCAAAGCTCCGGAAAGTATCGGCGGATGTTTGTGCTCTCCGAGTGCTGCTAACTGACAATGAAAAACAGTGCGGCAATAGTGAACATTTGGACAATAAAACGCTGGATACTGAACTAGGTTAAAACTGGTCGGTACAAATACATGGATTTGCTGCCTTGAATGTAAAATAGTGTTCTGAGAGACGCTTGCCTATCCGTAAATAATAGTACACGGAATTGGCGCCAACGTAAAACTTGAGTGAAAGAACACTTGTGAAATCTCATGAACAAAATCGCATAATTAACTGATTATTTACTTGTGCAAAAGTTACGAAAAGGCAAAAAAATTGAAAGTGATGGGCGCTAAACTGGAAACTAACGGAAAGTATAATGGTGGAATGACATATCTCATTAATCTACGGACGGACATATGAGCAAAATAATGGAAGAGATGGGCGCAAAACGAGAAAGTGAAATGGGACACTTACGGTGTAACTTTTTCAATGAAGTGCAAAATATTAACAGGGACAGGTTACGGTATTGACAAAATATTGGAAAAGATTGGTGCTAACTGGAAACTAAAACAAAACGGGAACGAACACCAACAAAATTACATTGCGGTGCAAAATATCTAGTCGGCCAGAGTTAACGTATGGGCAAAATATTGGAAGGGATTGGCGCTAAATCTAAAAATAGGGAAAGGACCTTTTTCTTATATCAGGTTTGATAAAATTTAGGGACGAGAGATAACACATGAGCAAAATAATGGAGGAGATGGGCACAAAAATAGAAAGTGAAATGTGACAGAAAGTGAAATGGGACACTTACAGTATAACTTTTTCAATAAAGTGAAAAATATTAACAGGGAAGAGTTAACGTATGGACAAGATATTGTAAGGGATTGGCGCTAAACTGAAAACTAAAACAAAGCGAGAAAGGACACCAACAAAATTACATTACGACACAAAAAATTTAGCGGGCCAGATTCAGCGTATGGGCAGACAATTGATCGGGATTAGCGCTAACGGAGGATATATTATATAGTGCAAAATATTTAGTGGACCAGAGTTAACGTGTGGGCAAAATATTGGAAGGCATTGGCGCCAAATCTAAAACTAGAGGGAAAGAACACTTGACTAGTGCCACTGTTTCTTATATCAGGTTTTATGGCTGCTTTTAACTTAACTCCAGCAAAGTACAAAGTAATTAGTGGAACCAGCAAAAACACCCAGAAGAATTGGGTCACTCATCCAGCTTAGTTGAAGCACCAACTTTGCATCCAGAAAAAAAACAGGGACCAGATGTAACATACGAGTACTATCTAAAATAGGTTAGCCCCTAATTAATTAGATGGGGGGGACTGTTGTGCTACAGTATGATAGATGTCATAATAGTTATAATAATGTTTAGAAACTATTTCAAAACGTACATTGAGGCAACCAATGTCAGACATGGTCGTCCACGCAACACGTGCGTGGTTCAACAGATCAGCGACTCCACTCAATTCATCCGAGCGAGCCGAGTGGTTAGACCCTCAAGCCGCAATTTTTACATTTGCTGGCTTGTTAAAATTAACGGCTACTTTTCAGCTAAGCCGGAAAATCCTCACTGACAAATAAAATTTTGGACCCTACAATTACAGCAGTTGCCAAATTCGCTGTTGCCAAATTCATTGCTAAAACAATCTCTTGTCACGCTGCTTTTTGCGCAACGTACTAATGTCGTATTTATCAAACCAGCCGTCACAGGAAATATTACCATTATCACGTGTCAGAAAGGCGGGTAATCATTTGAAAATTAAGGCGGCTAAAGTGAATATTTTAATCTGACGTTTTTTTTTCTGCTAGCCGTAAAATTTAAATTCGGCTTCGCGGCTAAATTCGGCGGCTTGGGGTCTACGAGTTGTTCAAGTAGTAGTAGTAGTAGTAGTAGTAGTTGTTGTTGTTGTTGTAGTTGCGGGCGAGCTGCTCAAAGCTGCTGTACAAAATTGTGCGCTGTTGTTTACGTTTGTTTTGTGCAATTTGATCCAACAAAAATACATTTACCAACAACTCGGATTGCTCATCGGTGCTACATTAGTAACTTTCTGTGATAAACTATAATATGGTGCAAGTTGAAGTAAAAAAAGACGCCAAGATAGGTTACTATGTCTCGCTGCGACGGACTTCCACCTGATGGGCGTTGCCCACATAGTGCTTCCGGTCGTCAAGTAAAACCAACACAAGGTGAACTGATGCTGTGTGGCTCTTGTGATGCTACGTCATTTCCTAGAATACAAGGATCCACTGGTAGTACAACACAATGTCCGACTAGGCCTATTCCTGCCAAAAACAGGCTAGCAAAACGAATAATGATAGCAGACAACAACAACGGGTCTATATGTTTCAGTTACGCCTGTCAGTGGTACTCAGCCGAATGTTCTGAATGCCAGCGTTAACTGTGCCGTATGTCTTGACATTGCTGACGAAAACTTCATTGTTTGCGATGTCTGCAAGGAGCGTTATCCACAACATTGTTCAAGCTTACCAGACTGGACTGGGAATTATCTGTCACTGTCGAGAAGTGTTGCTTGCTTAATACTGGTCATAATGTTACCGATGTTTTAATTTCGACTGATGGCACACTTTGCCTGTTGTCAGCTCTTGTCGAGACCTGGGCCAAAGTTGTCACAAAAGCTTACGACACAATTATTTAGCATGAAATCTAGTTGATGTCTGTATACTTTAATGGCGATATATGCAGGGATTCTTGCGAAATGGGTGCTATTCTTGTAGACTCCCGTTCGTCCGTTGCCACGTATATTTGTTAAAAAATCTTACACGCAACGTATAGATAAACTAAAAAAAACCAAATGCCCGAGAGTAGCACTATGACCAGATAAATGCGCCAAGCTGACGCCCTGTTCTGTAAGCGGTAGCTGAGCTTCTTGTATGATCTGTCCCATGCTATGCTATAGCAATGTGACAGATAATAAATAAATAAATAAATAAATAAATATTAAATAATGAAATGTACCGAAAATAATGATATTTGTTTAAGGGGGTCTTTTTATTGCCGCACACTGTATATCACGCCGAGTATGACCAGCTGCGAAATAGGTGAAAGCTTTCGTGTCGTAATCCTGCAGTCCTGCCGTTTGCATTACAGATGCATGGAATAGCATTAAGACCAACGTTTACTTTGCTGACTAGGCCTACTAACAGGAAGTCGTAGCTACTCTATCGATCGGCACCACTGTCGATGACCTTGAACTACTTTCAAGGTCATTCCAGCCAATGCAACTTTTTCTAGTTGGCGTGTTTTCGAAACTACAACAAGCCACTTGCTAAAGATTATAAACTATTTCTAGTCACACTAATGACCTGTGTCAAAACGATGTGTCACGTTATAGGTACTCTACTCAAGCGGTGTTAAGACGTTATGCATACCAGGGTAGAACAGTGTAGACCAGATATGGACGCGGGTCCATTTCCATAACCCACGACTAAAGCTAGCTTTCCTATTCCAACCCAACCGAACCTAACCCAACCCAACCCAACATCGTGCATTACGTTTCAATATTAGGCCTGGTAAAACTGATGAAATGAATATCAGTCGATTAGTTTCCGACAATTAACGTGGATTAATCGATTATATCGAACAATTTTTATAGCCAATCGGAAACACGACGAAAACTGTACAGTTCAACTTCTGGTAGGCCTAGTTGATATTATTTCATAAACAAAAGTAAAATTTGAAAAAGTGACAATGATGTGGTTTATGTACGTGTAGTAAAATTACTTGTCTACTGGGAAGCGTCGGTCTGCAGTCGTCAATTCGTCCATTTCTTCGTCCTTCTCCGGTCCTCTTTGGCTGACCGTCGCGTCGTGCTGTGTGTCAACTCAGCCTTCTATCCCTTCTGGGTAGTAAATCGCGCGGAGCTGTGTGCAGTAGCCTAATTAGATTGGACCGGCAACATGCGGATCGACAGACCGCCCTAGCCTATTTTTAAAAAGTTATCCGCATTTTTAAATGCATAGGCCTACCTCAAGGCCAGCGTAATATGCACGTAAAACTAGCTGCTCGCAGACGTTTGGAATGATGGTGTCAGCGAATTACAAAGACACTTTTATATTTAGCACACAAAATTTCAAAACGCAGAGAATTTTTATTGGATTTGCGTTTAAAAACAACTTGAAATGTATGTACTATGTATGCACATGTAAAATAATAGCACACGCAGTAACTAAGCAAATCTAAGATAAAAAAATTAACGTTGCGTACAAAAGTACGGGACTCTATCTGGCAAACACAATTATATTTTTTTTGCGTTCGCCTGTCTGAAATCGTTTGGTTTCTTAAATTTATGACGTCTTGTTAACTTTTTCTACACATATATGTATTAAATACCGTAACAAATACTAATTCAGCCATTTTATTGAAATAATCCACACACAATCAACTTTATTTCGCGAAAACTATGTTAATCGTTTGTGCAGAACTTGGACAACACTGTAAGTGACGGTCGATTAATAGACGCGCATGCGCGTATGCTACTTCGGATCAAACTGCTTTAAAAAGTCATTTCTTCTGTATGATACACGGAAGCTATGTTCCAAATTTGTTGAAGATCGGTCCATACATAATGTCACAATCTTCACCACAGACACCGGACGGACGGACGTTTACGTGATTTTATATTCTGTCCAATGCATATGATATAATCGGACATTTTTGCATGTTTTGCATATTTCGCTACTTATGTGTCACTGTATATATTCAGCTATTCAACTTTCGAGCTGTAAGTGTGTGTTTAATAAACTCAGTTGTCAGTTGTCAGTTGTCATATGCATGGCATTGGACAGACAATAAAGAATAACTTTTCATTCTTTATACCGACACTAACGTAACCCATCGGCCGCACCGATAATCGACTAGTATCGTTTGTCGACTCAGTCTTTTTTTTTCGAAGCCGCGCAACCCTATAGCATCGTGCGTCAAGGCGTCGCGCTATTCTGCTGCTGCAGCACGATCGTGGAGAGCGTAAAATGCGCACATAATCGCGTCCAACAGGTCTCGCGTTGAGTGGGCGACGCGTATGCATCGTATGCGTGTCCGTCTGTGTTTCTCGCCTGCTCTCTCTTTCTCCACTATCTGGCCGGGTCGGTCGAGGATCGCTCGCTCTGGCGGGACACTATTGACCGGGTGGGACGCCGTGCAGTCGCCAGCGTGGACACACAGGAAGACAGAGAGAGACGTCGGTGTGACTCGACGACTGTGTCGGTTGACTGAGACGTGTTGAAATCGTCCGCCGTTCGTCCCCATGTCCACGTCGACGCCTGGACACCCCGCCGGCATGCTGGCCGATATCTAACTCATCGCTGTGACGTGGTGAGTCATTTACGTCGTCGTCATAGTCTGGTCTAAAGTGGCATGAATAAATTTAAAAAAAATGTCCGTTTAAGTTTTGCGAATTAAAAATCAGCCAGTGAGCAGGGTTAGTATTGGGACGGGTGACCGTTCTCGGGTATACCGTCTTCGTATTCGACCAAGCCACCCAGGCCAACTCAGCCTGGCCATCCTTCCGCGGGTAGGCAAAATGAGTACTGGCGAAGATTACGGCCATCGTCAGGGAAGAAACGGCGAGTTCTGCGTAACAATAGGCCTTGTACGAAGACTGCTGACAAACTGACGCAGTCCGTTATCTGGCTGACTTGGGTTTAACCCTCGCCGGCTCAAAGTGCTGAAAAGTGGATGAGCTCCAACGCATCGGACCTAGCTGTCTATGCGAAATCTTCTTCTTCTAATGCTACTTTGAGGGTTTATACTTCTATAACCGTGCAAGATAGACACATAGATGGGGGAAGCACTGGCCTCACTGGAAGCACTGGAAGCTGGCGATAAACGCTTCCAAAGCTGACCAAAAATGAGATAATAAAATAAAACTTCGACTATTTTTTTCACGTCGACTAGTCGACTAATAGTCGACTATTTTTTATTAGTCGACTATTTTATTAGTCGACTACCAGTTGACTATCGGCTAGTCGACGGCAGGCTTACTTGCGGCACAGGCGACATTGTACGTTTGTTGTACGAACAGACCAACAGTTGGCGCGATTCTAGGAATTTCACGAATTCGACTTGTCTGCTCCATCACAAATTTACACTTGAAATGTAAGTAACTGAAGATAAAATGTATCTCTGGTACACTCGTTTTTTTCCACTATAAAAATACTTTTTTGTTTTTGTTTGCAGATATATAGTTTTTGTAAACGATGTAGTTTTTATCGCGCTTTTGTTTAATTCATTTTACAGTTTTCTCGTTTAGTATGTAGCCTATTGTACTTTGTATAATTTTGTCCTGCCTTCGGGCGTAATAAGTGATATAAATGATATATAGGGCCTGCAGGAATCGTGCAGAATCTGGGAAACTGGAAAAAAGCCGAATCCTTCGTCTGCTATTCAGGTCACGTAAGGTCTATACGCAGGTCTACTCGAGCATCCGGTTCTAGCTGCCTAAGTCGACATAGAATCTAAAATTCCGAACAGAATAGAGACGCAAATGAATGGAATTCTTTCCAGTTATATCACATTTCCCCAGAGCGGCTGCAAGGAAGATATCTTCAACTAGACAAGACACAGGCAGCGTGCTGAACCAGACATTCTGCAGCGCCCGACTATAATTATCCACCGAGCCTATTGCGGCTTTATTGACGATCGAAACTGCTTCTGTCGCATATAAAGCAAGACATCTGAGCTAATGCTTATGAGACGTGCGACAGCATCGGTTTAATTTTATACGCAAGTTGTTTTGGTCTATCTCCAGTAATTTCGGCGAAAATTCACTTTTTAAATGTGCGTCGAAGCCCCAAAATCGCGACAAATTTACTATAACCCGCTATTTTTCGATTTCACAGTCGTTCAAGGTCATCGATGTTGGTACCCCCGGAAAGCTCGTCAGCAGTGCTTGTTATGATACGCAGTAAGTCTGTGTCTATCTGCAACAATTCTCGTGCTAGATTAGTCAACAGTAGCAGAAATCGCGCTTTTTGAGGGGGTACCCAAATTTGATGCCCTCGTACGGAGGACTCCTTGAACATAGGGGCTCGAAACTTACGCTCTCGAAATCTACGTTTAATGACGAAAATTTTATGCGCAGGTTGTCTCCAGTGATTTCGGCGCAGTTCACTCTCGAAGTGGGTGTCGCGGCCTAAAGTCGCAAAAATTCACTAAAAACCCTAATTTGGGGGTTCTACATCGTTCAAGGTCATCGATGTTGGTATTCCCAGAAAGGTCATCAGCAGTGCTTGTTATAATAAGCAGCAAGTCTGTGTCTATATGCAATCGTTCTCACGCTAGACGAGCTAATAGCGGTAAAATAACGAGTTTTTAGGGGATGTCCCTAATTGATGCCCTCGTTCGAGGGGAATCTCTTCACACAGCGCACGAAATTTGCTCACAAGAATTTAATAAACTAGAGACTCTACGCTATCATATGGTAAAAACCCGGAATCTCTATCTCACCTGGGCTTGAATCGGTACTGGGTTGTGACAGACGGACCGACGGACGGACGGACAGACAGAATTACGATAGTTAGTAGACGCTTATATAGTACCACGTGCTGTCGCGCGTAGAAAAGCTTCATAGGGGATATCGGCAAGCACGGCGATGAAGCAGCACAGCGATTGACGCGTTAGATAAAGCAAAGTTAGGTAATATTATAATGCGCTCTAAAGCTTAGCTTAGAGCTTAGCTTAATCTAGCGATGCACTTAATCACCATAACCACTTAGGCGCCAAAAACTCCCTTTTGTACCCCCAGTTTCTTGGAGCTGAGAAACTGGGGAGGCAATGTGTGAACAACTTGCCCAAGGTTGCTACCCAGTTGAATAGTGTCGCCACCCGGGATTCGAACCGCGGTCGCCGGGTTCTCATTCCAAGTGCGCTAACCACTACACCACCGAGCCACACTAGATCTATAGAAGAGATGCCAGCACACCGCAGCTGCAACAGCAGCCTGTTGCTGGTGCTGAATTTGCAGAAAGAGAAGCGGCCGCAGCCTACCGTGACTGCGAACTGCGAGGAAGGAAGGCGCCGAAGCCTGCGTCGAGGACGACGAGAATGGGGAACGGGGAGGATAGCGTCGTAAGCTCCCCAGCGGAGTCCAGGGCGGAGCCCCGGCCGAAAACAAGTTTTGGTGCATTTTGAGCTTGAGCAACGCATCTGATGCGTAACAACTGAAAGAATCAACCACGTACCGGCTGCATATAGTTATAG
>Ga0209052_1000562_pt1 | contig 11780 bp, 1 predicted proteins | sample WorMetHEROISLAND_2_FD_187409 | JGI IMG/M metagenome (GOLD analysis project Ga0209052, IMG submission 187409) | Marine gutless worms symbiont microbial communities from Max Planck institute for Marine Microbiology, Germany - Olavius sp. 4 HERON... | ecosystem: Host-associated > Annelida >...
ACGGCAGCAGCGTCAAACTTCGACCTCTACGCCGGCGACTTCTCGTGCGATGACGACATCTCATTCGAGAACCTGCTACAGTTGGACAACGACATCGACAAGCCAGCACCGCCGCCGCCGCCGCCGCCGTCTTCGACCACTCTGCACCAGCCTGGCAGCGTGTCACCTTCAGCTCAGATCTGCCGCCAGCTGCCAGCCGCTGCTGCTGCTGCTGCCATCAACACCGCTCAGCCGTCGGCCATCACAGGGTCAGCGAGTGCAGTGCCGCCCGCCGCCGACACAGTCGTCTACCTGCTCACAACGAGCGCACTGCGACCGCCACCAACGTCAGCTGCTGGAGCCGTCTACGACGCCGTAGCACGCAACGACGTGCGGCCGCTACTGCGCTTCCAGATCTCCAAGCGACCGACAACGACGGCCGTCGTGGGATACGGCGTGGAGCTAGGAGCACCGATAATGACAGTGCAGGGCGGCAGCACCCCACAGCAGCGAGCACCTGGCCCGCTCAGCGTACAGACAGCGCCCGGCTGTGAGCTGGCTTCTATCGGCGAGCGTATAGCGGCCCTGCCTGCTGGCTGTGCTCCATCAGCTGACGCTCAGCAACAGTTGCAGCGTCGACTTGCTCTGACGACTGCATTCAACGGTGACCTCACGTCGGCGACTGGACGTTCCATAGCGGCAGCCGTGGTCGCAGGCACGTCGCCAGGTGCGCGCTCCGTCAAGACCACTCAGCCGCTAAGCGGTGGTGGCGCCGCGGTGAGCGCGGGCGGCGGTTCCAAGTCCAAGTCGGCGGCTGCTGCCGACGCGCGTCAAACGGTGCAGGAGAAGAACGCGTACGAGTACGAGCGCGTCATGGACATCCTGCGCTACTATCGCGAACTCGTCGTCGAACGAAAGCTTCCCGGTGCCTGTCTGCCGTGCAAGCGACGCAAGAGCAAGCCACTAGTCAGTGCTGACGCCGTCACGTCATTGACCACGCGGCCTGCCTCCGTCCATCCGACGCCGTCGACTACGACCGTCACCGGCCGGACGCTCGCCGTGGCCGCCAGCCAGTACATCCGACCGGTGGCGATGTCGTCGTGGCCGGGACAGACTTCGACCGCTGGGATGTGTCTGCCTGCCGCCACCTCCGCAGGGAAGCTATCCACGAGCTCGTCATCGACGTCGACTAACGGTCCGCCAGCTGCGCAAACTACGACCCACGCTGGCGACACTTCCACCATGTCCAGCACTGACCACGGGTCCAGCGCCGGCAAAACTGTGCCGCTGGTCTCCGACGAGCCGCCAAGTCGACCGTCGTCCGTCGAACTTGGCACCGTACAGTGTTATCCCGTCAACGACGACGTTCCGGACTGTTCCGTGGACCTCATCCGCACGTGTAGCTCGGCACCCGGCCTATGTACTGACGACAGCGACTCGAGTCCACGGTCCCCGACGACAGTTTCCGACGAGAAAATATCGTCGCTGGAGCATCGTCAACGGTCGGCGAGCGTGTGGGATCGCCGGCGACTACACCGCACGCTACGACGCTCGGTGGACCTACGCCGGTTTGTCGGCAGGATTTCTTTCCTTCACCGCGACCCCGCGGTGGTCTCGACATCACAAACCACAGCGGACAGCGGCGGGGAAGGTCAGATTAAGACTGAATCGTCGGACAATAACGTCGTCGACGTCTGGGTCAAGTCGATGCTACCAGTCAAAGACATCAGCACACAGACCACCGACACCGTCGTCACCAAGTGGACCAAAGCCCACCTAGCTATTTCCGGACCTTATCAGAGCTGGACGTAGCGTAACGACACTGAACTGCAGCTCCAGTCACTGAATCACAACGCAGCAGCCTCTAATTTCAGAATCTTTGCGAGTTATCACTTGTTGTATAGGCAGAAAGCTCATTAATTTAACGTAATGTTGGGCGAAATAATTGTATTTGTATCATAAGAATTCGCAGCAGTGAGTCGGACGCAGCGCTGTTATTTTTATTAATCTGAAAATAGTTCTAATTGTACGTCTAATATTATCGTTATATTGTGTTTATATGCGAGTTACGTCAACAATTATGTGAAACTGGGAGCTTAGCTGGCTCACTATTACCAACAGACGTTACACTGTACATGTACTTCACAAAAGCTCATACAAATACAGGGACCCGTTGAGGTTACGGGAGGTGCAAAGTAGGCAGCCCGATCCGTTTCCTGGCAGGATGGCGTAAACACTGGCAATTGCCCCTCATAAATTCTGGGTTGTTGGAAAATTTTCGTCCAATAATGCTAAATTCACGCTGAACCCCCTCCCCCATTTTAGGGAAATTTAGTGACACAATTGAAATTTTGAGCACCCATAACATCCTCTGTTGGAAAAATGCAGCTCTGACTGTCGGAAAATTGCAACTTCCTGCCAGGTCTAATTTTTACGCGCCACAGCTGTACCGGCAGGTACTGCTGAGGCGCGTATTAGCCATGGCGATTCTGTCTGTCTGTCACGACCCGGTGATATACCAAGCCCAGGTAAGATAGAGACTCCGGGTCTTCACCATATGATAGCCTAGAGTCTCTAGTTTCTAATGAGGTAATTTGGTGCCGCTGGGTGAGGAGGTTCCCCTCGAACGAGGGCATCAAAGAGGGGTACCCCCTTAGAAATGGTTATTTTGCCACTATTGGCTCATCTAGCGTGAAAACGGTTGCAGATAGACACAGACTTGCTGCTTATCATAGCAAGCACTGCCGACGAGCTTTCCAGTGGTACCAACATTGATGACCTTGAACGACCTTGAACCCCAAAAATAGGGGTATTAGTGAATTTTTAGCGATTTTAGGCTGCAATACACATTTTAAGACTGAATTGCGCCGAAACCATTCAAGATAGACCAAGACAACCTGCGCATGAAATGTTCGGCATTAAATGTAGATTTCAAGGGTGTAAGGCTTGACCCCCTAGGCTCAAGGAGTCCTCCGTACGAGTGCATCAAATTTGGGTACCCCCTTGAAAACGTGCGATTTCTGCTACTGTCGACTAATCTATAGCACAACAATGGTTGCAGATAAACACAGACTTGCTGCGTATCATAACAAGCACTGCTGACGAGCTTTCCGGGGGTACAACATCGATGACCTTGAACGACCTTGAACCCAAAAAATAGGGGGTTTAGTGAATTTTTAGCGATTTTAGCCTGGAATACACATTTTCAGAGTGAATTGCGCCTAAACCATTCAAAATAGACTAGCACAACCTGCAAACTAAATGTTCGGCATTAAACGCAGATTTCAACGGTGTAATGTTTGACCTCCTAGGTTGAAGGAGTCCTCCGTACGAGTGCATCAAATTTGGGTACCCCTTGAAAACGTGCGATTTCTGCTACTGTCGACTAATCTAGCACGAGAATGGTTGCCGATAGACACAAACTTGCGGCTTATCATAACAACCACTGCTGACGAGCTTTCCGGGGGTACCAACATCGATGACCTTGAACGACCTTGAACCCCAAAAGTAGGGGTTTTAAGTGATTTTTTTGCTATTTTTGGCTGCGACACACACTTAGAGTGAATTTTCGGTGAAATATACTGGAGATAGACCAAGACAACCTGCGTACGAAATTAAACTGATGCTGTGGCGCGTCTCATGAGCATTAGCTCAGATTTATTGTGTTAACAAGGCATCAACGGACAAGTGTTGACTAATCCAACATTCTGTTGCGTTGTTGTTTCTCACCGCAGGCTTCTCAAATTGTGAATGCAGAATTTTACGAACGTTCTGACTCGAACTTGGCTCGGACTAAGTGGACTCGAGTCGACTACGCACATTACTGACTGATAGTAGCTTGGCTTTTGTCGAGCTACATGTATCAACTGCCGGCGCCTTCACGTGGCTAGGGAAGGGCACGGCGCCATCGTACAGGACTTTGCTTTTTTTGCCAGTGTCGTCTATAGCAGAAGCGTTGGTCTCCTTTCCCTTCCCTTCCTTTGCCTCCTTCTCTCCCTGCCGCGAAGCGATAGCTTAAATACATACAGCAAAGTGTCTGGGAGTGCTGGCAGAGCCCGGAAAACGCATCTAACGGCTGTAAAAGACATGGAAATAAACTATATTGTATGCTTGGCAGCATACGTGTGATAAAGAGGAGTTGCTAACAGTTTCAAGAAGGGTCCTTTCAAGCAACGAGTGTCTTTCGAAAGCAGGTGTATCGATAAAGCATTGGTGGTGCGGGTGAATTATAGTTCAGCGTAGGCTGTATCATATCGACAACATGAAACGCCTAATGTCATGAACAGTCAGCGCACAGCTATTTTCTTAATTTACTGCTAATTCGTTGTATAATGTGTGTTTGTGCTTATTTGGTGGTGCACGCGTGTGACGCGCCTGTTACTGCTATGATACCATTCGTTGGTGAATAAACACGTATATTCAAGGGGGAACTTGTGTCTTACAGACACTGGTGCATCGGTCAATACGCTGCAGACTTTACAACTTACAGTCTCACTGCATGCGCAGAATTTGCCGCTGTATCCGAATGTTACTAAAGCCGAAGTCGACGCATTCATTGAAGATACACGAGGGGTAGTATATGATGTGATGGTCCAGTATGACACTGTAGGGTTATTGGAAGCTCCAAGCGTTATATAGGCGTAATTACAGGCGGAGAGGGCCTATAGCGCTTAGAGCTTCCATTATCTGTCTGTCCATTATAATGGACAGACAGATATACACGGAATGTACTGAGAACGTGCGCATTGTTACTTAGAAGTTTGTTGATGAGACGCTGGTGCATCGGCACAGATGCTGCAGTGGCAAGATTTAGTCGCTGATAAAACTAATTGTTCAGCCGTCAAATCATCCGCTGCCTTCCGGCACCGACTAACTCACGTGTTTACGACGCTCAATAAACCGCGAATTGGCAGAGTCCAAGGCCCGCTGTAAGACACAAGTTCCCCCTTGAAGAAAAGTTCGTTGAAAACATAAGTAAGTAAGTACTTCATACAGCGCATTAACTGTAAATAACGTCGAAAGCGCTCGGTGTGCTGGTAGAACGACCCCTGCAGGCATGAGTGACTGAGTATTTAGTTTCTTACACGACAAGCCGTTTCATGTCATCACGATGTTAACTGAAACTAATTACATAAATAAAACAAAGTCAAGCTCGGACACAAACTTGCATTAAATTTGTCTTGGTAAGAACCCTTTCCCAGTCTGGAAAGCCTACATATTAAGAAAGTCTCCAATGGCTTTTGACCGAACTAGGCATATTTGGTACACCGCATGGGACATATGTCCGGGAAAAGGCTTTTGTTAAGGGGTCACTCGTGGGGAGCCTTTATCCGGGCTTATAGAGAGAGAGAGAGAGAGAGAGAGACGGAAACGAACACACTGGGCACGCAGTTATAGACGCACTGAAGTCTTTGAAAGACAACGCAACGTTTGTCAGCGTCCGGCGCAGCAGCTGCAGCAATAAATATCAATCGCAACTCACTCAGAAGCGATTTATTGCTGGGCCATATATATACACAGAACTAGATTGTCGGAACAGATTAGAAAGCCATGCTACCGCAGCCATCCACTAACAAGCTGAAACTTACGACGCTTAATAACTTACAGCAGATAACTATACGCGGGACTTCGATGCAATTTATCTCCAACTGTTTCCGACCGCGGATTTTCTACTATCGGTCTAAACGTGCAGATAAAAGTGCCACTAGAAAAGCCAGTGACAGAAAGTGGACAACTCTATGGATTTTGGCTATTTTACTGTAGTTAGTACGCACATTTATTTGCTTCTGTCTTCTGTGATATGTTTTTATGATTGTGCATTTGCTTGCCTTCGTTTCTTTTTATTATCATTCTGCCGTCTTACGGTAAACCAATATGACTGTAAAAATAATATTCGTCTTTCGACTATCTTCTAAACACAACTGAGGAATTTTTCTGCGTCTGTTTTGACTGCACGTTTGCTGAGCATGTATATACACAGTTTTGCCGAATCCACGCGTCTGCCGGTTTTACGGTCTATATAGCCCGAGGGTTTAGAGGGCCTGGGAAGTGATTATTGTCGGCGACATTGACAAAATGACAACTGGTCAAAACGACGACTTGTAGTGGAGCTAGTGACCGCTAGGCGGCGATGGCGGCGCTACCGTGCGAGTCTGACTACAATCGTAATTAAACTACATGCACAACCACACGTGTAGTCAGTCGTTCCGTCTGTGTGAGGTCTGTCTGTGTGCATTATCATTATGACAGCAAGTTTATTTACCGTGACCTGCAGACGGCTACAGTTCAAAGCCTTCCCATCACATCGTCTATAGATCAGACCACCGCCACAGCGATGTGTCGCACCTTTACCGTGTTTTAGTAGTCTTTATTCACTGTCAACGCTGAGTGAGACAGAACCGAACATAGCCTAGCCCGAAGTCCACTCACTACGATTTGTTGTGGATCTGTTGTACAACAAGCTGTACAACAATACGTTGTAAAACCTGCAGTCCACGAACATCAGAAGCCTACAACAAACTGCAGATTTATTTTGTTGATTTGTAGCCTACATTTGTAGTATTTTTCGATTTTTAGGCGCGACAGCATGTAATGCTAAGCGCGTCTTTGCTACGGCAGAGGCGTCCGTCTGTCTGTCTGTCCGTCTCTCTGTCACACTGCTGTATTGTGTCAACAGGACGCAACTTAGGATCATGAAATCTTCACTGTGGGCTACCGCAAGGACTCTAGTTTCTAACGAGGTAATTTTGGTGCCGCTGGGTGAGGAGATTCCCCTCGAACGATGGCATCAAAGAGGGGTACCCCCTTAGAAATCGTTATTTTACTACTATTGGCTCATCTAGCGTGAAAACGGTTGCAGATAGACACAGACTTGCTGCGTATCATAGCAAGCACTGCCGACGAGCTTTCCAGCGGTACCAACATCGATGACCTTGAACGACCTTGAACCCCAAAAATAGGGGTTTTTAGTGAATTTTTAGCGATTTTAGGCTGCAATACACACTTTAAGACTGAATTGCGCCGAAGCCATTCAATACAGGACCACCTGCGTATGAAATGTTCGGTATTAAACGTAGATTTCAACGGTGTATGGCTTGACCCCCTAAGTTCAAAGAGTCCTCCGTATGAGGGCATCAAATTTGGGTACCCCCTCGAAAAAGTGCGATTTCTGCTACTGTAGACTAACCTAGCACGAGAATGGTTGCAGATAGACACAGACTTGCTGCTTATCGTAACAAGCACTGCTGACGAGCTTTTACGGGGGTACCAACATCGATGACCTTGAACGACCTTGAACCCCCAAAATAGGGGGTTTTAGTGATTTTTAGCGATTTTAGGCTGCAAGACACATTTTAAGAGTGAATTGCGCCAAAACCATTCAAGATAGACCAGGACAACCTGCATCTGGAATGTTTGGCATTAAACGTAGATTTCAACGGCGTGAGGTATGACCCCCCTAGGTTCAAGGAGTCCTCCATGCGAGCGCATCAAATTTGCGTACGCCCTTCAAAACGTGCGATTTCTGCTACTGTCGACTAATCTAGCACAACAATGGTTGCAGATAGACACAGACTTGCTGCTTATCATAACAACCACTGCTGACGAACTTTTCGCGGGTACCAACATCGTTGACCTTGAACGACCTTGAACCCCAAAAATATGGGTTTTAAGTGATTTTTTGCTATTTTAGGCTGCAACGCACACTTACAGACAGTGAATTTTCGCTGAAATATACTGGAGATAGACCAAGACTACCTACATACGAAATGAAACTGATGCTGTCGCGCGTCTCATGAGCATTAGCTCAGATTTCTTGTTTGGACTTGTTGTACAACGTGTTGTGGAATAGCTGTAGACTCTCCATTTGTTGTGGACTTTTGTACAGTACAGCACGTTGTGGAGTTTGCGCTTAAATGAACAAGTGGTAAACTCACAGCGTTTGAATGTTCTTGAGCGGAGCAAAAGTTCCGTTCGCCAGAGACTGAATCTTGTTGTCATAGAGCGATCTGTGCAACGAACAATCAAAACATTGCGTAAAATACAACAGCGTTTATTGCAGCACAGACCCAACATTTTAGGGAATCATCGTACGCTACATAAATAACAGTGTTGCAAAAAGTAAGGAAACACATTACGACTGCTATAAAATACTGAGCTACAAAAATACTGCAAATGCAATGTGACAAACAAAAACCTGTGAATTATATTATTTCCAAAAAGAACGCGAAAAATTGCGTATTTAAAAAAACACAAAATATACGTTACAGTATGCAAACTGCAAACTTCAGTGGAAGGCAAGACGGCTTGAGATTGGAACGGAGCAAAAATCTATCTCTAAGTCTAACCTCAATCTAACTCACTGAAAATGAAAGGTGAATAGGTTACTGTGCTTTCTTTTTGATCAGACAGACAGACGCACAGACAGAGAAAGAGAGAGAGAGAGAGAGAGAGAGAGAGAGAGAGACAGACAGACAGAGAGAGAGCGAGGAAGAAACTCAGAGAGAGACTCACAGAAGGTTGAGGTTGCCGAGGTCGATGAAAGTGTCCAGACGGACACAGCTGATGCGATTAGCGTTCAATAACCTGCAACCAGTCCACGGTGACGTTAGAAGTTTTCGCAATTCTAGTTGACTGTATAGCTCCATATAATTAGCGAACAATAGCAATAAATTGATAAAAAAAAATATTGCGGACGCAATAGAAACAAACTTTCAGACGATGAAATGATTCACTGAACTATGCTGGAGAAAAATGATTATACACTACTCCGTGGAAGTAATCTTATTACTCATCTTAAACTATTAGATGGTAAATGAGTATCAGCCCAAAATCTTACAATAGAATCAAGGTACATTTTGATGTATAGCGAACATGTAGATTTATGGTACACATCGATTGGGTTGAACTAATAATAATAATAAATAATAATCGAATTTGTATAGCGCAAGTATGTCGAATGACTTCAGAGGCGCTAGGACTGTGACTATTACTCATAAACTGACCCCAGGGTGGGTAGGAAGCTGAGTTGCTTTGTGACAGAAAGATAACTATAGACTTACAGCAGCTGTAGCATGTGTAGACCGACGAAGACGCCGGGAGGAAGTTCACTGATTTGATTGCCATACAGAACTCTATACATAAACATATACACAAACCTGCGGACGTACAGACGGATAGCCACAGACTTTAATGACAGGGGCTTAATAATGGGGTTAAAATTAACGCTGTGCCAAACAACTCAGTTCGTAGTGTATTACTCGACCATCTGTCGTACTCCAAAAAGCCGAAAATGACGCCAAACACAAGTAATTCAAGATTAGCAATAACAGCTTCCGCACAGAAAAAAAGCTGCTCTCACCCACAGGCAGAAATTGGTCCAATTTCCACTTAAGATTACTGGCACAGTTCGTGCACCACAGCGCATAAAGACATTATTTATGTGTCATCAATGACGGTAATTACATAATTTCATAACGATGAAAATCTAGCAGTCGTTAAGAGGTTACTATTTTCTCCTTCTCGTTTCATATCTAATTGTCTATAGCGAAAAAAAGATCGACGTCAACTTACAGCGACGTCAAAGCGCGAAGACCGTCGAAAGCGTCCGCAGCAATCGTCGACAGCTGATTATTGCTCAGATCGCTGCAAGCAAACAACTGCGAATTAAACGTTTCTTCGTTTCTATAAACTAATTTCTGCTTACTCAACAATCATCACATTTAGACCGACATAAGCATCGCTACTTACTTAGAATTAACTAATTTTATGGTTGGGCCCCGGTTACACATTAAATAAAACATTTCTGAAAATGTTAGAAAACATTTTTACCATCTTGAACATACTTTATAGACAGGACGAGAAGGTTCGTGAAAAAAAACAAGCGTATTTGCACAATATTTTAGTTTTACTTTTATTTCACACGTAATTTGCACCGTTTGCGCTCAGGAAGTCGGCATATATCCTGCAATATGTAGCCCAGAAGTAGCAATTAAACCGAACTTGTACAGCAACGTAGCACAAACTAAAAATGTTGTCTTCACTCGCATCTGAACTCTTGTAGTACACAACGTATAACTAAGTCGCGAAATGGTAGGCCTATATGAGCGCGCGCCGGATGTGTGACTGTGAAAGACAGCAAGTGGACCGACGTGCGGGCAGTCGTTGTAGCAAATAGCAATAGCTTGGATTGAGATGTAATACCACCCAGAACCAACAGCTGAATGTCAACAAACGACGTCCGGTAGCCCACAATCTGTGTTTTAGCGCGGTCCTGTCAGCAAATACATTGCAATTCACCGGTCACTGGTCGTATCGTAAAGCCAGTGCTGAGCCAGCCGTCTGTCCGCATGCAGACACTGCCAGACAGTCTCGTAAAATCAGTGTTGTCTTCCACTCGCATTAAACAGACCGTGTGCACAGCGTGCTAAGGAGCCTGTCAGACTGGGACTGTTCTCTATTCATAATGTGTCTGTATGCACACAGACGATGTCGACGACTTTGTTGCAAAGCAGCGGCGTGGCTACACGGAGAAACTGGACGAGCGACAGCCCAGACTTCCAGCGAGCAAACAACGCTTTTCATACTAGTGCAGATACGAGCTAACGATGGTTGGGCGTAGTTTGCAAGCGGCGCTGGAGTCGCCGTACGTGCCTGAACTGGCCGACAGCTAGATGTGTGTCATTTTCTTGAGGTTTTGACGACCGATGACTTTGACCTCTGACCTTGACCTCTGACCTTTTGAACGGAAAATTAGCCCGCCGGTTACGCCAGCCAAGACATGGCCGTGGGTCCAGTCTTCGTAACCCAAACCAACCCAACCAATGGCCATGTCTGCGCCAGCCCAAATTTGTTCCTTCGGCGCTTTTTTTTTGTTTTCGAGTTATGAGCTCGCGATGGACAGACAGGCGCGAAGCGTATATAAAGCACGAACTCCACTACATGTACTTCGATCTGTTGTTGATTAGTTGTACAGCTTGATTATGCCATGCAACAAATTTACAACGAATCGCGGTAAGCGAAACTTGGGCTTAATTCGGCCTGCAGGACGGTGGCATAAATAATGGTCAGCTCGCACTGGTAGGCCTGATGTTTTCGCAACTTTCGGCTGCAGTCATGCGTCATAAAGCAAACGACGGTGTAGTCTATGCGATCCGAGCGTGGTTTAAGTACAATACTGCACTGTCTGCAGTGGTATAAGCTCGTACTGCGTACTCGCTTAACACTGCAGCAGTGCAGTATCTAGTACAGTACATAAAACATCTTTTGCCTACGCCACTGCGCCTGCAGTTGGGCCACTCGTATAATATAGACCCTGGCGGGAGCCAGAGCGAGCTGCACAGTCACAGCCGTAGCCGTGAAACCGAGGCGATGTTGTGATGCGCCCGCAGTCTACGCTACGTATTGAGGTCCGAGAACGACATCTGATTGCTGTCTGAATGGGTATATATCGTAGCGGCGGCGGCGGCGGCGCACAGTGCTGCTAGCGATATCGGCGAAATAATTGATCACGACGCTAATGAGGCGCGGCAGGCTTGTAATCGATCACCGCGCAGCGCGCGCGAAAATCGATGAGCAACAGCATCGTCTCAATACTGGAAATGACGTTATCAGGCGGACGTCGTGCATCAGTGGCCAATGGTCATATATACGGACCACACACATAGACACACACACAGACACACACACACACACACACACACGGATGGCAGAATGACGGAGATAAGACACGTGCCCGTATGTAAAAGCACATAAAACACGTGCGCCGGCGCCCAGATATCATAACGCCGTCAACCGGTGCACTG
>Ga0209052_1000565_pt1 | contig 11770 bp, 7 predicted proteins | sample WorMetHEROISLAND_2_FD_187409 | JGI IMG/M metagenome (GOLD analysis project Ga0209052, IMG submission 187409) | Marine gutless worms symbiont microbial communities from Max Planck institute for Marine Microbiology, Germany - Olavius sp. 4 HERON... | ecosystem: Host-associated > Annelida >...
GTATATCTAACCCCTTGCTGATTTGTCGACGGTGATGTGGGAATGTTGGACACGAAACTTGGAAGTTGGTACAAAGCGACATACAAGCTATCCCGTTTGGCGTTACTCAAGCACTGCTCGTAACTAATAAGCAACGCGGACGAGATCACCAATTTGACTTTGAAGCCAGTGATGGACCTTATTCAGAAATCGGTACTGAAACCGCTACTAATTCCCTCGCGACACCGTGGCGTTGTGAAGATGTTTCTTTTGATCGATCGATTGATTGGTTGAGTCTTCTGTTGATCAATTACTGGCTTATTCCGCGCCAGAAACTGATGCGCGGCCTAGACGAATAAGATATTTGCGACACATTAAGTTGTTAAACCGATGTCGGTTATTCAGCGTGTGCGTATCATGGGCTTACAGTTTGACGAGCGAAGGCCTGCAGCGGCCTTGATCTATATCCAACATTGGGGACGAGGAGCGGCGACTCGGGTAACTCTGGGGAGGCTTGTCCCTTCCCAGCCGACTATGTATAGGGAATCTGGGAAAGCCTCTCTGGAGCGGGATCTGGGCGGACCTTAGCCGCAGATAATTTGAGTGCATTCGTAGCCTTAAAACGACGTTTCTGACGTCAAAAACGTATCTTTGTTCACCTCGATGATGGGAAAATGGGATACCTCTCAGTAATTCCAAGTCACCATTCCTTTACTTTGGGGGAGGGGCAAAGTCATTGGTCTCTGCCGTATGGGAAACTGTGAGGGGGCAGTTTCTAATGGATTGACACCCGTGGTGAATTAGACCCATCGTGCTAATACTGGATTTAACAGCCCGTATCGCACTGGTCCCGTTTTTAATCGCCGGAGCGGATTGATCTTGTTGTCGTTTTTTTCGTGAGTCTAATTAATGAGATCCAGAGAAACGTTCGGGAACATTTTGCTCATGCGAGAACAGATCTAGCGGGTCGCTCGGAGCGCTCGGTCGGCATTTTAGAACGGGACCAATAGCGTCAAGTTGCAGAAACTAAACAAGCGGCAGTTAACGTGTAGCATTCAGTACATCGAAGATGAACGTTACAAAAGCCAGATCGTAGGCCGTGGATTTATGATTTACTTCAGGGTCGTAGCTTTCAAGGAGTCGATGAATTTGCTGGGCCTCTGAGGCCAAGGGGCATCACAACTTTTGCGGTTTATTGGAACAATTTCTGTTAACTACACGTCGATAACATTATGAGAATAGCCTGGGCCTACTTTTTAATTGAAACGCTGTAAATGGCGCACTTCAACCTGTTGTTGAATTCAAGAGATTCGTCGTTATTATTAAAAACGTAGGTGTCGTTAATTAAATTTTGTTGTGTAATATTCTTATTGTAATAATGTGTAATAATGTGTAATATTCTAATTGTTGTTATTCGAAAGATTTTAACACGGGTCCCAAATGCCACCGTATTATTGCATGGCCAGGGCGAAGGTCGTTAGTTTTGGCCGTCAGGCAAAGGTGAAGACCACGATCACTGCTTAGTGCTTACTTCCTCTTATATGGCAGTCTGCTCGGACCAAAGTATATAGAGTACAGGATGGTCCAAGAAGGTAAGCCGCAAAGTTTTTATCTCAGCTCCGTCAATTATTGACTGATTTTTACTAATATTTTTCTAGCATACTTAGCAATAATTCTACACCTCAATCGCGTCGCCGCCATAACTTGTAAAATATTAGCCTATTATCATCTTTTGAATAGGCCTACTGAAGTTTACAAGGTAGCGTAGCGGCATGACTAATGTATGCGGGTCTTTAACACTCATTAGTGTATTTCAGCGTAGAAAACGTACGTGTGCTAGTAAAATAATTATTGTGAACACCGGTCAATATTTGACGAATTTAACAAAGTTACGGAACTTGGTGGCTTACTTTTTATGGACCACCCGGCATAACATACCGTTTTCTGGTGCTCCGTGTTATAATACAAGCCACACTATAATTCCGGATTCCAGTATTTTTTATCGTTTTGCATATTACTTATACTGTTTGTGTAGCACTGAAGGCAATGTGTTGATCTGTGTCGTTGCTAGTAGCAGGATACACTGTGTGCGGCAGCAAACTTGTTGTTTACGGCAGGCCTGTATGACGGAGAGCCGAAAGAACAATTCTCTCTGTGTATGTTGGATACACGCAGTCGAAGGGCCATCAACAATTGTGTCACTTGAAACCGGACAGTTTTTTTTCGTGTTTTACAGCTTAGAATAAATAGCACAATTTTTCCTGGCAATGGATGTAAAAAATACAGGAAAAAGAAGAATCCTGAGTATGCCTATATCAAGTGTGTGTGTGCGCGTGTGTGCGTGCCGGCGCTTGTGTGCGTTTCTACTCGAGTGGATGTGTGTATTTTTACGATGTGTAAAACTCACTTCCAGTTATTTCACAAGTTTTTGTTGTTGTTTTTTTTTCGATACGGCAAGCGGTGCTATTTATCGTCGCAATGAGTGCTGTGCGCGTTGCTAGATTTGCGGTGCTGCTGCTGTCGTGTATTTTATCCGGAATGGCTTGGCGCTGTTGAAAAACGATATAGCTGATGCTTAGTGATGGGTCAATGTCAGAAGTGTCGACCATTTTCGACATCTAATGGGAAAATTAGCATTTAGCAAGTTGTTTTATAGGTTAATCTGACCAAACTATTATTTGTTGCATGCCCCTAATCACAATTATGACCGTGAAAAGTATGAAGGAGCATAACTGTATTGTAAACAAAAAGATTTTGTTCTGTAACGAATTTACCGAAAATTATCAATAGTGTGATACTTTGATAGCACAGTATCGAATGATGTCGTCACATCACTACTGCTAGCAGCGTGTAGCAATGCTAGAATGCGTGTGTTTGTGTAGCCTATTTCAACCACAGTGGCCTTCTTAGTGGCGGTCTACAGCAATAGAGAACACAGGAACAAGATAATAAGTTGGCATGCGTCATTATGCCGACACGTATGCGGCCGTCCGTCTAGTTGCCGAGGGTCGTACGCGCCCACTACACGTAGCCGCCTGACGCCTGTGAGCCGAGCGGCTGGCCTGCGCGTGATCCGCAAGCCGTTAAGATGCACGCGAGGTGTGCGTCTTTTCTGTAGGTTTTAGAAGTCAGATGACCTTGACCCTTGACCTTTTGGGCTGACAATTTGCACACTGGTTGGTGGTTAATCCTGCCCTGGGGAACGTTACACCAATTTTGTTTTTCGACGTTTTTTTTGTTTTCGAGTTAGGAACACGTACGGGACAGACAGACGGACGGACGGAGAAGACCCGTAATGCGGCCTGTTAGGACGGTCGCATAAACAGTGAAGAAACAGTAACGTACCGGTACTTGCCATCCCTTAGGCCTAAAAGCCAAAAGTCGCCTGGTCCTGTCGAGTTCAATTACGCACACCTAGCTTTCCCCACGACGTGAGCTGCTACAAGAAAACGATGGAAAAGGATAAAATTGGAATAGAAGGAATCCGATAAGCCTATTGAAACGAAGACTAAGTGGACGCCTTTGCATAGTGTAGACGCCGTATAGGGATGTAGAGCAGCCACATGCTAAAAGTCCTTCATCCTGCAGTGATAGACTAAAACTGCTCCAGTGCGTTTGCAGTAGTTTTCGTCGTCTTCAGAGCGGTGCTGCGTATAAAGTTTATTGTAATTTTGTAACTGCTTATGAACTGTCGGTAGTTGAGTAGCGTTCGTCTTTTGATATGCTATATACGGATATTTAAATGCGGCGAGCGAAACGTTAATTGTTATTTTTTCCCGGTTGGATTGAAAGTGTGCCGTGACTAATTTGCTTAATCACAAACACTACGTGGCATTGCTTAATAAAAAAATATGTTATTCTCTCTGCCGTGCGTGTCATTTGTTACGTTTGATTGGCATAAAAGTTGAGCGACTTACGCAGTATGAGTCGTGAGGCATCAAACTGTACTGTTATAGTTGACAAACCAAAACTATTACAAGAGAGCTGCAGTGCTGTCGCAAGGAAACTGCGCGATGCACGGTCATTTTGAGAATGTGCAAAAACAACCATGGACGATATTTCTACTGCTCACAGAGTGGCTGTATTTTTATTCAAATTTTCCTGCAGTTGGGCACTGTTAAACCACATAACAATGGTGGCTTTTGGTGGCTGACTACCAAGTTTATTTGGCGGCTAGCTATCACATAGCACATCACAACTGTCAAATATCTAAAATGACAAGCTGAGCATTTATCGTATGTCTCAGATCCACGTACCACACCAACCTTACTCTCAGCATTGTGACGCAGCCCTCGATATATCGCATATTTACAGCATATAGGGTGGGCAAAAAAGTAAGCCACCGACTTTTGTCTATATCTTTGTCAAATATTGACCGATTTTTGCAACTCTTTCACCGACATATTCTATAGAAAATTTGCAATAACGTGTATTTTACCTCATCTTAACCTCATCGCTACACTACCTTGTAAAATTTGCAAAAAATCACTTTTGTCAACATGAATTCCGGTAAACGCAATTACTTATCTTCTGAAACAATTTGATACTTTCTGATTTAATTAAGTTACGTCTAGTTGCAGTTGTCGATACACTTTCGGTGTTTGTAAAAAAGTTAACCATATTGTTGTACATGGTGGGCCCAAAAACCGCGTGCAAGCTCTAAACTCTCGTTCATGTCTTCACCAGACACCAAATATTGATCAATTTTAATTCTTTTCACTGTTATACTTAGCAGAAAATTTGTAATAGTAACAATAAACATAATACACATTTTACCAAGCCGAAAAAGTGTCATTTTCGCTAACTTGCAATTTATTAGTTTACAAAACATGAATCGAGCGAAAGCACAGTAAGGCAGGCCAGACATTCACATGTACAGGCTAGCTACTGAAGTGGTTGTTAACACGATCCAGGACATTTGAATAATGTTTGTGGAAGATATGGACAAAAGCTGGAGTCTTACTTCTTTGCCTCACGCCCACCCTGTATATTGACCCATCTTTAGCAGTGAGTTTGGGCCGAGTTGATGTTTACTCACTGTCGCAGTCGAATGTAAACAAATAAAACAACAAACGAAACAACGAACGATAGGAGCAAAGAACTAAAGTTATTTTCAATTCATAGTGTATTTGGTTAGATGAAAAGTTTTGCTCGTTAACTGTCGTTGCAAGTAAATGTAAGCGTAATAGTGATGACACACTGGACAGTTTTCTGGCGCCAGTTCCCGGTACCGGTCGACTGGCGCCAGTGGTTAGCCTAGTACTTATATTAGCCATGGCACACAGCGTGAACACAACTAACTACGTAGGCTACCTAGTACTAAGCCGTGTGAAGAACTATTACGGTTGGCCAGTGGTAAACCTTAACCGTAGTATATACGACTCTGGGGCCTAATTTACAGAACTTCGTAAAATGCACTTACGAAAATGTTACGAGAGAGTTATGGGCAAGTCTTCCGAATTGTACTACTGTCAAAATGGTCCTTAACCAGCCTAGATTGTTAGGAAATTATTAGTTATGCAATAATAAGCTAATTTTATTGTCTATCGTATGTTTTTTCGTAATTCTTCCACAACTCTTTCGTAAGCTTATTAGCTGGCATACGAAAGACATATGAAATAATTGCGAAAGAATTACGAACGTTCGTTTTACGAAATTTTGTAAATTAGGCCCCTGATCTGGGAATCAGAACCGTACTTCTTTTCAGCAAAATATGCACCGATTTGTAGCCTACTTTAATCCCAGCCATCGCTTGATCCACCATTTTCGTTTTCTTTGCTTTCAGATGCTGTTTACAGCCAAGAAACACAGGATGTAGGCCCCTACTGGTTAGTATTGGAGAACTAAAGCTGCACATGACACGTGCCTGCACAAAACGTCTCCACGGGAGGAAATGGTCCAAGACCCGAGACATTGAGACCTGTTGGACCGAGACCGAGACGAGACACAGTTCCAAGACAAGACCAAGATGTTGAGCATTTTGTCAGAGACGAGACCAACATGTTACTATGTCTTGAGACGGTCTCGAGATTGAGACGTCAGGACTGAGACCTGGCAGTAGCTCGGATCTTTTTTTTGTGTAGCAAAATGCAGAGAAAATTTGGCAAAACTGAACGGCGGTCCCAAATTCTACGATAAGGTTTAGGGTTAGGGTTTTAACCCTAACCCTACATGGTACACTTATGTACAGTTACTTTTGATTTGCACTGGAATTGTTTTGCCTTGCCATTAGTGTGCAGTGTGCAGTAGTTATTAGGATTTGGGACCACTGTTCGGAGCTTTGCAGAAAATTGGTCTTATGAGGCTGATATCAGTACAGTATGATATTACTGCTTTATTGTTGTTGGTTGTAGGTTTGTGTAACTCAACGTTATTTCATAACCAGTGATGGAAGACATACCAGCATCAACTTCAAGTACTGACTACATGCTTGACACGGCAGAAAATCTTGTGACGCAGTGTAAGAGAATGGTTAGCAGTGCTGATGAGTTTCTCAAGCCGAAGGAGAAATGGGAGGCAGGGAAACAGTTCTCCAGAGAACATCCAGCGGCAGCCTTTTTCGTAATTATTCTCATTGCCATGAGCATCATCCCGATTGCTTGCTTCTGTGCCTTTGCAGTCTGCACGACGTTGGCCGTCTTGACATCATGTCTCTTCTTTGAAGGTAATTGTTCCAACTGGATTTGTGCTCCGTGCAGTTGTCAGATGTCATTGTTGATGCTTCTCAGTCAGATTTGGAAAATTTGCTCATAAAAATTTATGCTAATAATATGTGGCATTTGCCTAAGCAGTCTTGTGTTTGCCACTGCATTAGAGATTGTTGTTTCTGCTGAAGGAAGGAGGTAATGGGGTTTTTGCCTTGATGGGCATTTCAAGTGTTGTGATTTAAGTTTGTTCACAAATAAATGTTCTTAAGTGAGTAGTTAAATTTGTATAGCACACGATGTCGATGGAATCCCGCCGAATCTGAGGTGCAGGGGTAGGATGGGGGCTAAGATGGCCTAAAAGCTACGTTGTAGAAGCAAGTTTTCATCTGGTGATGAAAACAGCATATAGAAGGGGAATTGTGAATGTCCAAAGGAAGGTTATTCCAAATGATGGAAGCAGCTACTTCAAAACTATGAGAACCGTAACGTGCTTTGTTCATTTGTTGTTCATTATTGTATATTTTATGTGATAGGCCACATTGTGTTTTATTTTATCTGTATGTTTCTATCTCTGTGTCTGTAGGCCTATCTATAACTACTTGTATTTGTCCAGCATTTTATGCTGTAATTCTCGTAATAAACATATTATTTGCGTGCTAGATTGCTCAAAAACATACACATGGATTTGTCTGTTATTGGTTTCTGTTATATATAATGGCGAGAAAAGGAATTAATGATGCTGTTTCTGTGGCTGTTGTAGCTTTCGCTCTGACCGTTGGAGCATTTATTCTGCTTGGAGTTCTCAGTTTTGCTGCATTCCTGGCTCTTGGCTCCAGTATTCTGTTTGCTGGAGCCATGTACGTTCTAGCCTTGTCACGCAACACTATGCGCAGGATACGACCCACGGCAACACACTTTGAGTGACATGTTGCTTAGATGTATTGAAGATTATTTTCTACTTTTCTGCAACTGGTTACCGTGGTTAGCAGCTGATTTTGTTCATCATTGCGAACTTGCAGTGTTCTCGGCAGTGTGCTCTTTATACTCGGTGGTAACAAGACATATTACTTGAATGTGACACCTAATATGCCTGTATATTTATGTATATTATATGATCACGTGTTTATTGGTTAGCAGCTGGAAGCAGAAAGCTCATAAGTGCTACATGTGTGCAAAGAATTGAGCAAGACAGCTGCCCACAAGTGCCAAATTTGTATTTTTGTGGGCAACAAGGTTGCTCAATTTTTTTCATTGCCGATTAATTTTTGGCAAATATTACCTGTGTTTAAAGTGTCCATTCGTTGTTGCTATTTGGAAATCCTTCCTAAGTACATATTAGTAGAGCCTGCAGAATTTAGTGCAAAATAACTGGTACCCTCATTACACCCAGAACCAGCATGTACCAAATTCAATTCCTTGGCCCAGAAAGTATCAGCTTTCTGTATTTTTTTTAGTAAAACAATGAACCAAATACCATCATTATTCAAAGCAAACAAAAATTCTGTGAGTTCTGACAATATACTGGGTGGCTGTGAAATTACTCTTCCCTTATGAAATGTTGCAAAGTGCATACAGAATTGGCAAAAATAGCATGTAGAATTAAGAGAAGCATTACACAAATTTTCGGAAAATTATTCCACAGAATTCTGCAGGTGCTAATCTTCAGTTGTCTTTGGCTTCATATTTATTGTGCACAAAATGCTGGTACTGCTGGACGTATCATATTTCAAGCTATTATTGTATAAATATTAACAGTAACATTCATGACAAAATTTGTTGCCTGGTTTTGTTACATACAGTGTGTATTTATGCCGGTGAAATGCTTACGAGTAGTTCTTGATAGCAGTGCAACAACAGTATTTCATGTACTAGTGCTGCTTTGTTTTGTAATGAAATATGCATAATTGTCATATACTGAGCTCAGCTATTTTTGCACCAGTGATTCAGTACGAATACAGCATACAAGGCATTACATGTATACTACAAATAAATACGTTTTAATGATTCACTCAGAACATCACAGTCATTTGTGGAAACATCGTTCACAGAAAAATAAATAAGTAATAAATAAAACACCAGCATAAGGCATTATTAAGTACGGTAATTATTGCCTGGTAGATTCATTTTCAACATGACCTACAGTGTGTCGAGTGGGACAAAACTACTCACTCGCTATCCACTGACTAATAGTAATAATTGCATCAAAGCAGGCATAGATCTTGTGAAAGCTGTCTATGGCAACGAAGAGAGGAGAGTCCAGTTGTCAATACTGCACAGTGGGCCAAAAAAACAACAAATCTGAGCTAATGCTCATGGGACGCGCAATAGCATCAGTTTAATTTCGTACGCAGGTTGTCTTGGTCTATCTCCAGTATGTTTCAGCGAAAATTCACTCTTAAGTGTGCGTCACAGCCTAAAATAGCGAAAAATTCACTTAAAACCCATATTTTTAGGGTTCAAGGTCATCAACGTTGGTACCCCCGAAAAGCTCGTCAGCAGTGCTTGTTACGATTGCGAGTTGAGTTGCATCTACAGGACTGTACTAAGCAAACAAACTGAACTGACCACAACACTGAGCAGAAATATGTCAGTTCATTTCAGTTCAGTGTAGCAAGTCAGTTCAGTTCCAGCTCTGGGGTGCTTTATACACGGCCTCAAGTCTTGACTGGCTAATATCCGACAAGGCACTCACTCATGCATTACCATTACTGTCTATTGGAGAACGAATCGTCTTTCACATTATAGTTGCGTATCTTGGTCCGTCGGCTGACAGGTGCGACGGCTTTGCCGGCCATCCTTGGAGTCAGGTTCTTTGTGACCACAGACCTCGACTGCACGGCGGGTTTGGATCCTTGCACTGTTAGGCTGACAGCGGACTGAGGCTGGAGAACGCCGTGAGGTGGCACTGAATCTTTCTCTGGATGAGAACCACCTACAGCCAGAACGAACAGTCCGATAGCAATGACAAATGCAAACAGTAAATAACAACAGTCTAACGACGCAGCACGCATGTGATGCGATAACTGCAACTGCTTTCATCATGATATAATATCAAGAAATACCATGAAAATGAACACATCGTTAAACGTACAGACACACCATCTGCTATTGTTTCACCTGCTCGTTTTCCTGAATTAGGCCACGGCTACATGTACTACAAAACACTTGCTGAAAAATGTTTGTGTATTCACGACTTTGCTCCACATTAGGCCGGTTTCAAAAAGCAAACTTATGGGAATTGTTGTGATAGTTACATTTCACAGGCCGGATACCTTCACCACTGGCCAGCCATCTCAAAGACGAAAGCAGTGTTACAGAATTTGATAATCAGTTATTCCGGTACACAATACAGATCAACCTACAGCCACTGCAATGAGAAAAGTAAACACACCATGGAGAAACAAATAAAGACTGACGAATAACATGGAAAAGAACAACAGTGACGGAAATCAATCATTTTAAAGACGTCAACAATGGATTTGAAAAGACCAACACATGGGGAAAGCGGTTAGCATTAATTGGCAGAAGGCAGAGGAAAAAATTGCAAGCACACATACTGTCGACATTGGGATGTCTCGGCGTTACGGGACGTGGACTAAGTCCTGACTCCATCATAGCCCAGATGTCCTGTAAAGACTCGGCTCCAGCGACCGATGACATGCTGGCCATTAGCTGCAGCATGGACGTGTCTCGGTCTGATGAGACGCGATTAGGCGACGTTGCAGCACCTGCACAGACACACAATGCAACACACCGAAATACACGCTCAGCACCCGGATCTAAAATGACTAATTATTCGACATTCTTTTTTCAATTTAGATGACTATAAGCGTGTGCAACGCTGACACAATTTGCACATCCACTTTATGGGCTATGATGCTCAAAAATAGAGCAGCAGACAAAGAGGCAGTTTTGGCTATCAACGTACTCACACATTTTCTACTGAGTGAGTGAGTGAGTAAGGTTTAACTGTGCTCAGTTAAATGTGCTCAACACATTAGGTCATTTCGGAGACGGTCCTCAGGCAATCACTTGCACTGATATGGAAAACAAAAATTAACAGCAAAATCAATCAAACCAACACAAAAAACCCAAAATACAATAATATACTACCCACATCCACATGCACACAAACCTAATATTAGCAAACAAAAGATGCACACAAGCACAATATAACTCTACCAATACAAAACCAAAAGCCTGGTTTAGGCACCTTGTACGCCATCCGGCCAGAAAACGGAGTGAGCCTATTCTACAGCCTTGGACCCACACAGTGGCAGCTGAATACTGTGTATCAGTGACTCATCTGATACATTATGGTTTACAACACAATATCTAGACTACAGACAGGGGCCATTCAACACAAGGTGGTGCTCATGTGCATTAGCTGTATGCTGCAGGCAAGCTGCATGTTCGGCCTTCATGTCACTAGCTGAGATCACTCGTTCCGGCTCAGGAACGGACAATCTCTGCGACAAGAAATCTCACTTGCCAAGGCGCTGGATGTGTTAATATAACGACAGCAAAACAGTCACAGACATCAGCAGAGTCTTGAAAGACCTTGAGCAAAAGTTGGCCTCGGTGACCTGACCGCGACGTCAGTAGACTGCGTTGGTTTCAATATAGAACGTGGACGTTCATCATCATCATTGTCATCATTGTCATCGTTATCGGCCACGTTTTTAGACACAACGTGAGTTTTGTGTCGTTGTTTCTGTACCATCTCCTATAAACATGACGACAATGCTAACTACGCTGTAGGCAAAGCATTTCTATGGCGAGTATTATGAAAATTTGTATGGATTCACTACAACTGCGTGTAATTCCAATCACAATGTTGCTTTTATTCACTGTTTTACACTCATATTTTCGGACACCATCAACAATACGACCATACCAGAGCATAAGAGAATGCCAAGTCATGAAATCTTAGGTTGGACTGCTGAGGCTCCACCAAGCTTTGCAGTTGACCGGCTGAAGACCAGGGTTCAAAAAAAACCCGGGTTTTTAAAAAAAAGCCCAACCCAGTGGGTTTTTTGGGGTTTTTGGGTTTTATTGGGTTTTTTGGACAAGCAGGAAAAAATAGGTAAAATAATACAAAAACTCAGTAACTTAAAGCCTTAAAAGCTTTAAAACAATAAAAT
>Ga0209052_1000566_pt1 | contig 11770 bp, 14 predicted proteins | sample WorMetHEROISLAND_2_FD_187409 | JGI IMG/M metagenome (GOLD analysis project Ga0209052, IMG submission 187409) | Marine gutless worms symbiont microbial communities from Max Planck institute for Marine Microbiology, Germany - Olavius sp. 4 HERON... | ecosystem: Host-associated > Annelida >...
CTCTCAATCTCACCAGGCTCATCTCACCATGTTACAATAATACAACATGCATGCACATACAAGAAAATGACACACAAAGAAATCTAAGCACAGTGAGTGAACCCAGTGAGATGAAGCAAAATCTGGTTCTAGACTAAACCTGTGAGCTGCTCCAATGATCGTGCAACTACAGGAAGCTACACAATACTACTACTACAGATCAGTTCTAGCAATATTCCCTATCACTCCTGACCAAATCAGAGCTCAGATATGGCCAAATGGAGTTCGAGGGGCCACCAAAGTTCTATAAAATAAGTCAACCATATAAACAAGAACAGATTGCAATGCCAAGTGCAGATATGATATCCAGCTGTCCATCCAATTACGTTAAAAGAAAAGTAGATCCAAAACCGAGTCCACACCGTGTACATGTAGAGCTCGACATGCAGAACTTTCGACACGTAGAAAGCAACAAGTAGAACCTTCTACATGTAGCAGGCAACACACAGATGAGAACTTTCTACATGCATCCAGAAGCTGAATGCCAGGGGAACATTCACACAAATTTCGGTTTCCTGCACTGGTTGTTTTGAAGGCCTGTATACGACAGTCGGACAGACAGACATCAGCACTGGGCCAGATGCAGAATGTGGCCTATGGGATGGTGCATGACGAACTTGACAGACTCAGGCCAGTGTGCAGTACAGCAACAGTGAATCACCTCTACCTCCTCATCACTGTTAGCTTCACCATCATCGTCGTCACTGCTCTCCTCCTCTGCTTCCTTCAGCCACTGGATGAACGGCGCCGCCTTGGCGTGGATCTCCTTCGACATTTCCTTCGTCACCATTCTCGACGTGTACTTTCTTGATGCCTGCAACCAGTGCAAACCAGCGATATTTTAGTAATTAAAACTAAAACTAATCAAATTAGCTAAACTAAAACTAAATCTTTTTGAAAAATTAAAACTAAATAAAAACTGAAATGCCCCTTCAAAAACTAAATAAAAACCGAAACTAAATCTTTTACAAAAAGTAAAATGAACCAAATTTTGCACATACGCATGAAGAATCAACTCACATGAAATTATTGCCACCTATTTTCCACTTAATGTTTTTGTTACTTACTGATAAACTAAGGATTAGCGAATAAATATTCTTGGAACACTGTCGGATTTCCTTTTCCTGTTTGACTGACCTATGTGTCTCCATGACGCTTAATTGCTTGTGTACTGATTACACATTACTGTGGTCACTGTGTCGCAGAATGTAAGAATGATTTACATTCTTACTGGTAATCGTAGGCCTGCAAAAAAAAACGAAATAAAAACTAAAACTAAATCTTTTTGAAAAACTAAAACTAAATAAAAACTAAAATGTTCATGCCAAAACTATATAAAAACTAAAACTACATCTTTTTGAAAAACTAAAATACCACTGGTGCAAACAGTTTAGTTACGATGAAACCGCTGCTCTTTCCTAGCACGTCAAGTACAATGTACATGTTACGATTATCATCCGACAGTCCTAGAAACAAATGTAATTCAATTACGACATATTGGAAGCCTGGCACCACATCACATCCCAAATCTGTTTCATTAGTAATTACAGTATCATTTCTATGCCACTCCTACTTGTCTTCAAGAAAGTACCAAGTTTGAGCATTTATTAATTGACCCTGGTTTTCATCACAGCCAGGCTTCACATTCTGTGTCAGAATTACTGGCATGCATGCTTTGAGATTAATTGTTGGAGAGGCAAGCAAGACGGTTTGACGGTGTCCTCTATTATCTGCGACTGTAGCACCTTTGAAACTGCAGCATTAGTGCTTTCATACATGCACATTTATTTATGCATCAGTAGTCCAGACAAAACTAAAAATAATCAATATAATAGGTTATTACAATGCTCAATCTGGGCCAGCTAACAGTCAGGTAATAACACAGCACTGCTGCATCGACCATAACTGATATATCAACATTTCCTAGTATACACGACTTGTCTTTATAGCCAGAGACTCATGCAAATTCCCTTACCGAGCTCACTACAAAGTTGTGAACTGCCGAATCTACTTCAGAATCTTAGTGATGTGAATAGTCCAAAAATTTAACGATTGAAATTTTACAAATTATCAAAAATTTCAAATGAATAATAGTACAATACTGCAGTAAATGCAACTGCAAATTACCAAGCTGACAACAGACCTTTTCATCCCACTCAATGATGACCGACTCATCCACGATGTCGTTGTCATAGAAGGCCTTGAGAATGTGCGGCACTTTGGGCATCAGCTCCGTGGGGTGAACGGCTCCGACCAGTTGCTCGAACGCTCCCAGCAGATATCTCTGTTCTTTCTCATTGCCCTGAGTCAACTGCAAACGCCACACAGCGAACAATCATTCTGCCCTCAACACTGATTCACCGCAGCTTTAGTTCCAGGTAAGTTGACCAGTCAGAATGATGACAAGAGCCCAGCTGTCGCTAGGGTCAGCCGACCGTACTCATGGTGCACACTCGCAACCTGCGTCCATAACTGTCCGAGTATGATGTTTCAAACATGTTGTTGCCTGCACCCGAAATGTAAACGTAGTTACTTGCTTATTTACATAACTTCCGATACAAGCTAAACGTCCGATACCTCCTCGAAATACGTGCATTGCAAATTGCGGCCAAACAGCTGCAGTTAGTGACACGGTTACTATTGACAGCCTATAGGAACTCACCAACGCCCTATCCAACAGTACCATCGCCGACCCTCTATGACGTACCGTTTAGCCACAATACAAAACGTTACAGACAGACAGATGATAGACGGATAGAACATCGTACCATAAGCGCGACCGTACTACCCTGTACTGTCGGCTAAAAACGGAACTGGCTTTGACATACAACGAGAAGCATTGACAGCATTGCGAAACAAGCACTACAAGGTCGATGAGAAAGACGATGACCAAATAACACATGGACAGCTGGTTTCAAGTAGAGCTGGAGGAAGATGGAAGCAGAAGCACAAGACAGGGATGGATGGAAACAAGTTGTCAAGCAGTCAAGTCGACATTTCACTGTTGACAGCAAAATCTACAGCTGACAGGCTTTCAAAGCAATTCACTTGACAACCCCGCACAGAGCATGACAATACTATCAGTGAAATTGACTAACACGATTGATACAGTAAAAACTAGTATTACTACTAATGCACATTAAATTTCTACTTAGCCAGTGTTTTTTCGGACTTACTCGAGGTTAAGCTAAACAGGACTCCTAAAGTAAACTTCTACATGCCATACGCCACACATGTCACAGCATAACAGTGCTATAAAGTAGTATCCAGATACATTACTAAGCCCGTAATCAAATTTTCACAGATGATGTACAACATTTTACGCTATCAACAAGACATAGTGGCAAAGTGAAAGATATGTAAGAAGCTGTACAATTAAATGTCTAACCCTTTACAGTACAACTAATGTCACAGTATCATGGCACTGAATTACAAATATTTTATTTTGTAAGTTTTTAAAAATAATTTTTCGGACACAAATGTTTGCAAATTGCATGGCCTCTTACGGCTTTCCTCCTCACTGCTGTCCTATTATTATTATTATTATTATTATTATTAAGGAAATTTATATAGCGCCCTTTTGCCATGCCCCAAAAGCTTCCTAGTCCTAGGATACGCTCCCATTCCATGTTTTGAGACAACGTACTTTATACATACAATGGCAATGTCCATTAGAAACCTACACGGCAGAAGAGATTGCGATACTGTTTGATCTGAGCAATGATGTTGACATCCAGGAGCAACTCAGCCAGCACTAGAGGAGCTTTGTCACGGATCTCAAGTCTCTCCGCCTCCAACACAATCTCCTTCTCACGCTCAGTGCCAATCACCTCTCCAGCCACCTTCCTTTGCTGGTCAACACACAAAATACATAACGATAAAAAACAACACTGCCAATGATGTGGTTCACACACCACAAGAGCACTTTGACGTTATAGCTTCAGACATGCAGGCTCAGTCGCCAGTACTCAATGATAGCTTAGATCAAGTGCTGATTTCTGGTCAGTGAATTAACCCATTCAACACCAGACCACAAACAGCATCAGCAGCAGTAGTAGTAGCCGAATATTTATAAGGCGCTCGAAAACAAAAGTCACTAAGCGCCGATGTCTCATGTAAACAAAAACGTTTTCAGTAGCCGTCGAAATTCCCCCAGTTCCATGTCTGGCTGACGCAGTTCTGCTGATTGTTCCATAGCCGTGGACCAGTGACCGCAAAGTTTCTGTCATCAAGTCACGTGCTTGTTCGATGAATGATGCAAGTGTCGATGTCTGCCGACCGCAACCTGCGACGACCGACGTTGGAGACGATGAGTGGACAGTCGTCGATGAGGTACGGCGCCGTCAGATCATGAAGTGCTTTGTAGACCAGCACGGCCAGCTTGAAATCGACACGCTGACGCACAGGAAGCCAGTGGGGGTTTGCATCAGCCATGGACAAGCAGCGGATTAACGCATTCCTCCGTCGTGGTTTAAGAAGTGGCTTGTGTCCGACGGATGTGTCCACACGTGAAGAGCTGAGTACTGGCGTAATGTGGTCACTTTGCTTGGGGCCGGTTATAAGTCAGGCTGCCGCATTCTGCACAGACTGTAGACGCCGAAACAGATTGTCTGTGATGACGCAAAACAGTGAGTTGCAGTAATCGAGACGACATGTAATGAACGCGTGGACTAAAGTCTTAGCCGCATCAACAGACAATGAGCGGGCTATCATCCTATCAGCAGCTCTATGTACAGACAATTAGACAACTCTATGACTACGTTAAACTAACACTGTGTACTCCAATACGATTAAGAAGTTTTAAGAACATAGTTATCGCTCAAATGAATAACAAAACTAAACTCATACAACAATTACCGATACAGTACAAGTTGGCACAAAAAACTTCTTGTTTGAGTGCAAGGTTCTGATGCAATGTGATCAACATGTGTTATATGTTGAATCGGCATCTCTGCAGTTTTTACACACACTTACTTAGAACCCAGTTCAAAGAATTTAAAAAAATTCAAGATATTAAGTTACCAGGTAAACAGTACAGGGTTGAGGCTCAAGTTGGGTCTTTTTCCACAACTAAAAAACCCAAAATGCAATAAAACCTACCGGGTTTGCTTTAAAAAACAGTTTTTCTGTAACCCTGAAATTCCAAATATTTTCTGTAAATCCAAATATTTTCTGTAACCCTGAATATTGCCTGTAACCCACCGTTGCTGGCAGAAACCGCGTCCTGGAGAAACAAAAAGATTACACAATGAATAATGAAAAAGCGATAAAATTACAGTATATTCAAAATAAAGCAATGACAAAACATCCAGCGAGAAACCTTGACAAATGAGTAGAACATGTCGACTCGTTCCTGTGCGCTCTTCTCAAGATCATCGCTGATGACAATGTTCTTAGTGGCACCAGACAGCTCGGCTTCCTGGCGGGCTTTGACCGCAGCATCTGACGTGTCTTCACCCCAGTCAATCTCATCATCACCAGCCACCTGACAACACCACCACCAGCTTTAACCATTCACAGCGAATGTTGGATTAGTTGCAGTACATGTAACAGTCTAATGACACAAGTCAACTCAGCCTTCCATCCTTACGGGGTAGGTAAATCGAGTACCGGTCTGCATGGCTGGGGTTAAGGTGGGGCATGTTCACCTATGTCAGGTGGCAGGTAACCGTGTGTGATCCCATACAGCAGGTGACGCTACGTAGCTCTGAGATGGGTTTCAAGTCGAGCTATACCATTTAAGATTTAACCAACCATCAACATGAAAGCCGCATGTGTTTAAAATAACCGATACAATCCTACTGTATACAGCTTACTTACATCACTGATGCTCAACGTTTTTCAGCCATGGGCCACATAACATGCTCCTAAAGTCACAGCTAGGGTTTCCGATCCCGGGCTCCCATCTCCCAGGCGCCCGGACTTTTTCGTTCCTGTATTCCCGGGAATGAAAATGGCTAGATTCCCGGGAAAACGGAAACAGCTTCAGGCATCTTAGCGCAATAAACTAGTCGCTATTAAGCGACAGGCACAGCCGCACACGTGCACAGCTGTAGTGGCAGTGAATGCCGAGGGACATTGATGACTGATAAGAGCGTGGCCGACAGCAGCAGGGAGGCAGACTGCAGCATGCTTACCTCGCGAGTCCCGTCGGCCAGTGACTGCAGTCTGCACTGGTCAACTGGAATGAAAAAACCTCCCTGGGAATGGAAACCACAGTCACAGCGGGCCAGACAGTGCAAAATGCTACCATCACTGTTACACTGATGATGAAAAAACAGCAGGCATACACTGCTGTGATTACGGTGCTCTGTAAATCCGTGCATTATTATTAATATTATTGCAATTACGATATTACCGCACGAGTGCGTGGAACGGGTTCATCATTCTCAGCAGTGCCAGCATCTCCATTTCCACTGTCAGTGGCAGCGTCTTTGCCACGACTCTTCTTGCCTTTCTTTCCTGATGCAGGAGCATTTGGAGTAGTGCTGCCACCGTTGCTGGCAGAAACCGCGTCCTGGAGTAACAAAAAGATTACACATACAAGTAGCATCAGATATGCCGCTCTAATCTCATAACGGAGGATAATTAATAGATTTCTTGAATAAATGTGTCCACACTCAATGCCAGCGTGACTAGTTTCTTAACGGCACATCGGCACACAAGAGGCCATTCCATGCCATGACAGTGTTAGTAGTAACTGAGTACATCAACAACAGTACTGTGTAAAATCCACGATATCTAGCTACAAGAGAACACAGATACAAAAACGATGAATCTAATAGTTTCAGTTAACCTCCATAACTGTCCGAGTATGATGTTTCAAACATGTTGTTGCCTGCGCCCGAAATGTAAACGTAGTTACTTGCTTATTTACATAACTTCCGATACCTCCTCGAAATACTTGCGTTGCAAATTGTGGCCAAACAGCTGCAGTTAGCGACATGGTTACTATTGACAGCCTATAGGAACTTACCAACGCCCTATCCAACGGTACCATCGCCAACCCTCTACGACGTACCGTTTAGCCACAATACAAAACGTTACAGACAGACAGACGACAGACGGACAGAACATCGTACCATAAGCACGACCATACTATGCAGTACGGTCGGCTAAAACCTCTCTAAAAGAGTATACTATACAGTACGTAGGTAATGTATACAGCGCATCAACAGAAAACAACCTTGAACGCATATGACGTGCTGGTAGAATGAGAAGTAAACATGTTTAATATGGCGTCTAAAACTAGGGGTCATGCGTGCATCATGTTCAGGTGAAATCGCTTCGCAGCGCAAGTAAAGTAAAGGGGGCAGTACCCCAGTGGGGCTTAGGCGAGGCGCTCATCTCCCAGACATTGGCCGTTGAGCCCGTAGGTGGATAGACCACTGAGTCTGTGACGCATGGCTAGTGTGACGCCAGACCTACGGTTACCTTCCCAGCCGCAGAGCGTCACCGCCCTTTGGCCGGTACCAAATTATACTGCTTGGTGACAGAGGCACACGGGTGTGAACAACTAGCCCAGAGTTGTTACTCGGTAGCGGACTGGCCGGGAGTCGAACTCGCGACCTTTCGATCACGAGCCAACGCCCTAACCACTGAGCCACCAAGCCACCCTATTCCTATGCATTTCTCTGTAGCGTGATCTGTCTGTCGTCTGTCTGTCACATTCATGCCCCCCCCCCTCCCGTACTTAAATAGTAGGATTTAGATGCCATTTGACAGGTAGAATTATGAGGTCCAATGACACTCTGTGTTAGATGTGGTCGCTGATGCACAGAGAAAAAAGAGATTTGGGTCAAACCAGGGATGGAAAATTGGTTTGAACTTTGAAGGATTTTTAAAAAACCTAAAAAATTGAAACGGCCAAATGTTAGCTTTTTTTAAAAAAAAAATTTGTGGAACAATTCATAATACAAATCAAATTTAATTTCATATTTCTGAGTTTTGCCGCCACAGCATTCAGTCAACATAACGACGTGACATGGAGAATGTTGTATAGAATGTTCTTCCTGGGTCTTAAAATGTGTGTGTCGTCTTCTTTGTACACTAAAACCGAAAAAATGAAAAACCTAAAAAATTCAAAAACCAAGGTTTCCATCCCTGCGTCAAACGCCCAGCCAATACAATCAGTTGTAAATTGCAGCCAGATCACCAGTCCCATGCTGCCACCTGGCAAACACAAACCAGTGATTCCACCTTTTGCCAAAATACTTTGGTTCTTGCTATTGATGATTAAGCAACTTTATTCCACCAGAACATGACAGCAGTACTGTTACACAGAAATATACAGATACAACAGTTCTACGTTGATGACAGCAGTTCTACGTTGATGAATTTATATAACTTACTAGTTAGTTACTGGTCCAACGTACGAGTCTATTCAGAGACAAGATACAGACCGGTTCTGGAGGGTTCTTGACAATGAAGGTGGTCAGCTTATGACGCATGTCAATGCCACACACATGTCCGCAGGCAATACAGCGCTGAAAGATGCTGTTCTTCTTCACCATCTAGCAACAGACGATGCATAGCAATCATCACGGACAACAACTATATGACTAGCAGCAACCACACTGTCCTCCAATATGTTCTATGAGCACCTGTCCTGAACAAAGTTTACCTACATGATGAGTGACACAAAGAATAATATCTAGAATTCTGGAAAATCTCCCAACACTATGTCGTGGGCCATGCACTGCCAGGCCAAACTGACACAAGCTTTACTCAGAGATAACAAGAGCATGCCACATTTAATCTGTTATTTACTTATTTAATATCAAGATCATACTACTTCAGGTTAAACTGGTACAGGTGTCAGTAAATAACTAAGAAACCATTTCCACGAACATGAGGCCTATGCCAAACCACTGCAGATAACAACGCGGTTACTACCGACTTGCCAACAACCTATCAAACAGTACCATCACTGACCCGTTATGACGTACCGTTTATCCACAATACATTTTGTTACGGACAACAGAGAGATCATACCATAAGAGCGACCGTTAGTACGGTGAGCTAGAAATCATTTGTAATACTTTTGTTCTCATAAACTGTGCAGTCTTTAATTGGATAGATAGCCATTCAACCATAGTTTGTTTCATAAGTCAACAGTCAGCTGGAGTTCAGCAAAATGGACTGGACCTGAAATTTCAGTAGGGGCTGGACCAGAACATCAATGGACCAGGTCAGACAAGGAGGTCGAGTAATTCATGTTTGACGGAGAATTGCAAAGTAACAACCATATCATCAATATGCGATCGGCTAACTGTAAGCAATGTTACTAAGTACAAACCAGGTTAGTTTCAGGATTGTCACATTCCGGACAGAGTACAAATTTTCGGATAAATCCATCCAGCAGATCCTGCAGTTTATCAGAAGTGTGCGATCCATTCACGATGTAGCGATCATTCTTATTGTCAAACTGCGTCTGTGCACCAAGCTCGCAGCCAAAGTATTTCGTCGGATCTGCAACGACAGATTCGTAATTACTATAAGTTACAGCAGTCTGAAGCCTATGAGAGGATACCGAAAACACAACAGACATTGTATCAAGAAAGCCAGCAATGCCATTCATTCTTGCCTTGCTAGTACCATCAGCAAGTAATTCAACTATCAAGTCACTCAGCCCACTGCTGCTGTTGGTTGGGCAACAAGAAAAGTGGAAAAAATATATGTGCTCTAATAAAGCCTGTTGCAGCAGTTCCCCAAAGGTCTCCCTAGATGACCTGGCCTAACCTGGAGGCTGGAGTAACTAAAAAGCAGGCCAAGTAGACTAAGACCAATGCACGTAGAAAAACCAAAGCAACTACAAGCAGATGTAGACTCAAATACATGCCAGTACCTAATTGGTTTAACTTGCTTACATATAACTTGCACATCTATGTTCACTGTTCACTGGGACTTGCACGTAAGTGGCCCTGCAGTTATTCGATAGTGACACTATAATCTTAGCAACTTATTATTAGATGGTTGGTCCAACCAGAAATGGCACAGCACAGAATGCAAGCACAAGTAACTTAATATTAACTTAATAAAAGTGCACAATACATAATCTTCTATCCAATTCAGTTACAAGATCCGGAGTTAAAATGCTAAACAAAATTACTGCACACTGCAGTAGACTTACAAGTCGGTGGTCTTGAGAGAGCCTTCGCGATTTCCGCCATATTAGCAATCACAGTCTTGATTCCATTACCCTTTCCCTCGACCTGAACACACATTTACACTACAAGCTACTGGCAACTAACTTCAATGCCAATAGCTAAACATTTTGGTATAATACGAATGTAAGCAAGCAGTTTAGTGAACACATGTCAGATGGACATGCTTGCAACAAAACACGTTATTATAACAGGGATAATAGAATGCAAGACAATAAAACACAAAACATAAATAGACAAGAGCCCAGGTGTCGCTAGGGTTAGCTGACCGTACTCATGGTGCACACTCGCAACCTGCGTCCACAACTGTCCGAGTATGATGTTTCGAACATGTTGTTGCCTGCGCCCGAAATGTAAACGTAGTTACTTGCTTATTTACATAACTGCCGCAAGTTATGTAAACAATTTAAACATCCGATACCTCGTCGAAATACTTGCATTGAAAATTGTGGCCAAACAGCTGCAGTTAGCGACATGGTTACTATTGACAGCCTATAGGAACTTACCAACGCCCTATCCAACGGTACCATCGCTGACCATCTACGATGTACCGTTTAGCCACAATACAAAACGTTACAGACAGACAACAGATGGACACAACATCGTACCATAAGCGCGACCGTACTACCCAGTACGGTCGGCTAAAAAAAGCTTACCTGCTGCAGTATGACAACTTCTATGCAATGTAATTAAATTTAGTAACAAGTTGTACACTGACCTTATTGCAACACTGAAAGTGCACCAAGTAAGGAAGTGCACTAATTATACACTGTATTTTGTACTGAGCAAGAGGAAGAGAGCAGTAGGGAAATTAAAAAGAAATGGACTGACACAGTACAAGAGGACTCCTCATAAATGGGAGTGAGTGATATAACTTACAAAATCTCCATACATAATACACGGCCCAAGACATTGTTGGTTTGCTTTACGACAAGGCATTATCAAATAAATGACATCATCCACAACCTTATGATAGATGTGACTAAGTGACTCCAAAACTTACCTTTGCTATGAGGCGGGGCATCTTGTAGCGATAGAAAGCGTCCGTGACATTCCGGTTGACGTTGAGATTGGCCATGATGTCTTGCTCGGCTCTGCTATGTCACGTGGGGGTTTTCGCCTGTTCCACTGGTTACTCCAGTACGCACTGCTGTTCGTCGTCGGCTGTAAACTTTCAGAGAAATTCATAAACTCGCTTGGGTGCTGTCGATGCACTATCGGTGGTTGTAAGTGGCTTCTCTTTGCCAGCAGATCTTCCTGACTCGGCAGACCTGTTATCAACCAACGGCATGTAGCGCTTCTACCCAGTACTTAGCAAACAACAGAATTTTAGATCTCCAAATTAATGCAGACATTCCTGTGCCCCCCGGGTCTGACTAAAACATGACGGGACATGATGGGTCATGACGGGACAGTTAGAACATGCAAAAAAATTGCAACTTAAGGCCTCAAGAGGAAAGATGGTTAACTGCTTAGCCATAACTATTTGCTCACCGGCTGTCTGCCATTTACTGGCCAATATGCGCGATCCTGTCTTGTTTTAGCTGCCCCGTCATGTTTTAGTC
>Ga0209052_1000567_pt1 | contig 11769 bp, 6 predicted proteins | sample WorMetHEROISLAND_2_FD_187409 | JGI IMG/M metagenome (GOLD analysis project Ga0209052, IMG submission 187409) | Marine gutless worms symbiont microbial communities from Max Planck institute for Marine Microbiology, Germany - Olavius sp. 4 HERON... | ecosystem: Host-associated > Annelida >...
GTGTTAAGAGAAGAGTTATGTATTTTAGCAAGTTGTTGTTTAAGTCCTATGAGAAGAAATTCAGTCTTGGAGGAGTTAAGAGTTAGTAGGTTAGCAGTCATCCAGGAAGAGATATGTTATAGGACGTTCTGTAAGTGAGTGATCCCATGTGGCAGGTGACTTGCTGTAGCTCTGAGATGGGTTTCCATGAAGACCTATACATACCCGTTAAGCTTTTAACCATTAACAATTCGCAAAAGTTTACCTGTGGCACGAAATGGCCTTTTATATGCTGACCTGCTGGTAAGAAACTTCTCACTCACTCATTCACTTTTGGAGACCAGCCCAACCTGGAGAATTTTAGACAAATAGGCCGGTTAAACAATAACTGAATGTACCTAAATACAATTCTATGGATTTGCTGAAATTGAGTACGGAAATGGATGGCTGATCTGCGTGAAAATTTATAACACACAACCAAGAGCAACAGTGAAAAAAAAGTAAAGTTAGGTTATATTATAGTACGCTCTAATGCTTAGCTTAAAGCTTAGCTTAATCTAGCGCACTTAATCACCATAACCACTTTGGTGCCAAAAACTTCCTTTTTGTACCCCAGTTTCTTGGAGCTGAGAAATTGGGGAGGAATTGTGAGTAAACAACTTGCCTAAAGTTTACCAAATGGAATAGTGGCACAACCCGGCAATTGAACTGGGTCCCCGAGCTTGAATTCCAAGTGCACTAACCACTAAACCATTGAGTGAATGAGTGAGTAAGGTTTAAGCCACTGTAATGTAAGATATTGCAAATGATGTGAAGTGTTGTAATTGTAGTAAATGTTATTAGACATTTGCAATGTAGTCAGCAAATCTGCGCATCTGTGCATGCTTTTAATAGTTATTAATACTGACAACATTGGCCTATTACGCTACTTTTTGTTCTCAGTATTTAGTGTGTTGTTACCATACAAGTTCCTGTATTTATTAACAACGCTATATCGGTGTATGTGCATCGTTGATAATAATAATTGTAATTATTTCCTGATTTTGTGATGTATTTTGGCAGTTCTTCTCATGGTTCCGCAAGTCCTGGTTTGCCAGGCTTCAAGAGCTTCTTCGAGTCACAACAGCTTGTGCTTGATGTTGTTGACAATCGTGTCGTCTTGAAGAAAAAGGTTTGGACGTTGCTGAATTCTTAAATAAGCCATTTTTCTACTAATATGCCATGTTCTCTGGTCCCAATTATGTGTTCAATAGCAAGTGGTTTTGTATTTACATTAGTGCTTGGAACTAATACCCGGGTATCTAGTTCCCCACCTGTTACCCAGCACACTAGTAACGTCAAACACACGTGCATTGAAATAATCTTGCATGGCTATGCTCTTAGCTATTTGATCAACATAAAAAGTAGTTATCAGCTGTATAGACAACTAGCACCTCGTTTTGGTCTGGTGTGGAGTGAGAGATGCATGCAGGTCAGGCAGGGATTGTGGATGAATGTGTACTCGGGTACCCGTTCAAATACCTAACAGATAGCTGGGTATAAAAATACCTAACATTCTGAGCACTTGTTGTAATGGTTGTCACATGGTCTAGTGGTTAATACGCTGTGTCCGATCACCGTGGTTGCCCTACGCCGGGCCTGGTTAGTACCTGGATGGGTGACTCTCTTTAGACATGTAAATCATCTTGGTATATAACCAGCAACCAGCCACCCAGGTCAACCTAGCCTTTCATCCCTCCGGGGTAGTTAAATTGAGTACCAGTCTGCCTGTCTGGAATTAAGGCGGGGTCCAATCACCTGTGTCAGGTGGCGGGTTTGGACTTGTGTGTGATCCCTATCCCATATGGCAGGTGACGCTCAGTAGAGACGGGTTTCCAATGAAGAGCTATTCACACCGTTTAACCGTTTCTGTGAGCAGGAGCCAGGAAAGCGTTCTCAGCTGTGGCGGATGTCGAGTCGAGGCATGCTGCAGCACGAGGGTTCATCAGCTCCTCAGGACCCTCACAAGTCAGCCGCTGCATCGTCCAATCCCGCTGCTGCTGCTGCTTCAGTGAGGTCAAGCTCATCATCGGTGACGTACGTGCTTGACATCAAGGACATTGCACTGCAGCCAAACAGAGAAGTTCCGCTGACGCTGCGCAAGCCTGAGGACCGACGAAGGACCACTCAGATCTGGCAGTTCAAGGTCTGCTCTGCTCTGCTACAGTCATCCACTTTGACTTTAGAGACTTCGGCATTGTCGTTTAGTACGGTGATCTGCAGTATTCACTCATCACAGTAACAGTAACATAGATAGATAACTGTTGGAGAAGAACTGACGGAAGTATTTGCTGTAATCAATCTGTTTGTTAGAGACTGTTGTGTTATGGTTCATTATGGAGATTATCAGCATCCACTCCTTTCACATTAACACTAGCTACCAGAAAAGAACTGGCAGAATTGTGCAAAGGTTTAATGGTAAAATACCCTGGTATCGGTATATATGCAATTGATAGGTGTATGTCTAATTTTGCACATACTAATTTGTTTATCATTGTAAAAGCATCATATGTTTATTGATTGAGTAATAATTAGTTGAAAGTTTGTTTCAATAACAGTCTACTTGTATATTATGGACGAATATAAAACTTGCTAACAGTACAATACAATACAATACAATAATAGCATTTGTAGAGTGCTATTTACGAAGCGTCCAGGAGCGCTGACAGAAACTAGCGATGATATGCTCTGCGAAATAGTTCAGTCTTTAATTGATCTGATGGAGGTGGTCAGGAAGACTGTTCCAAGCAGTGGGTCCGGCGTGACGAAACAGTACCATTCTTTGTATTTTTGTTATTTTTAGTTAACTGAACTGTAAAGAGAAAAAAAACTGTGTTTGATTACTTGATTTTATGTTAAAATGAACTTGATTGTCTACTCTGGCAAAGTTTATCTGTCTGCTCAGTCTGCTTGTAGACAGTCGTGGTGTATTGTGTGTTAGAATGGGCAGCTGTTCTGTGGGGAGACAAAGTTGTGTGTGCAGTCGAAAGGCGGCAGTTTTGGACTTTACGATGGTGATATATTGATCTTCTGCTTGCCTTATTGATTACGCCATCTCTTGATTAAGTATTGATTGCTTCGGATTTTTTTTCAGTGTATTGTTGTAATGTTGAGTAGTGAGTGAATGAGTAAGGATGCTTGTAACCGGCGCATTTAAGCACACAATTCACAATGTGCCGCAGCCTAAATGTACAAAAACACTTTAAGTAGTCGCTTATAATGTCATGTGTGAAGGTAATGTTTCTCTGTCGGATCGAGATTTGGCAGAGAAACAGATGTTGGTATGACATGTTAGTATGACTTGCTGATGGAGATTTTAGCCTCTCCGTTGTGCAATATTCATGTTAGACTCTCTTGTATTTTATGTACTTACCAGTTCTGTCTGTGCTCTGCCGTTGCTTGCAGAAGTCTCCAAATTTCTGCAATAGTGCAGGACTGTGGAACTTAAAAGCATTAATAGCTTCTTAGTAAATTCGCACATAGATAGCAGAAATATACTATTCAGTGGCAAGCTTAATTTAAACAGACTGGGTCTCTGTTCTAGAGATGCAGTGTGCCATTATTTCGTTGACTGCAGAACAACTATTTGTTGCATAAGTGTTACATATAAATAACATTAATTGGAAAAATATGTCGACCCAATGTTGACATTATTGTATGGCTGAGCCGTCTCCTTAGAGCTGCATAAGCATAACCAAGAATTGGCACACCGGTGACCGCTGCCCTGAGGAATGTGTGCATCAAGTTTGGTTTTTCTGCGTCTTTTTGCTTTCAAGTTAGTAGCTCGTACAGGACAGAAAGACAGCCACGGCGATGGCTAATGCAGTATATGAGGACGGCCTCATAGAAACTCTGATCTAAACCAATTTGTATAAAGCAGTCAATGCTTTAAACAGACCGGAAGCAGTGTGCTGGCACAGAAGTATGGATATCGTGTGTTCGTCTGTGTTCAGGAGGTGAGGCAGTGCTCGGTCCAGCGTTGTTCCAGACCTTGTCCCGACCTGCTGTCGCCGTTGATGTGTCGCCTGAAACGGCCGTCGACCGACAGAAGAGTCAGGAGGGTTCCGGCGTGCTCTGTGTCAAAGTGATCACTGACGGGCCAACCAGAGTGCTTCAGATAACTGACGTCACGCAGCAGGTATTGGTCAGTTAGTATTATCTCTGCCAAAGAAGGCGGAGTTTGTGTGACGGGATTTGTCTGTTTGTCTCTTTGTCTGTCTGTCTCTCGGCTCGATATTAAGCTAAGTCTTGACAGACAAAATTGGCACAAAGAGGAACTCATTAGACTTTTGGAGGCGATCCAGAGTCTTTTGTAGATTCTGGATCACAATCCAGGATTCTTAACCATCAGCATACATACTAACAATTTGCGGTGCATCTCAGCAATTTATCAACGGATTTTGATGAATTTTGATGAAATTTTATGGAGAGACTGATCTCAGATGGCCTCCTCGATCTGGGCTCATCTTCTAGTGACCGGCGTTCACGTTGGAATTCATTGAACCAGCTTGTTACTGGACTGTACGATGGTGCAGAGTCGTTGTATACCATACGTAGACAGTCGTGCATTTCTATGGCTGTGCAACCTTTTTAGACAGAAACTCAATCAAAAACTCAAATTTTGAGTTTTCCGTATTTTTCTGACAGTTGTTTTATTTTGCTGCACTATGCCATCATAAATTATGCAGTGTCACACTTGCAACAAACCCAAAACGGTAGGTAAGGAGCATAATTTACGCTGGCGTACAGAATGTGCAAATTTCTTAGCCTAATATATAAATGGCAAAACTTTCTGAACGCTGCTCGTATAACAGTGAAAATGCGTTGAAGCTGCTATGTATGTAGAAGCCTATCTCTGGTTGAACAGTGTGTCCATTGTATGTGCTGCTGTGTCTTGGTGTTTCAGCAGTTGCATGGCATGTCAATCAATGACTGGATGGTCATTGACAGGAAAGTGTCTAAGCCGGAACTCGCTGTGGAGGCAATTACTGTTGAGTCCAGCAGTTCTGTCGTCGCAGAACCAGCGGTGAAACCGCTTGATTTTGAGGTACGCTTCACTTAGGTAATAAATAGCTCTAAATGTGTGAATTATCAACGGTTTTTTTGTGTTGAGACTGGCACAAGCAGTACATGTTGTCTCTGTAGATCTGTTGTTTTACCAGATAATTCTTAAAGATTATCATAGATTATATAAAAAGGGAAGTATACCACATAAGATTGAGATGAGTGTTGACCACAACCGCACTCAGCAGCTTAGCAGAGTGTGTGTGGCACCAGTAGTGAGAAATGGCAGGGCAGCAGAAGAGAGTCACAACTTAATTTTGTAAAATATATTTCATGTAAATTCAACTCAGCCTGCTATCTCTCTGGGGCTAGGTTAATTGAGTACCAGCCTGCCTGCTTGGGGTGCGTTCCCGTGTGTCGGGCTGCAGGTAGCACTGTGTGATCACAACTCAGCCTTCTATCCCTCTGGGACTAGGTTAATTGAGTACTGGCCTGCCTGGCTGGGGTGTGCTCCCATATGTCGGGCTGCAGGTAGCACTGTGTGATCCCAACTGACAGCTGATGCTCCGTAGCTCTAAGACGGGTTTTCCATGAGGACTTGCTATACACACCTTTAATCTTTTTTGTAGTCTTTATCTGCCTGCGTTCGTATGTCTGTGTGTAGATCGTGATTCGGTTGAGTAAAGGTCTCGGCATTTCTCTGGTTGATCGTACGCCGGAAGAACTGGTGTACATCATGTTCCGTGACTTTGCCATTGAGTACGTGCAGGAGAACGAAGAGCAAACGCTCAGAGCTGACGTCCGATCACTCCAGGTGACTTGTATGCATTGTACGAGTATATTCTAGTAGTAGAAACTTTCTTTGTGTATTTCTGTATTGTTGTGTCTGCGGTCATCCTAATAGGTCGCATTATGGGTCTTGCCCCGCCATCTCTTTGTTTGTCCGTCTGTCTGTCCCATATTGCCTCACTGTAGCAACAAAAAGGCTTAGAAAAACAAATGGTGTGAATGTTCTCCGGTGCGGGAGTAACTGGTGTTAGCTCAAAAGGTCAAAGTTCATGGTTAGGGTTAGATTTAGGATTGCGCAGTCAGCGCTGGGCGAGCATATTTTTCTAGTTGTAGACTACAAGTTTAGTAATACACTCGTTTTCAGTGTCTAAATTTTGATGAATGCCAGGCGTTCGTTGATGTTCAAATGTTATACAGTTTACGTATACTAGTATCACAGTCAATTAGGTTATAGTAAAAGTGTGCCAAATAACAGTACAGCAAGCAATCCGTTAATAATTATACAGCTAAAATTTATAGAATCAAATTTAACATTTAGTCATTAATTTTTGAAGCTAATTTGCATTTACTAGTCCAGTTTCTTTAAAAGTTGTTGGAGCCTAGGTTTTTAATTTTTGGAATTATAGTAGATAGATTTAAAATAATTAGTTTGTTGACAGCGTGGTGTAGTGGTAACTCATTGATCTCAATGATCAAAGTTACTGAATGCCAGGCCCGATTAGCAGCTGGATGGGTGAGACTGTCTGCGGGCAGGTAAACCATTTTGTTCTGTAACCACTTTTATAGCCAGCCCCAGGTCATCTCAGCCTTCTGCCTCCATGGGATGGTAAACCGAATATCAGCTTTCGGGCTGATTAGTAGGTAATAAATGGTGAATGTAGTAGTGTAGTCGCCTAGTAATAAATGGCGGATGTGCCTAGTACTAGAGTTGTCTGTTTAGGCAAATCTGTGACTCGAGCTGATTCTCGTAGTCCAAAGTTGTCTGGCACTGTTCTGCATTCATCAGATGAACCGGGTGAACTCTTGCAATGTCAGTGCCATGATGACAGCACTACAAACACTGTCATGGCTATTACTGGTCCATTTGTTGGTAAACCGTAGGTTGACAACCAGTTGTTCGGCAGCTGCAAGCCGGTGCTGCTGTATGTAACGCCGACGTCACCACAGCGCGAGTCTCCGGCTGATGTGAAGCCTGCTCTCACACTGGCTGTTCATCGGATGCCAAGCCGCAACTGGAATGCAAATGTATTCAGGGTAAGTCTTCAGCACTTCAGCAAAACTTAGGGTCTGTCGTTGTCATCTTGAAGTAGCAAAGTATAACTTTTTTTGCTTTTTACATCTATATCCGTGTCTCATTGTTTATTTTTCCGTGGCTGAATTGCCTTGATTCTATGTCTTTTCCTATTCGTCTCATTATTTACTACTCACATGCAGTTATTTTTGTATAAAGCTTTTACGCCGATGTGCCATTAAGAAACTACAAACTCACTTGGAGTAGCTGTAGCTAAGTGGTTAAGGTAATGGTCTGTCACCAAGCTATCGTGGATTTTGTTCTGAGCTCTGTGTGATGGTGTAAAATGCCTCCAGTGCTGCAGAAAGTCTTTCTTACAGGTGGGTTTCAATGAGGGTTCTTATTGTGTTCTTATTGCTGCGGGTCTGTACACTCTAGGAGCTGAGCTGTGCAGCATACAACTCATTTGTTTATCATATTAATCGGCTTCAAGAGATTTTCAGATTAGTTCAGTTGGAAAACGTCTTTTTGTGCAGTGTCTGTGTATTAGTTTGTGGCCAATATGTCTCAGATAATCTGCTGGAGAGCATACTCTTTTGTGAAACTAATACGGTGTTGGTGCTAAGTTATAGTAACCTTAACATCAGGTCCCATGTTAACTCAGCCTGGGCGCCAGCAATAGCTGTGGCTTAAATAGGCACACGACACAATATTCACAGTCTGGCAGTGCTAACTGCTGTCTGGGTGAGGGCTAGTGGCTTGGAAATGACTTTAAGTTTATGTTTTTTTTGCATTATACCATGCTGCTGTTTGCGGCTTAACACGTTTACATAATGTGTGAATTCATTGCTGTGTGCGTTAGCATTTTGTCGTGTCATTGCGGCCGCTGGCGCTGCAAGTCGAAGAGAAGCTTCTGTGGCGGCTTCTGCTCTTCTGTGGCTTCGGTCAGCAGGAAGCGGAGATGGAGACTACAGATGAAGCTCATATTGGCTCACAGCGGTCAGCTTCATGTTTCTGTCTAGCTGAGGCTGCTTATTACGGAGAATGAGATGATAATGATTGCACTGTAGTGTAACTGAGCTGGAAACTTGCTTTTGAAACGGATTTCTTGTCATTCAGTAATATCACAAGGGGACAGTAATCATAGTAACTGTGCGTTAGTAGAAATAGTTCTATCTTATAAAAGTATAGTTAAACTACGTTAAACGCAGTCAGCATTGCCCTCATACAGTTTTGCAACTTGTGAATGTGGATCTCATCTCTGTTTCCAGCTCTTGAGCTGGCAGCGAGCTTATGCCCAGATGTTAGTTTGCGCCTCTTCCATAATCAGTTGTTTGTTTCTTTCACGGTTTTTACACTGGTAAGAAATTATACCAGTTGTTTACTGGGGCACGTTTGTGTGAAAAAAAATTGCCCAGTCACTTCCTGGCAGTGAAATGACCGAGATTTGAACCTGTGATCTGTTGATTGCATGTTTGATGCCCTAACCGTTACGCCAGCAAGCCACACGTTACTGTGCTTGTTACACAAACAGATTTCGTGCAGACCATCAGTGAGAGAGTTACTGCATGAATTGTCTGTTAGTCTTGTGTTTCCTCAGTCAGTGATCGTGCTCTGTTCTAGGCTAGTTCGTTTATCCCTGAAAGATATGCTACTGTGAGTTCAGAGTCGATACACTGAAAGAACTTATCGAAAATGTTAACTCTTTAAACATTATTGCTTTTAGTGAAAATAAAAACTTTTACCATCACATGTAGTGTTTATCATATATTAGCTCAGCAGCTTGAATTTTTCCAACCGTTTTATCATTTCTGATTAACACGTAAGCTTTTAATGATTTGTGCCATTGAGTGGGCTACATTGTGCCGGTGTGACGTTAAGAAAATACTCACTCACTCACTCACTCACTCACTCACTCACTCACTCACTCACTCACTCACTCTCTCATTCACTCACTCACTCATTCAATTGGTCATTCTCATCTAACGCACTCTTACTTGTTGTTAGGAGAAGACCAACCAACATGTGAATCCTGTGGGTCTTCTCTAACAATTAAACATTTACTACTGGAATGTACTAACCTACAGTATGTTCGTCTGAAATATTTCAATGTCTCCACCCTCAAAGAGTTATTTGAATGTGTTGATAAACATAATATCATCGATTTTATCAAACAAACTCACTTTTATCATCATCTATGATATATCGTATTATCTATACTTCTTGTTATTTCTTTTTATATAAGCTTCATAGCCTTGATTTTACATCACCTTTTTATCATTGTCACTGTCATTTAATTTAAAGTTTAATGTATATATATATTTATGGCACTGAATAGCCTTTCTGTGCTGATGTGCTGTTAAGAAACTACTCACTCACTCACTCACTCACCCACTCACTCACACACCCACTCACTCAGTCATTCAGTCAGTTACTACTGTGATTTCCTGAAAAAGTGTACATGCAATAGCGGCTGCAGTGTTGTAGCCGTGTTTGTTTGTTTTAGTGCACTGCTGTCGACCACGTCAACGCAGTTCAGACGTCACTACTTCGGCACAATAAAGATCAACTCGATGCAAGTCAGCCTGAGCGTGTTGACGTCTTCCAGTCTTTCTCCGGACCTCAAGGCTGTCAAACAGTCTCTGCGATTCCCACTCATACGCTTCGAGGATGCCAAGGTCGAGTTAGGTGAGTGCTTTTGCATACGTCTTTTTCCAGCATTGGTTTTTTGCTTAACTTTGTCTGCTATCACATAGTCAACCGGGAACAAAGTAATTTGGCAGTAGGCGGAATCGCTGCCATTCTATTCGCCAGGTGGCAGCTTTGGGACGGATGGTTTGGCCACAATTTGCCTGCAAATCTCCCCTTCTACTGGGGACCCCTATCTAACAAAATGTGTTATTGGACCCTCTAAGTGTACCTACCAAACAGCATGTAAATCTGTCTAACTGTTTAAGCAGGGTGCACGAATGTGACAGGCGGACAGACAGATGACAGACTACGCTATGGAAAGGTGTGTAGGGATAGGTGGAATCGCTCGTGCTGCAAGAACAATTCCGCCTAAAAGGTGGATTTTCTAAGAACGTGGTCAGTACAGTCTGATCCAGGTAGTTTCGGGCTATCGGTCACGTAGCTGTCAGTCCTCTGATACTGTTAGTTTGGCACCAGGAAGGGCATTCTTGCTGTACAAAAAAAGTCCCGTTTAGGGGCACCTGTTTGACCAAGCTCGATGTAGAATATAGGTGGGTGATAAAGTGTGGATCTCTCTGTATATCTACGCCCAAGTGAGATTACCGTTGTGTTAAGTTGAACTGTTTAATTTGATGTGTTGTCAAACTGTTTCGTGTGTTTTGTTGTATATATTTTGGCTTACAGGTTACTGATAGAGTAATTAGATTACAGCAGTAAAGGTGAGCTGTGATACTGCTGATATGCCACTAATAAACTGCTCACTCACCAACTGAGGCTGAACAGGTTAAGTTCCACGGCTTTCTGCGAAGCAATTATTGGCCAGATCATGTCTCCAATCTGTCCACATTGTGGCACCGGGGAGGAAATGACTAAACATTTACTTCTGTTTTGCCCAAAATGGGCAGCAGAACGCCAGCGTTACTTTCGTGACTCGACTGAAATCACAAATGTGTTCCACGACTGTGAGAACCTGGTGGAATTCCTCATCTCTTTGGGGCATCTGCCCCCCCATATAGGCCATTGCCTCCCCCTCATATAGGCCAGTGCCTGACGGGTTCATCACAACAACAACAACAACAACAAGTGAAACTACAGTATGTTGGTTATGTTGACTGGGTTGTAGATTCGTTCGTTAAACTGCATCTGTTTGAAACAACCGACTTCCTGTTGGAGTCGATCCGACTTCACTACACGAAGGAGCTGAAGAGCCAGGCGGCGAAGATACTCGGCTCCGTCGACTTCCTCGGCAATCCACTCGGTCTGTTCAGTGACGTCGCCGAGGGAATGTCCGGCTTGTTGGAGTTGAACATCGGCGGACTTCTGTCGAATGTCACTCACGGCTTCTCCAACACTGCTGCTAAAGTATTTACTGCATTGTTTTACCTTACCGTATTACAGATGCAAAACGTGAAAGTTATCTTTCATCGTTTCGGTCATACAAGGGTCACAAAAGTCTTCTAAAAGCAAAAAAAGAGAATTAACCTGAGTTTCATGCGTGCCAGTCTGCTTTGACTGTTAAGCACAATCCGCTTACTTATTTTAGTGCAGCAGCTCGTCAAAGATGTTTCACAGTTGAACGCTGAAAGAACTCTATGAAAATGTCGACTTTCAAAGCAGTATTGCTTTTATTTATGATTCAGTCTTTTGCCGTTGCATATAGTGTTTATTTTATATTTGCTCATGTTAACCTGGACTTTGCCTACCGTTCTATCATTTCTGATTAACACACAAGCTATATGTTTTTAATAATTTATGGCACTGAATGGCCAACATTGTGCTGATGCGCCGTTCAGAAACCACCCACTCACTCACTTCTGGCATTTCTTCTTCTAGTTGGTCACCCAACACCCAGAGGCGGATTTAGGCATGTTTGGCATGTTTGGCCGAACAGAGGCCCCACAAAAAGGGGGCCCTACAGGTGATAGAATGTTGGATGGCAGTGCGATATTCTCTGGCCTGTGAGGGCCCCAGGGCCTCTGTGGCGTATTGAAACATTTAAAAGTTTACTTGATGCAGTATAGCATTCTCTGGCTTAT
>Ga0209052_1000568_pt1 | contig 11755 bp, 4 predicted proteins | sample WorMetHEROISLAND_2_FD_187409 | JGI IMG/M metagenome (GOLD analysis project Ga0209052, IMG submission 187409) | Marine gutless worms symbiont microbial communities from Max Planck institute for Marine Microbiology, Germany - Olavius sp. 4 HERON... | ecosystem: Host-associated > Annelida >...
TATATGGACCACGTTTTGCAACACCTGGGCTTAATTCGGTCGCTTGAGCATCCCTGGTGCGGTGATTAATTAATTATACGGTTGACGCGGCGCGGCCGACGCGGTAATTATGTGGTCGACGTGGTCGACGTGGTATTTAGTCATACCGTCCATTGTGCGTACGGGAAAGACTGACTAGACGCCGATGACACGCGAGTTGATGACAAACAGGGTCTACTGGACACATGCATGCCGTTAAAGCTGTAGGTATATTAGAAAGAAAGTTATGAATTCATAACCGTAAACTGCAGGATTACCCATTAGTTATAAAAACATGAAAACAAGTACAAAACATGAAGTAATAACTGGCAATATTCAGCTGCAGCATTTCAGCTTCTGAGGACATCCTCCGCGCTTGGACAAGTCTTATGCTGCCAGACCCCCTCTAGAACTCTTAGAACCCCCACTTTTAGACGCAGTTACTTTCCCGAGTGGAATTTCGTGATGATACTTCATGTCGCGGTTATACGTACGATATTCGACTGCGTAACCGCACGCTGAACACGTGCCCCTGGCACTCGCCATCGTGTACCGTCAAACATCGTTATCAGACGTGAAAAACACGTAAACAGCTAAACAAATGCAAAGATCGATGCAAACAGACAAAAGTAAACATCAAATGTAAACATCTTAGACACACCTACAAGGTAGAGATGGGTCAATGTATCGAATTATCGAACATTATTTCGATATCATTGTATCCGATTGCATGATTGCATCGTAAACTGAATATCGACATCGTCGACGTTGTTAATGGCTACTGAGTTCTATCAGGCGTGATTTTTTGCATGTTTGTGCCGACCTTAATGTCTAGCTTTGTTCAGTATATTCTCATTCGGTGAGTTCAATTATTATTATTGAATCGTCTAAATGCCCAGAACATGATAAACGTTGTACGTGATCTGTAAGAAGAGAAGCCAGGTCTTGTAATCCAACCTGGCAATAGTCCAGCTTATACCCTGTATAGTGTATAGAGTTCACATGGACACACAAATGGCGATTGGCGATACGTGCAGTCACGTAGGCCTACTGACGAAGTGCGCTTGTAGTCATTTTTACGCGCGACAGCTGTACCGCAGGTACTCCAGAGCGCGTATTAGGCTATTAGCTATGGGAATTCTGTCTGTCTGTCCGTCTGTCTGTCCTGGTGTGATTTACAATGTCCTGTCGGTGTCAATAGGATTAGTAGACTAGCAATCGCCTATCTGGGAACGACAATCTTTGAGCTCACTATAGCTGTGGTGTAAAACTGGATTTGGAATATTGGTGCATATAAACATGTAAAAATTAGTTATTACACTGTCTGAGTAAACTGGACATCGCAAGACTTGCTTACTCGTGAAATATGGATATGCCCATATTTGATTAATATCGTGTCGATATCGAGTATCGTATCGAAAATAAAATTGTGATATTGGTCCATCCCTAGCGAGCACCACACCACCGCTATGACCACTCTATGGCCCTTGTTCGAATCTATGGGCTTTGATCTAAACAAAGATGTCAAAGCTTTTGAAGCATTTAGGTCTAGGTTACGGAAACAGCAAGAAATCTGAATCATTCGATTTCCGCGCAAAAACACTGCCGGCTCCGACGTCTGATCGTCGGGGCGTTCGCGTGTTCAGCGACACGTTAAAAAGTTCCGGGAAACGAAACACCAGTTCCCAAACAGTCGACTGCGACGACTCCGGCAGCCGAAACAGTCGCCGTTCTTCGCACGAAGCATTTCTTACTGTCCCTTCTCGAGGAGCGTCGTCTCGAAGACAGCCGGACACAGATACAAACAGTAGAAAACCTCTGCGAGCTGCAGTATCGTTGTCTGGACACGGAGAATCCGATGTGACAGACGACAAGAAGCGATCCAGTTCAGACACGACCAAAGATTTGCGCAGATCTGTGACAACAGATCAAATATCACCCAGCAACGAATCTACCGTCGCTCCTGCTGTATGTATTCAATAATAGTTAATAAGGTCTTGGTGATTGGGGATCTGATGAATGTCGTCAAATAATTGATTTTATATATTCACTTTTTTATTTTGTATTTTATTTCCTGTTTCATATTTGGACGATGCTATTTCCCGACGGTCGGGTCAACCCTTCAGAAATCGGCTATTCCCCGACGATCGGGCCGATCTTCCGGAATTAGGCTATTCCCCCGACGGTCCCCTGAACAAGTTAATTAAACCGAAATTCCCAAACATGAGCCATATGTAGACTCGTGCCTTCGGTTGTCGACCTCTAAACTCTACATATGGCTCGTGTTTGATGGTTATCAGCCATCCAGCATGCACTGCAAAGACAATTGGTTTACTGCTGCTAATGGGGCCAATGTAGTGCTTGCAGAAAATCATTATTGATACATTCAGAAATGACATGTGACGTGTTTGACTGTTGCAAAAATTAGGGATACCGGTTTATGGCAGAAATTTTTCTTAAAATATGCGGGCCGTTTTGATGATAAATATGGGGGAAAAATTTGGCGAAATATGCGCTAAAATATGCGGCATATATGCTGCATATATGCGGCATTATGGAAATATGCGGCGTAAATGACGAGTGCGCGTGTGTTTACGTTGGACAAAAAGCACAGAAATGCTGAAAAATGCGATCGCATATGCGGAAATATGCGATTATATGCGATTTTTTGCACATTTTATGCATAAATAACTATTATAAATGCATAAATAAATATTCGAAATTTTGAAAATGCCATTATATGCGGTAAAATATGCCATATGCGGTATCCCTAAAAAATTGATATGCTGATATCGCCAATATGAGGCAGCTTTATGTACAGATCAGGACACAACTGACTATACTGACAATGCCAAATTAACATCCAAATTAACTGCATGTTAATTTGCTGTAGTAGAGTGTTCATTGTAATGTGGATTGCTGTGTTATGTTGAATTTCAGCTCGAAGAGTACAGTGATCCATTTGACTTAAAGAAGGCAAGTTCTGCAGTGCAAGAAACTTCTTGTGAACCGGCATCGGATGTTATTCTGCCTTTGTCTGAAGATGATTATTCTGTTCCGTATGAAATGAAGGACCGACACCAAGGTCAAGTGCAGTAACTCAGTTATTAGTTGTTGACAGAAATGATAAAAATGAGTATGAATATGAATTATGAAATTCAGCATTGACAACTCTAAACTGACCGTAATGAGTATTTTTCAGGAACTGATATAGGTGCACTTTGGCTGTCTTCAGAAACAAATGTTTTGGTTGTAATTTTGTGATCTTATAGCTGGACAGGACTAAAGTGTGGGTTTCTGCACATCAGATGTCATAGATGCTACGTGACATCATGACATGCCAGTGACCATCTTGATCGCAGCACATGTAGAATTTCTATATGAGAGAAGATTCATTAATTCTAAGACTGACTGACTGGGACAGAGGGTAAAAGACTAGTAAGATTGCAAGTTCAGCAGTGAGCGTAATATTTATATGAGAGAGTGTAGTGAAGGACTAGTAAAGCAAAACGAAATATATCAGTTACATTAAAGTGTAACTACATGTAATTACTTAAAGCATTGCTCCAAAAAGTAATGCATTGCGGTAATGCATTACAGAAGTAATGTGTGACTCACTGGACTGTATTGGCTCATATATAGATATGCTTTGTTCAGTAGAGCACTGGAGTATTATGCTGTTTTTACTGAAAAAATGATTTTTCATTTGTGTAATTTTAAACCTGCTTTCTGTTTTTTGCAGAGATACAACAGTTTGAAGTAGCCAAGATGACTGATACTATCAATTCTGTGACTGCAGCAGCTGATGCAGCAGCTGCTCCTCCTAAATATGATGATCCGTACGAGGAAAATCCAATCCTATCGAAATGTCTGTGTAATGGCATTGAACAGAAATGTGCAGAATCTGAGAAAGTTGTTACAGTAGAGAGGACTAGAGATCAGAGCTCCGATCTTTCTGTAGAACGGGAGATGAGCAGTTGCAGTTTGGCCGCTGGTACCAGTGAGCCGAGCGGTGAACAGAAGCATGAGGTTGTATGCAGTAGTGTCATGCCGGTACGTTCATTTGAGCTATCAGCCGAGTACGGAGGATTCTTTGTTGTTCCCGAGCCATCAAATAACAAAACCACTGCTGCTGAAGCTAACTCAACCCAGCACCAACAGGCCGTAGCTGGGCAATTAGTCGGACAACATGCTGATAGCAGTATGGGTCTTTACGATGAACCGTGGGATTTGAGCACAGTTAAACACAGCATTACGGAACGGCTCCATCGGTCTTCACAGAAAGACGTTGTCGGAAGACTAGACAGCAACTGTAGACCACCTCCACCGTCAACTGACGTTTACGCTCAGCCGAATAAGAGAGACAAACAACGGCAACGTTACAGAATTGCAATTGAGCCCAGTACTGGTGACGGCCCGAGCTACGGAGTTCTGTGCGAACGTATGTCTGATGATAGCGAGTTTGATGCTCCTCCACCTCCACTGGTACAGAGACAGGCAGGAACTCGTAGTAACAGTCAGCGTGGTACCACGTGGACTACTGGTACCGACTCAAGGCCACCGGATGACTATGATGTTCCCTGGGATCAGAAGAAGAAATTCAGTGGCCAGACTGGTAAGAGGGAAGCAGCAGACTAATTTTTTTTGTGCGGCCACCGGCCATCCTAATAGGCCACAAAACAACATGTCTTGCCCATCTGTCTCTCAGTTTTTGTCCTGTACAGGCTCCTAACTTGAAAATGGATAGATGTAGAAAACCAAAGTTCACATGCATGTTTCCTAGTGTAGGTATAAGTGCTGTGCCAATTTTCACTTCAAATGGTTCAAAGTCAGGTGGACAGCTGCACAATATGTTGGCACTCGGTCAAATGAAAGACAACAAACAGTGCTATTAGCTTCTGTAATGGACTTGGTCATTTTAATAGCCACAGTATGGGTAGGCTAGTGTATACATGTATATTTGCTGAAAAATGAATACAGTGCTTCACTGTGTACCAGTATCGGGTATTGGGTATTGGTATAAACTGGACCCAGTAATATTGGGTATTGGGTAGCTTGCTTGGTATCGTTCTAACTCTAATCTCCATTTCCTGGGCTGTTTGTCAAACACCAGTTTACACTGCAGGACCACAGACTTAGTGTATTGCTAGTGTGCCTGTTTGTGCTGCCTGTTGTCACTGGTACTCATTGTGCTGGAGTTTTTATCATTTGTACGCAACATTCTGCTCATGAATCGCCGATGAATCTGTGCAGGTTGTTAAAATTAATGTAGCACTATTGTAGCCTGATACGTACATGGTACATGTTATGTTTGTGTACAGTGAGTGGTGCTGCCCGTGTACAACCAACTCACACGCAGAGCACTTCGTCGATTGTGACAGAACGCGATGTCAACCTTCCACTCGAAAAGCACATGTACTACACTTTGTTTCCTTTTTATTTTATTTGTGGTACTGTCTAATTGTTATCTAGCAAATATGATGTTGATTTTAAACTGTGTTAAATTAATAATACACGTTGATTTCAAATTTCCAATAGTTACAGTTATTGTGCAGCCATACTAATATTATCAGTCTTGCCCATCTGTCCATCTACCTGTCCCTTACGGCCTTGTGTTCGAAAAGAAACAGACATAGAAAATCCAAAATTTGTGAAAATGTTTCCCAGAGCAGATGTAACCGGTGTGTCAGTTTTTACGCTCGACAGCAGGAACTGCTATAGCGCGTCTTAGCCATTGCAATTCTGTCCGTCCGTCTGTCTGTCTGTCACACGGGTGGATCAGGCAAAAACGGTGCAAGCTAGGATCATCAAATCTTCACCATCGGCTGCCCCAAGGACTCTAGTTTCAGGATCTGTAACGCTTTCCCAAAAATTCCATAGGGGTCACCCCAATCGAGGGCCCTAAATTTGATTGGGGTAGGAAAATTTTGCGATTTTGAACCAATAGCTGGCCATATCTCGGAAACGGTGCGAGATAGGGCCAAAGTTACAATTAATCACTAATAGAAGTCATACACGGGTTTCGATTGACACCGAAAGCAATGACCTTGAGCACTAAAATAGAGGTTTTTTACGGATTTTACATTTGCTCGCAGTGGGCCTTCATACATGCACTGCTGTCGCGTGTTCCCTTTGCGTTAGCTGGGCTTTCTTGTCAGTTATACAGGTCAAAGGTGAAGCTTGCCGGACATCCATCACAAACCTTTGGAAAGTGACACATGTTGCATAAACATGTCTGACACCACCCTGGCCTGATCTAATTTACCACAGATGGTGTGCTCTGTGAAAATAACTAAGTACTGTTGTGATTGCCTAGGTGGACGCCAGTTTATTGTAATTCATGAGCCTAGTGACCATTGTTAGGGCTGTAAATTTTTGCGTGGCAAAAACGTGAGAAATTTGCGGCATAATCACAGCAAACGATGCAGAATTTGTGGGAAATTCGCAGCATCACATGCTTTTTTATAGTATTACTTGATACACATGCACGATACAGTGGAAATGACTGATTGTGTGCAACAAACAAATAGTTTTTTACATGCACATGTTCGTCTTTTATGATCATTCAAGGTCAAAAGGTTAGTCGTCCAGCTCTGTGTGTATTTTCATTAAAAGCATCAGAACTTGGTAACGGATGGTCGTATCAACTTGAAATTTAGTGACAAAAATCTCCTTCAGCATAGCTAACAAAACACACAGTTCACCTAACACAGACGTGGAAGTCAACTCAAGTAAGTTGACAGCTAGGAGATGCACGAATTTGTGCAGACCACAGATTTTTGGAATTAGGTAAAGTGAAACAGAAATAGATGGTGGATTTGTGGCGGGACAATGCCAAAAAATACTAAAAACGTTTTGAGATCTGCAAAATATTACGTTCTTGAGTGTAATCACTGAATCCAACGGTGATATCAGAATGGTAACCGGAAATTAGGCAATTACTGTTTCTGCGCAAGCATAGTAAACATATGACCACAAATCAACTAAAACGTTGTGAAATTGTCAAAATCGTGATGATTCGTGGCATGATTCAAAAATTGGTGGTATGTGCACAAATTCGTGAAATCCACGATTGCCACAATTGCAGCAAAAAAATTACAGCTTTAACCATTGTTGTCAGCAAACGAAGACATTTTTAGGCAGTTGTACGATTTTTTAGATCGTTACTGGTAACTGCTGCTTTCTTGTCAGTCCTAATACAAGTGCGCCTTAGCGGTGTTGCACTGATAATAAAAATGCTGTCAGATGATAGTGAGACAGCTTTCAGATAGTTAATGGCAAACTATTAACAGAAACTGTCATGTCTAACGTGAGCTTGAGATGTCTGGCTGCTGTGGTGTGGCAGCTGGTACCATGGTTTAATCAGTCGTCGTAATGCAGAACAGGTGCTACGCATGTGTCGTGAGGGCAGCTATCTGGTGAGAACCAGTGAAAGCAACAAGCTAGACTATTCGCTGTCTGTACGGTGAGATGTAGTTTTATTTCACATCATTTTGTACTTGTCTCATCGCCCCTGTGTACCTGTCGCATTTAACCCTCATTAGTTAACATTTCTGTAGCCATTGTTGGTCTCCTACAGCAACCTCATATAATAGGTTTTTTATGGCTGCAGCATATAAATAACCATCAGCATCTTGTCATATGTTAGACTTCAGTGAGACTAGTTATTTATTCAGGTAGTTGAGGTTTATTTTGTTGAAGTGAGTTTGGGCGCAAGATATCAGCCTGTGGTATCAGCGTGTGGCTCGGTGGTCTAGTGGTTAGCGCACTTGGTACGAGAACTTGGCAACTGCAGTTCGAATCCCGGGTCACGCCACTATTCCATTTGGTAGCAACCTTGGGCAAGTTGTTTACACACACTGCCTCCCCAGTTTCTCAGCTCCAAGAAACTGGGGGTACAAAAGGAAGTTTTCGGTGCCTAAGTGGTTATGGTGATTAAGTGCGGTAGATTAAGGTAAGCTTTAAAGAGCACTATAGTATAACTATAACCTAACTTTACTTTTACTTGGTGCACAACCTTTTTGAGCTGCAGGCCTCATAATATGGTCTTGAATTCACCCCGGGTTATTCCAGTCCATAATGCTATTATCATTAATGATGAAAAACGGCAGAATATATTTTATTGTACAGTGTAGGGTGGTGCAAGAAATGGAACAATTTATTTTCATTCCGTATATTATGTTGTCTGTTTATCACGCACATGTCAACAGTACTTGTACTACTATCAAAAAAGTGTTCAGCATGACTGCACTGAATTGCAGTGATCGAGGCTAATTGTTTGCGAAAAACACGATTGAGCAAATAATGCATGTTCCACTTTTTTGTGCGCACCCTGTATATTTTACCAAGGTGAGTCGTGTGTTCCTGCCTGAAATTGGAGGTATGCAGTGCATCACTCGAAGCAAGTAGTTAGAGTAAGTAAATAAGACAGTAACTGAATAAGTTGCAAGGCATATACTTTGGCATGTGATATTTGCAGTGTTTTTTACGGGCTGGGGCTGGACATTGTACAGCTCACACTGATATAAGCTAACAGTAGTTCCAGCTGTTCGCTGTATTGGCTTGCAGGAGTGTTGCCGGCTTCATGCATATGAAGATCGTAGCCAATCACGAAGGACGGTTTATACTCGGGCAGTTCAGCCAGCCGTTCCACAGCATTGCGCAGATGGTGCACTATTACACAGTGAACAAGCTGCCAATCAAAGGCGCTGAGCACATATCTCTTGCCATTCCTGTGCCTCACGAGCAACTGTGAACAATATCAGTGCCTCCAGACAGTGGTGCGCAGTTTGAATTGTGTGAAAATAAAATCTGGGACCTCCGAGGGCCGCCAAAGCCAAGGGCCACCCTCCCCCCCCCTCTGTAGCCAAAGATTTATTTTACTACAGACACTACTGCATACTCTAGCCTAACCCTAATCCTCACTCCTTGACTGTTGCAGCCTATGGCAAGCCATTGCCACAAATGGCTGGGGGTTGAATTTTTGGCTGTTGGAGTTTGTTCAAAATTGCAATGTAAATTGTATGTGTGCTTTGTGGAACTGACCCCTCCCCAACAGTACACATACTGTAAAACACTATATTTTAGATGCGTCTTAATTTGGCGAATTTGGAGTCTAGAAATTTTGCTGCATTTTAATTTGGCATTTTGCCATGGTCTACTTTGAAGGGCAAAGTTTTAAGTGACTACTGTAGCCACATGAACAGAATTGTCTACTAGTATTTACTGTCTGCACTAGTAGGCTAATTCAGTGAATGTTTGCAGATTTGCTGATTTAGTGGTAGTAGTAGAGGCCTACTAGTGATGGGCAATCCGAAATTTCGCGGGTATTTAATTTCGCGATTTTAGGCTATTCGCGAATTTCGCGAAAATTACATGCGCGCGAATAATTAGTGTTTTACAGTAATCTGAGTGCGTTGGGGGTTTGGTTTGAACCCCTGTCTCCCACAGCAGTTCAAGTGCTGGAATGCCTGATCTCACAACTGTGTGCATAATTTGATCATGATTGATCGTACTTTTTATATATTATGTGGAATGTAGTATTAGAATCAGGCCCAGATTTATAGACATCTTTCAGCAGTGGAGGCCCCTTAGCCATATATCCTTAGGAAATATTTTTTTAAAATTCTGAGTAGTTATGAGTTCCTGTTATCTACTAATGAAAAACTACTGATTTCTGAACATGTTTATTGCAACATCAAAAACGTCCTACCCTTACAATTTAATTTTGGTTTATTATAAACACATACAAAACACCATAAATGGCCTTTCCTTACATTTTGTTCTTTGTGGAGGTCCCCTGGTTGTGGAGGCTTCTGGACCCTGTCCTAAATTCAGCACTGATTATAATGACTTATAACGTTATGTGCGTATATTTGTATGAAACTAGTAGCTTTTTGTGGTAAAACTTCTTATGCAAGCGGTATATATTTATTTATTTGCGGGAGTGACATTAACAACAGTCACTCGTTGTTCAGTTTTGCATTCATAGATGATCTGCGTAAGGACAGACTAGGAATATTCTAACTGTATACATAAGGCACTTGTGTTTCTAAAGATGTGGTTAACTTTCAGTCAGTAAAGTGGTTTTTATCCATGCATTTGTTTGCTAGTCATTATTGATATACACTCTGTCTCAAAAAATGCACCAACTTTGAAACGGTGTAGCTCAATATTATAACGATCGATTTTGATGAAATTTGGCCTAAATGTTTAAAAGACTCTAGAATAGAGTTTGCATTTTCAGTTTTCATGTAGGTTTGCTTTTTATCAACTTTTCGTCTTTTGAACCGGACAGCGAAAATAACACGAATTTTGATGTTGTATCAAGCAAACGCGTTTGATGAGGTGGAATTTTTAAAAACATACCTAAGCTCATAATATTTGGCACACATAAACTGCACATATATAAACATAAAACAATCATCAATGCATTACTGCTGATGCAGTTTTACTTATTTAATATTCATCCTAAATTGCATCACCGAAAGTGACGAAAATTACGCGTCACACTGCCTGTCAACATGCGTTATTTTCTGTATGCAGTTTGAGAGACAATAACGTGATAACAAGCAAACCTACATAAAAACTGAAGCATACAAACTCTATTCTAATGTATTTCGAATATTTCTGCCAAATGTCATCAAAATCGATCGTTATAATTTTGAGCTATACCGTTTCAAAGTTGGTGCATTTTTTATGTATCAGATTGAAGCTATGTCAGATATTGTATATTTTGAATGTGAATTATGTGTAATTGTATTGTAAAAACCTGGTTTTTGTTGTTATATTTTATCCATACTTGTGGAGCAAGGATGACATTAATTGCAGATAACCCTCTCATTGCGTCTAATACAATGCTTGATAAGCAGTGATATGATTAACTTTGACAATACCAGCTAGTCTAGACCACTGCACTGCTGGTGCGAATTTTATGATGATTCGCAACGTTAAGGCGTACTGTTGTGTTTAATGCTACCACGCGTGTTGCCGTTCTTGTGCAACTAGTGGTGTTTTTCTCTTTAAAAAATGCAAAGTGCAATTTTTGCAGTGTTAGAAATAATGATTGCCGGGATCCCGGCCATTTTTGCCAATCCTGAATCCCGGGATTTGTGACATATCCCAGTCCTATACTTGACCCACAGTTCACGTAGGACAGTAATTACTTACTACAAGGTTGGAGTCTTGGTCTTGACAGTTTGAGTTTTGAATCCAAGCCTTATATTTGTGAACGAAACAACTGAAAGACTCCGATAGGCCTGCTCCATCACAACGGGATTTAATGAAAAGTCTACTTCCATTTGAAAGTTGGTTGTATTTCTGCCAAGTCACTTCAAGTCGTTTTGGTTCCAAGACCTGGCAAGACGTCGACTTCAAGTCGCTTTAGTGCCAAGTGGTGTCACCACGTCAGATTGACTAACAAAGTCACTCCTAGTTCTATGATCCCTTGTCACTCAAAAGGCGACAACAACACGAAATTTAACGTCACCGTGATGCGGTTTCCGGGACACCAAAATGCTCTGAAATACGTTTTCGGCCGGAGCTCCGCCCTCCTGCAGCTGGAGGGAGCATAGCGATCTCCCAGACCCAGCAGCTTGGGAGGGGAGGGGATGGGAAAGGAGACAAGAAAGCCCAGCTAACGCAAAGGGAACGCGCGACAGCACTGCATGTATGAAGGCCCACTGCGAACAAATGTAAAATCCGTAAAAACCTCTACTTTAGTGCTCAAGATCATTCA
>Ga0209052_1000570_pt1 | contig 11748 bp, 7 predicted proteins | sample WorMetHEROISLAND_2_FD_187409 | JGI IMG/M metagenome (GOLD analysis project Ga0209052, IMG submission 187409) | Marine gutless worms symbiont microbial communities from Max Planck institute for Marine Microbiology, Germany - Olavius sp. 4 HERON... | ecosystem: Host-associated > Annelida >...
TTTTGTAAAAAAAAACAACAAGCATGAACACGAAAATGACTTACCCGCTTTTTTGCCCCAAAATAATGTACACTAACATAATGCTGTCATCAAGAACTGGATAACAAAAAATTTTCCTAAACCAAATAAAAAGCCCAAAACAGAAATTAACTGAAAATATTCACAAATACAGTGTTCATATAAACAATAAAATAAGCAAAAACAAAAAAGAACACCCCGAGTTTCTCTGTATTGCCAGTTTTGTTATTTACCGTCAGACACAAAGCATCACTGAACCAACGACTATTGTATGTAAGTCTGAAGTGCTACTCAACGCTGAACCGTTCATGTAAAAGGCTAAATATACTGATGAACTAACTAGCCGTACTGAGCAATTTTTTTTTAATTTTACAGTAGAATTTGGCTGCATATCATCATTCTTGTCGTCATCATCATCGTTTAATTCACTGAAACAGGTTCAAATAATAAACTGAAACAGTAGCTGGGTCGTGACAGACAGACAGAATTCCCATAGCTAATACGCGCTCTCAGCAGTACCTGCCGGTACAGCTGTTGCGCGTAAAAAACCAGAAACAACATAAAATTAAGCACAGGAAAAATTACTTGGCCCACTATTCTACACGAATACAACATCCAACCCTAGTTACAAGAAACGTCAGTCACCATGCATGTAATAACGTAAACATTAACAAGTTAGTGACCAATGATTCAAATCACAGTACACATAGCAGATGAGCTGTTCAACGGCAGACTAGTGACAGAAGTACATACGCATACAATCTGGTGGTAACGTCAGCACCGCTGGCCGAGGCATTGTTCTTTGCTGGCGCCTGTGTAGCTGACACCTGTGTTGCAGATGGCGGTGGCACCAGTTTACTAGCAGGCCGGGAATGAGGACGTGAATTGGTGGACTGTTCACCGACAGCAGATGTCAGAGTAGCCATTGGACGGTAAGAACTGCAACCACAGTCCAACAGTAATAATGATGAAACCATTGAACCCAACACTGGATAGGACATTACCTCTCCACTCTTTTAGCTTAAGCGTTATGACAATTGATGCTAAAAAAGAACATTTGCCCACCACCTATTCTGTCATGGACACATGCTTAATTACTTACTTTAGCACATGGACTACGTGACCAGGGATGGTCATGGTCGAATGACCCAGAGGACAAGAGAGTTGGGTGTGGCCTGGCGGCCGGGCCGGTTGATATGTGTTCTGTTGTGGGCCTTCTGGCCAGGACAATGTTGATTTGTTTTTTTTGGTGTTGTATAGTGTGAATATAATATCAAAAACTCTGCCAGTGCTTGGATGATCTAATCCACTGTTGTTCGGCTAAGTAGGCTAAGCCACGGCCGCAATCCGTAACGTATTCTCAAGTTTCAAGTCGGGATATACGGATGTACGGGTCTTAGAACTCAACTTGGAGGCAGTATTACAAGTGCATGGCAACTGAGGCAAAATTGTGAAGAATGAAAGGTCTTCAGAACTCTTACTCGTTACCTGGTAGAAAATTGCTCTGAATAACTATAGCACCGCGGATGCAGAGTTGGACAAATCACTCAAATCACAAATCCCAACTTAACTATACTGAAGCAAACTGGCACAGACGGAAACAAAGACAAAATAAAATCAAAAATAATGATTGGGAGACTAGAGCAAAACTGCAAGCAATTACTTAAATAAGTACATCTTTAACTTAACCGTAAAAATGCTTTTACCGTAGTAAATAACAACTGCAACAACGCTTTTACTCTTGTAAATTTAATAACTTGAACATAACATACTGTCACTATCTAAAATACGGGGAAAAAACGAAGTACTCACTATGCCTTGAGTCTGGGTTAAAATAGTTAAAATACTATCTGTACTGTAGATCAATATTTAGCCAGGCCATCACTGTATGATGACGTTTACTCGCCAAGAATGGCAGATAACACAAGCTAGAACAACAGACACAGGACAGAGGATAAACTTAACTAAGATAAAAAAAAGAATTAAAAAATTAAGTGACATCAGTAAAGATCAGACACCATTGACAAGGAGGATGGTGATAAATACAGCGTAACTGATAGGAGGCACATACCCCCAGCTTGACATGGTGGTGGGGCTTATGCTCCGAGGACCCGAAGGATTTGCAGGCGTGGAGTCGACTAAGAGCAGACCATATGGTAAGAACAACCATAGATAAGCGCCTCTGTATCCTCGGACTCCATGCCGCTATATAAATCTTGTATTATTATTATTATTATACTACACGTCACCAGTGCTAAGTGGATGGTGAACTTTCGGGTTCAAAGCTGGTTACAGTGACCTTCGGTTACATCGGGGTTGCACATTAGACCAAACTGATATGGCCTCAGTGCCGGGCAGGTGCAATACCTGCCTGCCTCGAAGGTAAGGTAAGGTAAGTAGTGCTGTGTGAATAGTGTTTTTTCATTTCAAATCGAATCAAATAGTTATCGTTTAGAGTCTTTAGACGACACTGACGACTCCATGTTTGTTGATTTTGTTGGTTGCTAGGCATGGTTGCTAAGGTGAAAAATCGGCGTCATTCTGTCAAATAAGTAAGAAATTGGTGATGGTAAGTATACGAAAATTTAGAATAATTTTGCTCGTTTCGAATCGAATACTGAAGTAACTATTCCATTTGATTCGAAATTTCGAATATTCGCACAGCACTAAAGGTAAGGCATGGATTGGCACGTACTTGCTAGGTGGAATATCCCAGTAGTCACTGTGTGGTGCCGGGTGCCCTGCTGATGCTCGGACTGGTACACCAAAGCCACTCGTCTCAAGCTCCGTCTTCTCAGTTACACCAAACCCGCAGTAGCCGTCATCGACGGACGGGTCAGAGTCGGGGCTCGGGTCCTTGAAGAACTCTCCCGTGTACACCTGCATCCTCTGACGCTCTCGCTTGGCTCTCGCCTTCTTCTGCTTCGCCTCCTGACAACGACAAACTCCGTCAACTTCAGGGTCGAGACACCAGGGCACACCCCCAAAAACCAGCAAGTTCTATTGGGTAAACCCACCTAAAAACCACTAAACAACCCACCCCAACTGTAACCCAATTTTAGTTTCTTGTTCTACTAGTATCGTAATAATTTATCATGGTTAAGTTTTATTTTTAAACCGATGAATTTGCAAATATTTAAAGTGGACTGTGTCTAGCAATGCTCATTCTAATAACTGAAAACCCCAAAACTCCATCAAGTTATGCCTTTAAAAACCTGGGTCTGACCCCAAAACGTAATAAAATCCACCAGGTTCGGCTTTATTTAAAAAGGTTTTTCAACCCTGGTCAAATTACCCATTTATATTAATGACCAGTGATGACATCTGAAATATCACGAAGGCTGACCATGATGTAATAAACATGACAGTGCCAAGCAGACAGCATAGCCAACATAGCACAAATAACTTAAAAGGAACATAGGAATTCAATATGACAATTTCACACATCAATGCAGTAACAGAATCAATCAAATTACTCCATCTACATTAATGACTAGTAGTGATGGCTAAGATTTCACCAAGGTTAAGAATATATTGTAACAAACTCAATAATGGCATGTCAGTTGACACCACAGTCAACATAACAGTTTAGATATATAATTGTGTAAAAACCCATTGACATTTTTGCTGGCAAAATAAATGCAGCAATTACAAAACAAAATAATTTAGAAAGCATGCTATCTTTTCAATATCACAACATATATAAACATTAAAACTTTGCAGTCCAACTGTGTAGATTATGAGAAAATTAAACTGCAACGGAAATTCTTCAGAATGCAGCAAAGTGCACAAACAGGTTGCTCACAAGATGCGGGTCAGTGAACTCCTCGGCCAAACTTTTCTTCTGCAGCGTGACAAAGTTTCCACCGTCTGTTGGCAGCAGCGGCACAGGATTCTGTGCAGCAGATGAATCTGACGGACACACGCAAAGCTCCATTATGACTCACAGTCATAGAACTAATGCTTATCATCCAGGCCACGGTAGAGCCCTCTATGACGACATGATGATGACTGGCTCACATATCTGCACTGTGCCGTGCAAGTGCTTCAGCTCATGAATACAGACGTATCATTTGACAAGCTATCACAGCTGTCAGGATGAACAACTGAAGTTAATATGCAGCAGCAGAATTCAGTTTATCACCATTCCCAAAATGCATCATAATAATGTGTCTTAGTTGCCATGTCTTTTTCGCTACTCACTACCGAATGGAATAAATTTACGTACTAAACGGTATAGAAAATGCCATAAACCGGAACCAGTAGGCATTTTCTATACCGTTTGGTACGTAAATTTATTCGATCAGGAGCAAGTAGCGAAAAAAGAAATGGCAACTACTGTTAGTATTTACAGACTGTGTGTCGATGGTGATATGAGGAATGAAAAACAAGGCACTATAACATGCATCACACGTTCACTTATAATATCCAGCACTGACAGCAGCACAGACCACAGCCATTGCTCACTACGTACCACATTAAATACAACTTCTCAAACAATTACTACGTCTAACTGATGCCAACCATTTGACACAAACAAACTCCAGTCTTGGTTGCATAATACAACAGCATCAGTTGTGCACGATGTCAACTTCTAAAGGGTGTTTTTTTGTACATCATATTGCAGCATGTCAACTCAGCCTGGCCATTCCTTTGCAGATAACAAACACAAGCAGAAGTTTAGCAGTAAATAAGGATTAAGGACACAGTGTACTGTCTCATAGTGTAAGCTGAGGATTGAGGAAATGGAATCAACATTGCCCCAAGTTGTGAAATGGTTTAAACAGCTACAAAACACGTCTCTGCTGTTTGCCGGAGACTGTGGTGCACGTGATTTTTCTGTTTGATTGCAAAGCTACAGATTACACACCTACTAGGGCTGTGCAGGTATGACAATTTCAGTTACCCAACCCGACCCGACCCATAGCACAGTACCCACACCTGTGCCACTCTACCCATACCTGTACCCGCAGGTACGGGTATACCTGTACTTTACCCATGCACATCAACTGCCTGACAGTTTACACGCATGATGCAAGAGCATCCATCACCCCTCAGCACCAGGAAGCAACATCCACAAGTCGCACCAACCTCTCCGCTCCCCTCCCTTCCTCTTCCTTTAGTCCTCCTTCTCTTCCCCAACTCTTTCCCCTTCCCAAAAAAATGCAGCTAGAGGGTCTGGGTGAGGGCTGCCAGCTCTCCTGGCTGGGTCCAGGGAGAACCACATACAACTCACTTTTATCTGGCGTTGCTGGTTCCGACGAGTTGGCATCCTTTGTCTTATCACTCTTACTGGCATCGGCTGCTGACTTGCTGGTATGATCATCCACACCATTGCTTGCCTCTGCTCCAGCAGCAGCAGTTCTCAGCTTGTCCTTCACGTTCTTGTCCTTCTTAATGGCAGACTTTGATGACGCCGATGCCTGATGAGCTCTTCAGTCAACACACAACATACATGACACGTGAATCACAGCGGCTTGCTGGCAAGGGCGTCGGACTTACAATTAAGGGGTCATAGATTCAACTCCTGGTTGTGTCAATATCAAGTAGTTACTACCTGGATGGGTAAACTATCTCAGTATATAACCGACCACCCAGGTCAACTCAGCTTTTCATCCCTCAGAGGTAAGCAAATCGAGTACCGGCCTGTGTGGCTGAAGTTAAGGCAGGGAGCATTCACCTACGTTGATTGGCCAATAACACTGTGGGATCCACACAGCGGATGATGCTCCACAAAGTACTACACACACTACACCTCTTGCCTTTTTTATCAGCTGACAGCTAACGTCAGAATTTGCAGTCGGAAGGGCGACTGAGATGAAATGTCAACTCCTATCAGTATACCAATAAGCTTACATAAATTTCCACTAAACCACCTCACTTCGGCTCCCACTTCCAGCAGTGCTCACAAGCTGCGAACGAGCTGACAAGAAAGAATGCTTCTTTCTGGTAAATCTGGATAAGGTTGAACGATGCAGGCTCGTAGTACCTCAATACATGAGTAGCTCCGGTTTAAATGAGAAACTGTGAAAATGACAGACAGCAACATACTTTGCTGGAATCTTCTGTTTAGGTCTCTTTGACTTCGTCTCCTGCTCCAGGGCATCCGCTGGCAACTGCATACAAGCACAGCACACTGCTGATATAACACTCCAACTTGTGCCATCTATAATGAACTAGATCATACACCAGTTTATAGGTCAACTGTCAATTATCAGCGCTCGAAAAAAGTTTATTATTTCTGTGATACATTATCGATAAATGTGAAAAATGATGAATAACAATCACCTTGTTTTCAAAAACGAACAACAATTATTACGTAACCGATGATAAAAATGATTCTCATAATTTTTTTTTAAATGTGAGTTTGCTTACTTCTTTAAAAATACCGCCATCTGGACCACGAAATCGGAGTCTGCATACCAGCCCAACACAGTCCGGAGTCAGACAGTTAGTGTTCAGCACGTCCTAAAGATGACCACATCAATAACATTTACACATCTTCAGTAATCACAAACAAAGTATAAGAAATACCAGTGACTGGGACGACTATAAACTATGAACCTATTCGGGAAACATTTTATATCACAATAATGACTAGTGACTACCATGCTAACCGAACAACCTCTCCTTACTTCGATCATACAGAAAAGAAGACTCATGCTGTTTGGACACTTGATCAGAATGGATGAGCCAGCCGACGCCAGGAGAATTCTGACTGCTGTTCCCCAGAGTGATTGGAGAAGGCCAGTTGGACGACCCCACTCCTCCTGGATGGCCACTCTGAAGAACGACCTATCTCTGCACAACCTCACCTTTTTTGGTTGCGGCTCTGCCCAGATCCTGCTCTGGAACAGACCACCAAGGAGCAGTAGTTGTGTGTCTTACTGGTCAGATGCTGAATGCATCTTGACATCCACAACATTAACAGCACTGAAGACAATCCAAAATCAGTCCTACACGTATGATATAAAATAATATATGACACGTTTGTGATTCAACTCAGGTTATCTTCTACTACTCCGCATGACAAATGTACTAACGTACCTTGTCCAGTCGAACTTCAAGTACAGTCGACTTCTGCCGACTCCAACAGTCACGATGGAACTCCACGGCACACTTCTCTTGACAATGAACGGACACAAAACCCTGCAGCATTTAACAGTACCTAACTTCTACCAAGTGAACAACTAACTCAGCTGGAATACAAGCATGCTATGCAGAAAGAGCCACTGGCACACGTTCAAAAGTCCTCAGCCAGCAGGATTAAACACTATCCCTCCGATTCAACATGACTGTTATTCTGCAGCCGTCCTAACAGGTCACAACTGTGTCTAGCCCGTCCATCTTCCATCCATCCATCTACCCCATACGGGAATCTAACTCAAAAACAAAAGGGCACTGAAAACCCAAAATTATTATTACTATTTATTTATACAAATTATTATTTATTTATACAAATTATTATCTGTATCATTATTATCCTTAACAAACACTTATCAGTTATGAAAATATCTACTGATCCTATATGCCCCTTACGCAAGGAGGCAGAGGAAACCGCCATGCATTTTCTCGGTCAGTGTGCTGCTACAATGCACCTTAGATTGAAGCTGATGGGTCCAGCAATTTTGACATCTGAAGAAATCCGCCAGATGACTTTGTGTACCCTTTTGAGCTTTGATAAGCTCACAAAGAGGTTCAAGTAGTCTTTTGGTTTGTTGGGGTTGCGCATTGGACCTACTAATGCTACTATGGTCTCAGCGTTGGCTGGAGACGGCCTCCCCGAAGAAAAGGTAAAGGTAAAGGTATCGGGTAGACAAAGTGGAAGCATAAGAAAGAACATGGCAACAATCATCGATCTCCAGAGAGCAGAACCTTAAAGTCGATATCAGTGAGATAGATCTGTCGCTTGAGATGACAGCCCACGTAGCGACACACGGCATCAGGTGGCGGCGGATTCCGACACAAGAACTGCAGGTCCTCAAGCCGTTCCTAGCAACACACAACAATTACTCACTAAAAAACCGTTCCTAAAAGCTAAAACACACAACAATCAAATTATAAATGTTTTCTCCGCGCAAATATCTAAAGCGAGAAAACGAACGATTAATCACGCGATTAATTGTTACAAATTTTTATAGATTAAAAAAATTTTAATCGTTAAAAATTTCGATTAAGTCACATCGATTAAAACATTATGCAGTAGACACAACGACATCAAGACCAGCATCTGAAATCATCTCAATCATCTGTTCTTCCAGAAAAGTTAACATTTTAGTCTGTTTACAAGACTTCGTCAAAAACATTGTCTCAGTGCATCTGTGCAATATTAAGCCTTTAGTTTAATAATGTGACTGAAAAAATTTGCTGAACAAGAAAATGCATTTTCTTTGGCATTAACACTGTTTGCAATTAATCAAAATTAACAATAAATTAATCATTGATCTTTGTAAAGTTAACTATTAAAAATTTTTAATTGTTACCAGCTCTACAAATATCATGCAGTAACTACGTACGTTTACACATGCTATACTTGTATACATGTTCTGCTCATGATATTAACTGCCTCATAAATCAATGGATGGCTACTGACATTAAAGACATCATCATCAAGTTTCGACTTCCTGAACTGCATCAAAATGCTACGTTCTAGTGGAGTGGAATTCTTGCTACATTTTACGAACGACAACACAAGAAAGAAATCACAACATCAGCCAATGGTACGATCATTTTTATGTTATACTACAGAAGTGACGAATTTATGCAAAGGCGATAAGACGTGGAGCACATTTACAGCCAACTTCTAGACAGAGCCAACCACGGTTGTTGTCCAAATGTACAAGTAAAGACTGAAGCCCCATCATCAGCACAGCCTGTCATTACTATCTACTGGTGGCTGGTTACCTTCAACGTCTGTGCCGACGATACATCGTGAATGACAGTCTCAGTGCCTGGCCAGCAACAGTCCACTGGAACTAAACCACGATCAACCAACTCTAAGCCATCTTCTACTGGCTGCACAGCATCAGAATACCTACACACACAGGGGTATGTCGGAACACTGCAAAACACTACATTTCAAGTACGTACCGTGCAAACTGACTCTGATCAACTGGCTTACAGTCCACGCTCTTTGTGTGCTGAATGGCAATGCAACACAGTTACTAACTTGCCCACTCAGCCGATATATAAAAATACAAACACATCAGACACCATCTCACCTTTCAATCAATCAAACAGGTTTATTGCACTGAACCATGTCATACACATACAATAAACTTAACTAATAAGAACAAAAGGGAAAAAAGTCACACATTAACATTTACAGGTAATACAAACAGTGCAACAGGGAGTAGCGAAAGAGCATTAGCTCGGTAAATGACTACCCCCTTTTCCAATTGAACAATTTTACTGCTGATATTGTCAATCAAACACAAACACAACACACAAACACACACACACAAAAGTAACCATACAGGGCAAGCCTACTGAAATAAATTTAATATCAGGAACTTTTTATAATTAAACTTAAAACCAGCTACAGAAGGCAAAATATGAAAATCTGGGTTTAACTGATTTAAAGATGAACATTACACATACACAATGTCACAGACCAGACAAACCTTGTGTAACCAAATGTTCGCCACAAAGATATTAACTGACTATTTTTCAGGCAAGTGATGGAAAAACGACATTTTTAAATGTACAACAAAACTTGTCTGGTAACAGAGAAAAACTGCTGGATGTCCTTGTGCAGCCAAACAGTAACTGTAAAGCATCACTCAATTCACTCGTAATATAGCATCAGATGGCTCACCGGTTCTGCCGACAGTATGCGCATGACAGGCCGTAGTGGCCGAGAACGTGGAAGATCTCTTGATGCTCATCAATGATGCGCTGGAAATGTGCCATGCCTTCTTGCATCGACTACATACAGCCGTACACACAGTGTTGCGTATGCTATCACACTACAGCTGAGCTGCAAAGAACCAGCTACAAACACGGTTGAAACCCAGGTTTTTAAAAAAGCACAACCTAGTGGGTTCTACTGGTTTTTGGGGTTAAATCTGGGTTTTTTTAAAAAGCCCAACTTGGTGGAATTTGGGGTTTTCATTAGCTAAAAGTTATTGACATACCAGAGCTTGACACTGTCCACATCAATTAGATATAAAAAAAATTGCCAACTCAGTTTTGAAAACTTAACCATAATGAAACATTTCATAAGCAGTGGAACAAGAAACTAAAATTATGTTTTGGGTGGTTTTGGAGTGGGTTTTTGAGGTGCTTCATCAACTAAAACCCGCAGAGTTTTTTGGGTATGTGCCTAAGAGTGACAACCCTGGCTAAAAGCACTGCAGAATGATATGGATGACAGCAGCAACACACACACTTATCAGTAAGCCACAACAAACTGACCAATCACTTGCTAGTTTACCATCAACGCTGAGCTAATGTACGGCTGAATGTCATAAAGTAATATAGCTATTGATGACAAGAGATGTGCTAAGATTTATTTCACTTTCTTCGTCGTTATTTCCAAATGCAGATTAAGTGCAGCTACAGGCTGGATACGCTTCCAGTCAACAGTATCAAAACACTGACAGGAATACCACACACATGTATTACACATGTGTACATGATGTAAGCAGTTAGCAGATTATCATATTACCGTGACAGAATCCGAGTTGTATTCTGACACACCGACAGCATATAACAGAACAGCCAGCTCGGAACTTTCATACTGAAAACAAACCATCCATGCAAATCACCGAATACTCACACACGTTGTCATAGAAGAAGCCTTCTGTTGCTATACTGTTGCTGAAATTTTACTGTAAAATTGCCAGCATGTACGACAAAAATCACAAAATTTGTGCATCAGTGTTGAAGGTACTGCTGTTAAAAAATTTGGGCCTAATATTCCTAGTAATTATGGTACAATTACAAAAACATCGTTTGCACTGAATGGATTCTTAAAAACCACTGTTCCCGTCATCACATAAAAAGTTGATGCTGTAATATAAACCTACCTATTTGAGTTCGTCACTTACAGTCTGATTTACAGCACTGGCAGCAACTGTGCAAACTGACGGTACATCGGAGCAGACAGTAAGTAAGCTACCTGTAAGTCCGAGTGTTTGCTCAGCAGTCTGAGTGCAGTTCTGTAGTGTCCAACGGCAGTCTGATACACTTCAGAAATGCAATACTTGCTGCCTTGCTCAAGCGACTGCAGGAAATTGGCCGCCACCTGTAGAACAGCAGCAGAAATTATTATCAGCAAACTAAACAGAATGACAACTTACTAAATACATGTTATTGTTGTTGTTAACACGTAGCCGGGATGGGCTGTAGCGTCCCCACGATGACCACGATTGACAGCACGCCTCCAGAGGTCAGCAGGTGAGAGGTTGTTATCTCTCCGGATCTGGTCAACCCATCTGTTAGGACGACCTGGACGACGGGACCACTGGCTGTTTGGTGGTCGACCTAGCGATAGGCTGATTTGACCAGCCTGGCTACGCGGCCGAAGAGGCCGTTGCGGCGGTCACTGATGGTCACGGAGATGGAAGGGAGACCGGTGATCGGGGAAATCTCCACATTCCAGACGAATTGGTGCCACTTGATTTGCAGTAACTGTCTTTGGCATTTCATATGGGAAGCCTCAAGGGCTCTGAGCCAACAGAGAGGAGAGTCCAAGTTTCACTTGCATATAATAATACAGACTGCACT
>Ga0209052_1000571_pt1 | contig 11743 bp, 9 predicted proteins | sample WorMetHEROISLAND_2_FD_187409 | JGI IMG/M metagenome (GOLD analysis project Ga0209052, IMG submission 187409) | Marine gutless worms symbiont microbial communities from Max Planck institute for Marine Microbiology, Germany - Olavius sp. 4 HERON... | ecosystem: Host-associated > Annelida >...
GCACAATATATCAATCAGCTGTTCTTAATATGGCCACCCTTATGAACTATTAACCTTATTTTCTGTACATCCTAAAAATAAAAAAATAGTGGTAAGATAGGCTCTGATGGTTGAGCAAGGTTTAACGTCCCACTCGACAGTTTAGGTCATTTCGGAGACGATGTTTTTACAGGCTTTGAGTGTCAATACAAACACATGACTGGAAAGAAAAACACCACTGTTAGCTACTTGCTCAATATGACACAGTGAAGAGAGAGCTGCCTACCACACCACCACAACACAATGAAAGCTACAGAGCTAAGACGCCAACAAGATCACAACTCAAACCACAGCACAAGTTCACAAATACATAATGCAAAAACCGCCACAGTAACAATACTCATCATTCCACTATGCAACCTTGACACATCACTAAATAAATAGCTGATCTCTGCTGCTGCAATACACTGTAGACAACTGATCGACATTAAATAATTTATGATATCATCTAACATACAAAATTAAAAAAAATAATTTTACAAATAGCCGATGAATCTAAGTTTTGATTGACACTTTGCTCATTATCAACTTCACACAATATTTCAATCAGTTCTTCTTAATATGGCCACCCTCTGAACTATTAGTCTTATGTTCTGTATGTCCTAAAATTAACAACAGCGGTAAAGATAGGCTTATCATTTGTTTGTTGTGTATTGGGTACTGGATCGGTGATTTCTCTGAAGTCAGAAATTACAGCAATATATTACAAAAATTCAAGAAGTAAAATGAGAGATGTAGCCAAGGTGAATCGTCTAAGAGTTGGCAAGCTACTATGGCAGCAATGCCCTAAGCAAGGTGAACACAATAAATTATCACTGGAATGCTTCACTTCTACGACAATGTGCGACAAGAACCACACACTACTCACGTATCAACTCTGCAAATCAAAGCGATCATACCAACAACAGGGTGACCACTCTCCAGACACTCTGAAATTCCCTGACATTTCCCTGACAATGTGCGGCACTGATGCCCATGTTAAGTGGTACTCATAGCATGCCTGTAGTACTAGTTTTAATGTAAATGATCAGACTATCAATTTCACAATTATCTCATAATTAATGATTACGAAGGATGAAATCACTATGTATATATGTAGCCATGCACTGTTTTTGAAGGAAATTCTAATATTCAACTAGTAATGAACAGTTTTGGGACACTTTTCCATGACAAGATTTTTCCCTGACATTTCCCGGACAATTCCCTGACTGTTAACAACATCCCTGACATTTCCCTGACATGCTCCAAATTCCCTGACATTTCCAGATTTTCCAGACAAGTGGTCACCCTGAACAACTAAACTCAACTACGAGACCAAGAAAACATCGACACTGAACTCTCTCACAACAAAACTAAGCCGACGGCACAGACTACAGACATGTCTGTCATACAACCATTAACGTCGGTGGGCTACACACCTTCGGACTGTTCCTCCGGTCAACATTCACACTACCGGCGACAGTCAGTAAATCAACTGGCTTTTGAATATCCACAGCAACAGGCGCATTCGTCCTAACATCAGCAACTGCGTCTTCCTCCACATCCACAACAGATTCTGCGGCATAGTATTCTACAGTTGTTTGCATTCCGCACTTGTCAGAAATTCTACCGTCCGGCATATCGGAGCATATGGAGTATTCGAGTGTCGTTTCTAAGCTGCTCGAGTCGTGCACATCAGTGCCGACATTGTCGTCAATGTCACCGTTCGACACAACATCACTTCGGTCAACACCAGCTGCCACACCACAACGCCCACTCATACTCACATCAGTATCTGCGTTCATCTCCGGGCCTGCACCGTGCACATGATCTACAATGTGGTTATCACTTGAACATGCAGAATGAAGCTCACGGCAAACATCTTGAGAGACGGACATCGATGTTGCAGAACTCTGTGCATCCACGGCAGCAGACACGACCTACACAATTCCAAATCATAGCATAAATACATCAATTTAACACGAGTGTTTGAAACTACAGAACAGGGGCCTAATTTACTAAACTTCATAAGATGAATGTTACAAAGAAATCAGACATACACAAAAAGCTTACGAAACTGAATTTACGAATTCGCAACTCCCTAGTCGCTAACATTAGCCAGCCGTGTTACATTAACCTTTCGTTGTAAACACTAAACAGTGATTTTTGTAAATTACTGTGTGTGTACATGCGTTTTATTTATTTATTTGTATCAGCTAATAAACTATCGTACGTTTTTCGTATGCTTTTCGTAAACTTTTCATATGTCTGATTTCTTCATAACATTTTCACCGTACGAAGTTTTGTAAATTAGGCCCCAGAACAATGACACCATCAATAATTGTTTTATTACTGTACTAAACTGGACAGTAATTGCATATTAGTCAAAAAAGCAAGGCACTGCACACTTTCCTGCTCAGTTATGCTGGCAAATTATTTACAACTAAAAATAATTGCTAAAATGACACGAGCAATATCTCCAACATATTGATATCTAGCATCAATGTATCATTATCTTAATACCACTTTTATATAAAACACATGCTCAATTAGGCTGCCAAATTATTTACAACTAAAAATTACTTGCTAAAATGACAAGACATGTACGACGTTTTGATACCTAGTATCAATTAATACCATTAGCAATGATATCAGCTCAGAGGAATAATTTACCTGTTTTTTCCTTGGAACACCTTTAGGCCAGCCACGCTTCCGACGTTGTGGGGCTGCTTGACTCACGGCCAGTTCACTAACACCAGGTTTGGAAGCATTCAGCTTTTCATCACCGACTGAAGACCGTAGTCTTGAGGAAAGCAAGCTAGAACCTTCTGTAATGTCACACACGAAACCATTAATTTGACTTCTCTTTCCAGCACTGTTTCTGAGACGATGCCGACATTCTACGTGATCAATGCTTGAAGGTCCAGCAACAGAAATCAAATTCTTGTTATCAGCTGTCAGAACAACACGGCTATCAGCGCCTGCCTGCTTTACAGTCCTACGAGTGGCACGACATGGCCTAGATGATGATAAACAGACTCCCATTTCAATGTTGCTATCATCCGGTACTGCTGAACGTGGACTAGAACGTCGAACTGGTGTACTACTGCTTAATGGATGCACGCCTACAACAGCACAAATCATCAGCATCAGCAATGCAGCATACTTGTAGTGCACAACAGGCCATCGGGCAGTATAGAGGTCAAAAATAGCCAGAAACAGTTAATTAAAATCAGAATAAAAAACACAGCCATACCCTCTGTAATGTCATGCACAAAAAATACTAGTTACCAGAAAATTCCACTCTCACAAGTGTAATTGGCTGTAAGTGAAATACCTTTTTAACTGGCTGAAAACTTTCTATTTAATACACACAACAACCTGAAGAGCTGAATAGTGAGAGCAACCGGAGAACACAGGAGAACTAAAAACAGTGCAAAATGAAGAAAACGGAAACTACAGCGCAATGCTTGAATAGTAATATTAGCTTTCAGCTGTGCATACTGCACAGACAGTACACACACAGTAAAGCTGCATAGTCTGACAGCAGCTCGGCTAATTTTAGACGGCTGACCCCCAACAAACGAGGCAGCATTTCTCACTGCTTGGCTGACCAAACAACACTGGCCAGCCTAGTAACCAGAACACCGCTGTTTACGCCATTTTATTACAAATGATATACTGAAATGTAGCATTTTCATTTGCCATAGAGATATAAAGATATTTAACTACTATTAATCAAAACTTCCCGGAAATGAACAGATCTAATTTTTCATTTCAAAGTTCTTCTCAACAGTCACATTTCACTACAGAATCAAAAGAAATATACACAGAAGACACATGTCGATCCAATCTTGTAATCAAAATTAAGACACAATACCATGAGACAGAAAGTATATGAGACAGAACATTAATATACTTCTCACCAAACATATGAAGTTCTCCATCATGTTCAGCTGTTTTCTGTCGCCTGACACGCTTCACAATCTCTCCGGCAGCATCATCAGCCGAATGTTGGCGTTTCTGCAAACCACAATGAACGACCTACTAATTAGGGATACCGGTTTATAGCGGAAATTTTTCTTAAAATATGCGGGCCATTTTGGTGCAAAATATGCGGGAAAAATATGCGGAATTTGGCGAAATATGCACTAAAATATGCGGCATTACGGAAATATGTGGCATAAATGATGCATGCGCGTGTTTATGTTGGACAAAATGCACAGAAATGCTGAAAAATGCGATCACATATGCGGAAATATGCGAATTTTTGCAAATTTATGCATAAATAAATATTCTACATGCACAAATAAATATTCGAAATTTTGAAAATGCCATTATATGCGGGAAAATATACGATATGCGCATTTTTGCAAAATATGCGAAATATGCTGCGATTGCATGATCACTATAAACCGGTATCCCTAACTAATACTATCATAAATATTAAGAACAAATCAACAACTAAACCGATGATGTCTTGATTGTAAGCAATAAGCAACAAAGTTCAGCACAGCACATCATCAATTGACGTATTGAGAAGAATGTGACAACTGTGGATGAACTGGTAGGCCTACTAAGCCAGGAGGCCAGAAACAAACACTTCGTTCAACACGCCAGGTATCCAGAGAGATGGGTCTAACAGTCTAGTATCGTACAGATCATTCACCGTGATCTTGGTCTGAAGTGTCTTCGTTTACTAACACGCTTGCTGGCCATTATTGTTAGTTTTTCTCACATTTATTTCGCCATTAAGGTGCAGTGGGTTATTCACAAATCACATTATTGCTAATTTTACAGCAAGTGTGCCTGTGCAAGAATTTTGAAAATCGGTTAATATTTGGCAAAGATATCGACAAAACCAAGTGGAACGTTTTTTTGAGACACGGAGTATTAAGCAGAAATCAACAACTAAGCAGATGATATCTTGATTGTAAGCAATAAGCAACAACGCTCAGCAAATCCGAAGACACAGACAACACCGACATTGCAGTAGACCAACCGTGCAACGTCTGGATGACGCTGACGATGGACTTTGCAGAGCAGTTCCGGGTGACCTTCGGAGTCGCTTGTCGGGAGTCAGCATTTGACTGCGATGCTTCTGCCGTGCCTCGATGTCATCAGACAGCACACTCACATTCTGTAACTGCACCAGACAGCACACTCACATTCTGTAACTGCACCAGACAGCACACTCACATTCTGTAACTGCATCAGACAGCACACTCACATTCTGTAACTGCACCAGACAGCACACTCACATTCTGTAACTGCATCAGACAGCACACTCACATTCTGTAACTGCACCAGACAGCACACAACAAGCACAACAGCTGATGTCATCAGACAGCACACTCACATTCTGTAACTGCACGCAGCACATAACAACCACAGCTGCATCACGAACAAGTCTAAGGCCTATGGCACACGACCCAAGTTCTCCGCCCAAGTTTCTGGTACCAGAAACGGGTACCAGTAACTGCTCGTGTGCCATGCGTTCTGGTACCAGAAACTTGGGCGGAGTAGGACAATGTTCTATTCGTCACCAGAAACTTGGATGCACGTGACTCAAATGCAGCGCTGCCATTGGCCGCCGAGATTTGCATACACATGATACGTCGTATATTCAGTCCATCGTCTGCAAATAAATTTGCGTTACTTATTTATTCATTAATAATTATTGCGTTATTTTTTGTGTTGATCAATAGTGATTGATCGTCATGATTGGAATCTCATTTTAATGCTGGACCTGCAGCGTTTTGGCCGTCGAAGTGAACCGACGAAATTGGAGACGCCATGTTATTGGTACCAGTTTCTTGTGCCTGGTGTGCACAACTTGGACACAAGTTTCTGGTGACCAGTTTCTGGTACCAGAAACTTGGGCGGAGAACTTGGGTCGTGTGCCATTCACTTAACAGACTTCTGACAGTCAACGCAGTTGTGCTGTCAACACTCAACATTGTATTTAACGGCTTACCTGATAAACTGTACACACGGCACGTGTCACGTAATTATTTATGAACTATATAACAAAAACGTAACGTCCTTCCGGAGCCATAAGGCCCAAAGGGCGGCGCTGATCTCCGTTTCCTTAGCCCTCAGCCAGACACCAGTTTACACTGCCAGACCACGGATACGGGGCTAGTGCATCGCGCGGTGTGCCTGTTTACGTCCCAACTTTTCGCTGGTACTCATTGCGCCTACCCACGGCGGGATGGCCAGGCTGAGTTGACGGGGGTGGTTGGTTACATACCAAGATGGTTTACCCGTTTTGCAGACCCATCCAAGTACTAACCGGGCCCGACGTTGATTAACTTTGTTGATGTGACCAACGACGTTGCCAACTAAGCCAAACCGCCAGCTATATTACATGCACAAATTCTTACTCAACAAAATGACTGCAAGCTGGTAATCAATTCTGTCTCTGCCTTTTGCTCTGTTATAATAATAATAATAATCATAATCATCATTATCATCATCGCCATCATGATCATAATTGTATAGCACTGTTAGGCCATGACCTCATAGGCACTGGCGAACAATAACTATTTCCACCACAGTTACACTGCACTGAAGACAAACTAATGCTGTTCATTTAACTTAACATAAAAAATATTAAAGGCAGCTGAAAAAGGTATCAAAATCGCAAGTTATTTCTTAGCTATTACAAACTAAACAAAAACACCAAAGAAATATTAACATCAACATGCTATTTATAACACCATCTACTGTAAGACAATGAAAATCTTTTACTGATATTTGCAAATAATAATAATAATAATGATAACAGGGTGCACACAGAACACTGAAAGTTGTTTTCCATGACTTTCCGTGGCCTTTTTGTGTTCATTTTCCAGGATTATGTAATCGAGTGGATATTGAACAAGTCGGATTTTCATATACATCTGGTACATCAATTACATTACAGAACACATAGTTAATGTTGCAGAAGTGTGTTCGATAAGTCACTTAGTTCATTATTATACTAAACAACAGATCAAAGTGAGTCCGACATCATGGTCAATGACCATGTACATAAAGGCCAAAACATGTAGACTAGGGCTGCCATTATCGGGTAATTCGTTACCCGGGTACTCGACTGGGTAGCTTAGCGGGTACCTGTCGGGTAGTAAGTAAGTAAATAAGTATTACACTGCAGTATAGAGGAACGGGGGGAGGGGGGGAGGTAAATTCTTATTTTGGGCAAAAAACACCCATATAGCGTCAAATAATCTTAGTTTTCTTGTGTTGGGAAAATACAACGAATATTCGTTGAAATTTGTTAGCTGTTTAGCACTGGCGATGCAGAATACTGGAATCCGGAGTCTTGACTACAGGATTAGGCCTAAAGTTGAAGTAGGTTATACTGCGACAAGAGTTTAACTGTTGGACAGCGAGACTAATTGTTGCTTATCAGAAATATAAAACAACAAAATTATTCAAAATTGTAAAACCAGTGCAAGTTAAACTAAATTAAATATCAAATATTAGTTGAAAAAATTAAATTAAATTAAATATTCTATTACCCGGGTACCCGTGGGGTAGTAAAAAAGTACCCGGGTAGTTTATTACCGGGTACCCGTGGCAGCCCTAATGTAGATGGGTCTAAAATGTAGTAAACGTTTGGTTTCATTTCCCTGACTCTCCATGACTAGGCTTGATCCTATGACTGTCCAGCCCTGGAAAATTTGAATTTTAAATTCCATGACTACACGATGTCCGGGACCTGTGTGCATCTTGCAATAATGCTGATTGAAAAGGAACCTCAATTTCTACTCGGCTTTCTTCTACTTCGACGGCACTTGATGTCAGCTGAGGAGCCCATTCCAGCAGTGCTGGGTTCAGTCTAACGGTCTTCACAAACGGTTTCTTATCGAGCAGCGCCGAATCAACGACTAATGAACATCTGCAAAGCATAAGCACCACAAATCTCACAATACACTACAAAAAAATGTAAAATTCACTAACTGTAACTATATTGCATAATCCAACAAACAATGCAGTTGTTTTGTACCTGCCTAATTATGCACACATTCAACCTTAAACTGCCAATATTCTTCTAAACAAATTTAAATTGGCTTCAATGCTAAGTGCATATTCTAAGATTGAACACTAAAAATACATATATAACTTTGAATATGCTCATAGGTTGATACTGTAACTAATAAATTATAAATTCATCAAATTACAACCTTTTATTAGATTTATTGAAGGCAGCAGTTGTTGCCAAAACGTCAACAAATCTAATAAAAGGTTGTAATTTGATGAATTTATAATTTATTATTACATATATAACTGTTGCAGCCAATAATGATGTTATGGTACTAGGTACCTGTGATGCCCAGCATCCACTGAAACCAGTCCGAGTGACTGTAACGTTGCCACAATGTCCGAGACATGAATGCCGGTATCGTGGCCGAGATCTAATACACACCAAACGGGCATTATTTCGCATAATGTTCATGACCTCTTTTATATGCAAATATGATACGATACATTATTTGCACTGAAAAACTGACAGGCAAGCTGCCAGTTTAATCTAGCACATGAACTAAAAGAAAACTAAAAATGTTTTAAATGGAACTAAAAAAGCAAAAAAATAAAAATCAAGAAACAGACGGTTATAAGACAGATAAGAGACCTAGGACAGAAAAACTTAAATGGAAGGAAATAACGCTAACTGAAAAACTAGAAAAAAAACTGAAATAGAAAAAAGCCGTAATGCAGTCCGGGTATCCGTGAAATCAGTCTTGGCATGTCATGTGTTGCTGGCTGTGTGGACCGCAGGGCGTCGTGTTTATAAACGGGTTCAACGTGGGCCGCTATTGGCCAGTCGCAGGGCCCCAGGTCACTCTGTACGTTCCGGCCGGTTTGCTCAGAGCTCCACCGCAGTCAAACCAGATCGTCCTATTGGAGCTGGAGAGCTCGCCGTCGTCACGTGACCCGGTGGTCGCCGATACCGTCGAGTTCGTAGACAACCCGGTTCTCGATGGACGCTGCTTTGAGACGTCAGCGCAGCGCCCGGTCGGCAACAGTGTTGTACTGCTGCCATCCTCCGACCACGACAACAACTTGTAACAAGTTACTGAGAAAATCTCAGTAAGTAAGTAAACAATAACTAAAAAATAAGTAAGTAAGTAAGTGTTGAATGTCTAAGTGTGTTAAAGAATTTCTCTCATGGATGTATGTCATCGTTTCAAATAGAAGCCAGGTCTCTATTACAAGGTCACTTGTTCTAATACAAGCTGGGGGCTTGTATTAGAAGTTTTATGGCAAGTTTTATTATTTCAGTGGTGGCAGAATACCGCTAGATTCCGCAGCCGCGTGTAAATATACAAACGGCACAATCAGAAGCGGGTATACATTGATTAATTAAGAATATTGAAGGCTGAAGCTGTCCGTAAAAAGACTAGCAGTAATGCGTAAAATAATCAGAAACTAAGGCTATTGTTGATGGAAAGCCGATGAATTTGTTTTGCTTATTGATTGTTGAGCGATGATCCCTCGTTATTGGGTGTGTGGCAGTTCGTAATATTAGCAGAACGGTGAAATTCCGCAACACATTTTGTCGATGTGAGAATGCTTAGACTGAACAAACTATACATGCGCGGCCCCATCTCAGTTACGTCCAGATAGAGAACGTATTTCTTGTTATAATATCAGCTGTTATTGATTGATTGATTGATTGATTGAGCGCTTAATTTCTTCACACTTTTGGTTTCCATGTTCGTTGTGTATAAATTACCGTTTGATACGTGTATGTGTACAGTGTAGAGTATAACATGATATGGTGCAATGTCACGCAGCATCTTTGTTGTGCAGTGTAACAGCAATGTTGTCGTGTGATTTTTGTGACATCTTGTATAGGGCTATGATGTAATGTTTTGTTACCAATGCTGTTGTGTTTGATCCAAGCTAAATGTGTTAAAGAATTTTTTTGTCATAGTACCTAACATTACATATGATGTTGTTCTAACTGTTGTTGTTGTCAAGTTCGTAAGATAAATATATTTTCATGACTATGTACTAACTGCTGCGAAGTCCTGGAACTTGGTTTCCTACTTATTTAGTTCATCGAAAGTGTTGGGAAATGAATTTAGGATTTTGTCCTTAAAAGCCTGGAAATTTAAGTAGAATATCCATCCAAAGTCCTCGAATTTTATTTTTGCATACTGTGCATTAGTCAGAAGTATATAACAGCGGTGCTACTTCTAATATTACCTATTGAAAGTACTCCTAATATAACAAGTTGACTGTTTGTATTTCCTGGGCCCTAATTTTGAAAACTTCTTGTGAAGTTTGTATTTTGTGTGAGTGAGCAAATGTCCTGGTTGAAGTTGATGCATTGACACCAATGAAGCTTTGTGTATTTTTAGCTTTGCAGTGGTTTTAAATTGTCATCGTGATGCAACGTTGTTCCATTTAATAATGATTGAAAATGATGTTATTTTGTATTAGCTCACTTTGGGCACACATATCTTTGACGTATTCTCGAGTATTTGTTATTGTTCGGCTCACAAGACTGTACTCTGTATACTACTTTCGAGTGTATATTTGTTGTTGATTTTAATATTTGTATCAATATTGTTTGAATAGTAATATGTTATAATTTACTGTCGTTTGAGGACTGCCACTGCATACAATGTCATTTAACTCGAAAGACCGGTGACGTGAAAGCAGTGACGTTGTGTGTGTTTGTGGCTGGCATTTCAGAACCAAGTAGCCGATGCCTCGTATCACGTGAATTTATTTGTTTATCTGTTCAAACATGTTAGCACACAGTTAAGCACACAGTAGACGGCAATACAACTAAAGTGCAGCAGGCAGCTGTGGTGAGCCCTCACTTACATAGCCTAGTAATAAGCCGTCTTTTATGGTGAGAGTCGTATATAGTATGGTTACCACCTCATAGCACCTAAAATAGGAGATAATAATATTTAGTAATGAAAACGTAACACCTTCCTGTTAATCATACTACTTCAGAGTAACACTGTGTGAAGTCAGTACGTCTTAAGGAAGGCTGGAATCGCCTAAACGTAGAAAAATAAATTCGAGTTATTGTTCTGTAACACGTGCACAAAAGAAATGCTTCCTGCTGCACGGCTAGGAGAACGAAATATTAATCATAGCTTTAAGCGGGGTTTCAGCTAACGCAACGTAATGAACGCAACTAACGTAAAAATTGCAAGCTCCAGCCAATAGGAACCGAGCTGTCCTCTTTCCAGCTAAACTCGTTTAAGGTTTGGAATTAAAAAAAGATCAGTCGTCCAAATTTTAGTGTTTTTTACTTCTGCAATTTATGATGCAAATCAAATTTAATTTCAATAATTACATATTTTATGGCGTGTGTCTGCCACAGCTTCGCAGCCTGCCAGCGGCATACGCCGTTGTTGCTGGCGGCTGTGATTGGCCTATCCAACCAATAATGACGTGATTTCGTTACGTTCTTTATGTTGTGTGCATTGCGTTCGATGGAAACCCGGCTTTAGTTTTGATCTTCTTGGTGATTGGTGCCCGCGGTGTTTTATTTAGGCATAAGTTGTCCCATTGTGCAGTTTGGACTGTCAACTGTCTGATGAATGCAGTTCCGTAAAATAATTGAAAATTCCTACTGCACACCTCCTATTCTCCCCTTTTCCCATTCCCCTTTCCTCTCCTCATTCCCCTTTCTTTGCCTTCCTTCGTTATCTAATCCCTTTTCCTCCTCTTCCCCTCCCCTTTATAA
>Ga0209052_1000572_pt1 | contig 11741 bp, 7 predicted proteins | sample WorMetHEROISLAND_2_FD_187409 | JGI IMG/M metagenome (GOLD analysis project Ga0209052, IMG submission 187409) | Marine gutless worms symbiont microbial communities from Max Planck institute for Marine Microbiology, Germany - Olavius sp. 4 HERON... | ecosystem: Host-associated > Annelida >...
TATGGGCGGTAGGCCACACCTCTCCCATATACTGCCGTTACCTTCCCAGCGGTTAGGCCGGTACCAAATTATACTGCTTGGTGACAGAGGCACATGGGTGTGAACAACTTGCCCAGAGTTGTTACTAGGTAGTTGCTCGGGCACAATGATGTATGTCTACATATATACCTTGAGGATGAACTCGGCTAAGTAGACGAGGATGAAGAGAATGTTGATGAGAGGGTACGGGTCGTAAGCTGGCAGGCGGCCTTGCCTGGCTTTGTCCGTCCAAGGCCACAGCAGAATAGAATTAACAATGATGACCAACATGACGAATCTCCCGAACCACTTTGAGCCAACGACGCGGTCGCGGATAATTCGGTGCATTCGAGACCGGCCGTCTTTCTGTGGCTGAACGTGCTGACGTTGCTGGCCGTGGCCGTGCTTTCTAGGCTGCTCGTTTTCCATCAGTCTCGAATAAGTCTCGCAATATTGTGTATTTACACCAATTCTACAGCGCAAACACAATGCACATCTCACAATACTGACAGTACCAGTACGCCTAATCAATTACGTCACTATCTGCGTTGCCATGGTGTCGTGCCGTCGTTGACGACGTTGGCTACCATGCGATGCCAGAGCGCTCTACTCTCTGAAGCCCTGATGATCTGTGTTGGGCTCACGTTATCCTTCCACGATGCACACAAACTATCCAGATACTTTAGTCTCCAACGCCCCTCGCTCTCCTCCCCTCTAGCGTTCCAGTCACCACCAAATTTTCAAGGCCATGCCTTTTCAAGACATGCCCCATGTAAGCAAGCTGACGTTGATGAATTCTTTTCACTAGAGTACGATGTGCTCCTGCCTATTTTAGTACTTGGTCGTTATTTCTCTTCTCAGTCCATGATGTCCTTAGCATTTTCTACAAGAACCAAACTTCCACTGCCATCAATCTGTCCATCGATTTCGAAATTGTCCGATATTTCCCGTCGATAGGCTAATGTAGTAGGCTAACAAAACCGATCAGACATAACAGTGTAAAACCTGTAGTCTTGTAGTTAAGTTGATTCTGTGACTCAGCAGCACATTTTTCATACTGACAGGAGCCAGTTTTGTTTTTCAAGTTCTTTGCTTTATACCGTGCTAACTTTTTCATCACTTAAATCGTGAAAATGACTGTGCAGGTATGAAAAGGATTAAGTTCGTTCCAACTTTTGACCGATAGACGGTTTTGTTACGCTAACTCGGTAGAGTAGATAAAAAGCTTCCGAAAACATTCGATTTTTTGTGATAGAACTTTGTCACGCTGCTTGTAGACCAAAATGACGGCGGTGACCGTTGATGTTAGTAAATTATCGTACTAGTTTTGACTGTTAAGCTGAATTCTTAGCAGTTAGAACTAGTATAGGAAAAGTCGAAAAACGGCCCAGGCGAACTCCGGACCGATCATGCAAAGATCGATCTGGGAAAGTTTTTTTTCTTCCATGCGCAGTAAAAAATTTGTGAACCCTTTAGTCAGTTACTGTAGGGCTAACGTTACAGCTCTGAGAATAAGCTGGGAGTTAAACTGAATGAATAAACTATAATATCCTGATGATACGACCAGCGACAGGCAATTAACCTTGCAGTGCATCAGCGCCTAGCTGCTGCTGCTGTTGCTGCTGCTTCGATTACGTCGTTGTCAAGGTCAGATGTTGACTGCTGTGAAGTTTGTCGTCTAGCATCATCTCCATGAACGCTTTGATGTACAATCTACGCACGGATAAACACTTATGTTCCACAATCATCAAACTGTTCTCAAATAAATGAGCACATTTAAACCTCCAATAGAAGAAGAAGATTTTGCATAGACAGCTCCGTTGCGTGGGAGCTCATCCCCTTTTCAGCACTTTGAGCCAGCGAGAGTTAAACCCAATTAAGCTAGCATACAGCCCAAGTCCGCCAGATAACGGACTGGGTCAGTGTGTCAGCAGTCCTGGTAACAGGGCCTACTGTTACGCAGAACTCGCCGTTTCTTCCCCGGCGATGGCCGTAATCATCGCCAGTACTCATTTTGCCTACCCGCGGAGGGATGGCCAGGCTGAGTTGGCCTGGGTGGCTGGTTACATACAAAGATGGTTTACCCGTTTTGAAGACGTAAATAGCAACTTTGAAACTGTGGATAGCAACTGTCAAAATAAAGTTCTGCAGTCTATGTGACATCATAATCACGTAGTTGAAAAGGGTGACACTTTTTGGCCATCCCGGTAGGTTTCAAGTATACAAAATACTATTATGATAATGTTCTAGGCTTATATCATTCTGTCGTATCTTGATCGCTTTGCCAGTCAAGGCTACACAGGCCTACTATAGGCTTTCGGCTGATATTTTTTGCGTTACTGGTGTTGCTACCATTTTATGGTGAATAATGAATTTTCAAAGACCAGCCCAATACCGTACAGTCGTTGGAGCTGAATGCGGACGGTCGAGTAGTGCGGGTTTTTATCGCAAGCTGTAAACGCCCGCACGGTGCGCACGGCGACTTCATCAAGATTTCGAAGGTGACCTGGCCGACGTGCGTGCGGCATGATGACGGGCGTTCCAATACGTCACTCGTGCTGGGTGGGCTGGCCGACGGTCATTCAGCGCTGGACCTGCTGTCGCCCTGTTACATATTTGATAGCGCGTTCGTCGGTCAGCCAGTTTGGGTGGGGGACGGCCGCTAATGGCGCCGTTCATCAGAACGCTCTCATTATTTAACGCAACTCGTCGCCAAGATTGAGCGTTTAACGACGTTCTGTCGACGTTTCGTCCGCAATGTCAAAATATTTAGTAGACGAATTCGTTTACGCTCCACGTTTTTGGTGAGCCATTCTGAGGTGTATAGAACGCTGTGCTATCAGTGACACAATCATTCATTCATTCATTTCTTTATTGCCAACAAATGTCAAAACGCATTCGCTGTTACATAAGACTAGAAACATATTATATACGTTACGATTATAGACGATTACGATATTGTATTGTTAAAACAGAAATCAGTAGCAGTCTTTATATAGCAGTCTGGTTATGAAGTTGGCGTCAGTCAGGTGTCCGGTGCGTGTTGGTATTTGTCTATTGTGAGATGAAGTGAGACGGATATTGTAGTGTTGTGATGCTAGATTAGGTGGTGGAAGGAGGTAGTGGAGTGAATGTCCAGTGTTATTGCACAGTTTATTAAACAGCCGCTCATCGCCCGTTAGTTAGAACTTTCTGCGTTAGCCGTTAAACCAGCACCCAAAGCAGAAAAAAACTAACAAAACTAGCCCCGTCTTGCAACGTATACGTACGCTTTCTAGAGTCTCAAAAAAGTTTACTCTGTGTGCGCTGGGATGCGGCTGTGAAGCTCATTGATATGTACACTGTGAGGCATAAAAACGCATCAAAACTTTTTTGTCACAACTTTTACAATACTTTACCGACTTTGATAGAAATTGATACGCAGTGTCTTGGATAAATTAGCCACAGCGTAGGCTGATAACCAATTTTATTGCGAGTTTCGCAAGAACTTCCCTATATTTTGTATTTTTTCTTGCGTGCGGAGAATAGAAAGTCATTTTGCGGTTTAACTTCGCGTGGCTTAGTGTGACCCCGATTTCTGAACTTCAGACCTTACAACAGCAACTGGTATAGTTTGAACTTACACAACTTTTAATTCTGTACCGACAGACCCGAAAGTACGAAACATAATAATAAGTATAATACACTCTAGGCAATAAGGACGCAAGGACAGGCGCCGGGCAACGTGTAGCTTCCTATAAACAATTTATAGCGCTCCGTAAGAGTCCCTGAATACAGAATGACTTGTGCAGCTACATCTTATTAGCCAGCACTAGGAAATCCAGACGTTAATGTGACTGTTAAGGTTGCCCTTGTGCGCGCGCTTTCATTTTTCTTCTGCTTCTGTCGAGTTTGTGTGCAACGTATCTGCTATATATACATCTTTATTCACCATAAATGGTAGCATAAACAAACAATAAAAGTAAGTTGAACTTAACTAAACTTAACTAACGATGAAGACAGTCACAACAGTCACATAACAGCTATACCTTTTGGTGGATAAAGTTCTCTGTGCGTTGGATCGTGTACACCGTATGTATATACATATATAAATAAAACATAATTGCGGGGGGTTTATTGAATATGCAGCCACCATATATTTGCAACATATGTTTAAAATGCTAAAATGTCTGCAATTTTTTTGCAAATGTTTTGCAAATAGGTTGTTGTCATTTTACGCGTAGCCACGGCTTAACTATCCCCCGAAGAAGCTATAGTAGGCAAAAACGAGCAGCTTTTTTTCTACGGTGGTGACTGTATGGTCGTCACGCCTGGCCGTCATGTAGTTCAAAGTCGCAGTTGCAGCGCAGATCGTTGGGCGATGCTCAGCAGCAGTCAACATCAGCTGATGCACATCAGCGACTGCAGACGTCAAGCCTCTACACTCTATACCTACGTCCCGTAACGAACCGTGACTCTCGGGCGCAAACCGCGTATAAAATCAGGGGTGGGCCGGATTCGGACGACCGTTTCTGCGCCGAAGATCAAACAGCTTTCGCCAGCTGTTCTTCGTCATCAGTGGCGCTACCAATCGGGTCAGCACAAACTGCAGAAAAGTCAGACTGACATATCTCGCGACCAGTAAACCGCGTATGAAGTTAGGGGTAGACTGGATTCGACCGACTTTTTCTGCGCATGATCAATGAAAAACGAACAGTTTTCCGTATTCTTCGTAATCAACGCCAGTACCAAAGCGAGACCCGCAATTCATTCATTCATTCATTCATTTTATTCTTTATAAAAAAGCTGACAAACGCAACTTTGACAAGATATACAAAGTCTGTAGCAGAATAGACAAACTAGAACATAGTCTAAAGTACATGTAGTAATCAATAACTGTCTTTGTAGAGCATGGGAATGATAAATTCACGTTCGTTCAGATATGAAGTTTTATTGAGCAAAAGTTTGTCATGGGTGCGAAGTCTAAGGTCATAAGATGACGGTGGGCGGTCCGCAATGGCAACACAGGCTGCAGAAAAGCCACCTTCTGAAATCTGGTGACCAGGCAGGGCTTTTGCAGCTAGGTGTGGTTACCTGATAATGAATTTATCACTCAGTAGAACTTCGTCTACGCTAAACCTGCTCGATGGACAAACAGCGTTATGTAGCTTCTACCGCAAATCCTTCCGTCTCGTGAGCTGAGCTCGAGGCAGCAAAAAATACAGACAAAAACGTTGCAAACGACGTCTTTAGCTTCGCAGAGATTTTTTTAATGATTTCTGTTGGACATAGAGAATGGCGGCAAACGAAGACTTACAACGAGACAGGCTACGAAAATGTCTTCGCGAAATCGTGATATTCCTGGCTATTAAAACCAAAAAAAGTTTTAGAAAAACGACTGACATTGCAGAACTGAAAAAGGCGACTAAGAGCCAATGACTGGCAAATGCTACTAGTGCAACGGAAATAATTATTGTACGTATTTAAGTGTTCCACTTTTCTAGTCTTAACTTGACTACCGTCTCCGAAATGACCTATAATGTGTTGAGCGGGACGTTAAACCTTACTCACTCACTCTTAACTTGACTAGAAAAGTGGAAACACTTAAATAAGCACGTTTATTTACACATTATAATTTACTTTTATGCTTCAACATGCATCGCACTCACTAAGGCCGTGGCTACACGCAAATTGCGGAAATTAGGCTACAACACATCGTTAGCATTTTGAATATAGGACTAATTATGTTGAAAGTGTAAAATATTCACGTAACTTTTTGCAACAGTCTTATTTTACATATAATCGCGTAACATGTGTTTAACACGCTATAATGTTTAGCTAGACTTACCAGAATGTTCTTCAATTTTTTACGTAGTATATGATATGACAAAGATTTGCAGTAGTAGTTTCTTTCAGAACACAAACACTTTAAGCACGTATAAAAACAGTAAACGTGTGCTGTGAGTCAAAAATACTAAAATAGACTCACAAATGCCCATTTAAAGATAGAGCGGAGGCCTAAATGATCCGACAATCACACGAACAGTAGTGCCGACAGAGCTAACAACCTTGAGAATGGGAAACGAAGAATAATCAACACTAATGGCCCTATGGTAGTAACTACGGCCTTTAAGTTTTCACCATAAATTTCGTATTCATACATTACTCTACTGTATTTTCCACTGCGTTCTGGTCTATTATTTTCCAGTATATGGCTGCATTCTGGGCGATCCCTCGAACAGCCGGAGCCCACATTGGGACAGTTTATGTGCCTGGCATGAATGTATACAACAGTCATCGCGCACCGTCGCGTTCACGCGGCCTTAGCGACCGCGCCGTTCGAGTTCAGCTCAGCATAGTAATTGCTGCTCAGCAGAATGCGACAAGGACTCGCAGTAGGAGAAACACTGAAACACCGATAGCCCGGGACAGAACGAAAGACAGATAACTAGACGGACAGCATTTTAATTGGAGAATTCTCGAATCTGTCTAATTAATGCCATGGACAGCACTTTTCGACCAGATGTTTGCCGAAAAATTTCATTATGAAGTAGCCTACATTTCCGATTTAATTTTATAACATTCTTGATAGGGTTTATTTTGGCTTTCATGCATATATTATAGCGTGTAGAAACAAAATGTATCCGACACTCGTAAGAAAAGATTATGTAGGTTAAATAAAAAAAAAACAAGAGTTAGAACACGCTGCTATGCGTTCAAAACAACGTTACAGACATCACCATGTTCTTCGATTCTTACAACGGAAAAAAGTTAAACTACAAATAATCAAGAATATTAATAAAGTTGGCAGCTCGAAAAGAACACACAGCAATAAAACTATACGCAGTAAATTTGCATTATGTGCAACCTTTCTTGTCTACTCTTGCGTTTGTCAACGCCTAAGTAGTGACTCTACCCGGTAAAAGTAAATAGTAGTCTTTGTGTTAATCTTATATCTTTTCTCCACAACATCCAACATGAATGGCACTGTATAGCCTAATTGTGCTGATGTGCCGTTAAGCAACTACTCACTCACTCACCCGGTAAAAGTAAAATACGAATACCAAAAAATGGACAGTATATCAGCAGTTCATTATTCATGTGGTGACGTAAGAAGGAAGATACCATCGCAACAGGTGCGTGTTGCCACGCACAGCTGTAGTGACGTATTATGATATAATCGGCTTACGGGACTGCTGCTGCTGCTGCTGCTGCTATTGCTGTCCCCGGTGATTGTCCGGTCTCTGGTCAGTTCGCGGTCAGCGCGCGGTCATTTAAGTCCTCAGTCGATGAAACGTGCCCTACGCCAGTCAGTAGACGTGGCGGCGACTAAACGTTGCAGCTAATAACGCCGCGGCTAGCAAGATGCCGACGAAGAAGAGGAGGAAAAAGACGCTGTCGATGACGATCGTTTCTCGGCTGCTGAGTCTGACGTTCATCACTTCACTCGCGATGCTGAGCGTCGCCGAGTGCTCACAGCTGGACCGCAGTGGTAAGTAAACAGACGATTTGAAATAATAATAACTATAGAAGCACTCAGGAAGTTCAGAACTCGAGATCTCCGCCGAGAACTGTGTCTGGTTCTTCGCTATACGTAAGAATATCATTCAAAAATTTTGAAAAAATATCATCTAAAAATTTTCGATCCGGATCGCTCTCCGGATTCCGGAATCGTGATTGCGATTCAAATACCCGCAACAAATCTAATCGATCGTTTTGTTCCCTATCTTTTCCAAAAAAATCATAAGAATCCGTTAATATTTTTTTTTGTAATTATGCGGGAAACGTACAGAGAGGTCCGAAAATGTTAACGATTTTTTTGGTATTAGGCTATATTATATTATTGTATATTATAAACAAAAGAGGCGAACATCGTGTCGGCACATCAAAGAATGCCAGCGAAGAAGAACGTTTCATTGGCGGCTGCTTTTTTGCCAGCCAGTCACTTACAGCGCTGACTAAATAACGTGCCCTTCTTTACGTTTTCTGGTAGTTTTTTTTCTCGATATTCTCATGATCACGTTCAGTGGCGTAGGCCTATTTAGAATTTGTCAAAGTGGGGCCATTGCACCATGCTTCCCTTGAATTCGCCACTGGCCCTCAATGTCGTTCAATGGTTTCCGATACATGTAGGTTACCTGTAGGTTAACGCCCACATGGCTGTTTGGTCGTGCAAGTGTTCTATGTTTACCTAGATTTATACTAGTCATACCAACAACGTTGATCCGTAATAATGGTAATATTAACGCCCACATGGCTAATAGAACGTTTGCGTAATATTATAACGTCTTCATAGATCATTCCTGCATGTTGATAAAACGTTCGCGCTCGTTACGCGACACAGTTATTAAATTAGCGATGTTGCGTATAGTTGTCGTCTCATCATCGTCATTATCATAATAATCATCATTAGTATTAATATTTAAAAGCTGGTGTCTGCGAGCCGTTTTTCCTGCAGCGTGCGTCTTTGTTACAAATATGCAACACGCCGCGGTTGCTGGACCTTCAGGATGAAGTTCATGGCTGAAGCGATGTTACCTATAGGCTAACCTATCGGCGACAAACCGCACGACCAAGTTCATAAAATAATAGGGCCTATGTTCTCTCAGCTTTCAAGCAGCGTTTTTATCGCGCATCCGAATAGTGTAGCTACACAGTTGCAAGCATTGCTACACAGTTAGCGCATTGGAGGTTATTTTCAACGTTATGCGCCCGATAAATCCACGTTTTACTTACTTACTTACTTACTTACTTACTTACTTACTTACTTACAAGTTACAACTACAGCAAATCAATCTGTAGGCTATGTTTGTCCGTCCGTGCACACGCCGGTGTTCTGTTGGCGAAACTACATTTGGCAGCCAAAGTTGCCACTAACGGATAGCCCCGGGACTCTTCTATTTAGTGTCATTCAGAATTTTGAAGGATTCACTTGCTGAGAATGCGCTAACTGGAAATAAGTTAGAATAAGTTAACACTTTTCAACCGTATCTCAGGATCTGCAGTATCTGCGAAACTATGCGATATTAAGGTCACTGTTACTACGTAGGCCTATTAATAGCTATATTAATATATAATGTCGTCTATGTATATAGCAAAGAGGAACGGCGACAGCACCGAACCCTGGCGTACACCAAAGTTTATCCCAAAGTCGACAGACCAGCAACTCTCCCATTTGATACACGCAAGGCAACCAGAAAACAGCTCAGCAATTTCACTTGGTAACTTGAAATAAAAGTATGAGCAACATTCGCTAATTATATCTTTGTTGGAGGTCCGAAATAGTTTCATGAGCCGGCGGGTCACGGTAAAGTCCAGTGATCGTAGGTCAGATTTGGTCAGTGGGCAGACTTCCAAACAACTGACAGTATAGGGAGACTTTCCGGAAATTCTCGTTCAAAGCTGTCCAAAGTCACCAACATTGATGCCAATCGAATGCTCACATACGATCTCTATAGAGATCTTGTCAACTTGTCGCACAGCGTGCTGTGCAACAAATCCAAAACGAATCGACGCAAGTGGAGTTGGGACTGACTTCTTAACTGCTGTCGTGCTGTACTTCGTCGTCTTCTGCGGCTTCGTGTCCAGCGCGGGTCATTTGTCCGAGCGACAGCAGAGATCAAGCGGGAGTTTCTGTCAACGACGATTCGTCTGTCTAAGCTGCTTCATAGCGTGTTTGTCTGCACAGCGCTGCGCGGCGGCGGCGGGTGAATAATGTCGTAACACAGAGACTAGTTGCACTGTCGTGTGTCGATAACGTCGTCGACTGCATGGGACGACGCCGTGATCCACTCCGGACTACTCGTCACACGCCTAGAACAACACAAGAACAGATCTGATATAGGCACCGATCGCCGACATCATATGCGGTCGTCCGCGTTATGCGGTATCATCGGAATTCCCCATCACATACTTCAGAGTGGAAACATAGGCCGTAACATGTAGTCACACCATTGAAATTCTGTCTGTTGCTTGTGACCTTTTAACGCGCGGATATCGCCGATGCAGCATGCAGACTATACGATTACGTGAGATGTGCGTCATTTTGGTCCGACGACCTTCACCTTTGACCTTATGAACTGAAAATTCCAAGCCGATACTCCGCCATTTTTGCTTCTTTACGTTTTTTTTTTTGTTTTTGCGTCACTAGCCGGTATATGGGACGGATGAGACAGACAGACGGACGGACGGACGGACGGGCAAGATGCTTAATACGACCTTAGGACGGCCGCATAACAAAATATGAATTATGGCAACTGTATCCAAAATGCTTAGCATAACGTTGCGGGAAATTAATTACAAATATGGAGAGTAATATTACTATTTTTGTCAAAGATATGAAATCAAAACAAGCACATGTTTTTGGGAGTTTTCGTGCTGGACGGAGAATGCAGAATTTTCTTGGCATGCTTGCCTCTGAAATTGGCAAATGTGTTTGTGCGGGTTGTAAACGAACCCGTGGGGGTCTTTTTACGACTAGGTCAGCAACGCTTACCACCTGATGCCCGCCCTGCACGTCCCACGTGACTGGGCTTACAGCAAGTGGCAGCGTTTCATGCTGAGGTCGGAGTAATAAGTTACGTCATTTACATATCTACAAGTCACCGAGTGCACCGTTTACTTACTTATTGGGGCCACGCTCCATTGCCAGACTGTGACTGATATTGGCACAGTTTGAAGGCCAAACGCAGTTTTTGTACATGCTTGTACATGTATAGTATTGTATGCGGCGTTTTAAATGTAATTTTTGTGGCTTAAAACAACGGGAGGTGCGCTGGAACTGTTTTGGCATTGGCAATCTAAATATAGCGGCACTGTGGTAAGACTTCTCGGCAGGATTGATGACTTGAATTTACTTTAATGACGAAAAATAACGGGTATTTTCTTTTCAGTCAAGAAGAAAGCCGCGATTAAATCACTCCATCACTCTGCTTACGTTATATTGCCACGTCGTACAATAGCGGTCTATCGGTCGATAGTTTGTAACGTTTGTTACGCAGCGGTCCTAATGGGCCGCATTACGGGTCTTGCCCGTCCGTCCGTCTGTCCGTCCCTCCCTTGCGGGCTCCTAAGACTAACTCCAAAACTAAAAAGCACAGAGAAACCAAATTTGGCGTAAACGTCCCCCAGGACAGGAGTAACCGTTGTGCGTATTTTCATCTAAGGGTCAAAGGGAACGGTCGCATGGTGTGTCGTAATTGGGCTGACATAATTATGGTTATAGTTTAGATCGAGTCCTGTGTGACCAAACGCAATGACAAAGTGAACGAGAACGTTCATCGTGGCATCCTCGAAACGCGGGCACAGGACATTTTACCCTGGGCGTTTCTCTCGTCCGTGTACAAAGACATTTCCCCTTCGTGCTGCACAATGTTTCGCGGCACATCAAACATACCTCATATACTGCTTACCAACGGCTTGTCCTAAGTTTGTCATTCTTCTGAAAAAGTACAGAAAGAAGAGCAAAAAATTGCTAAAAGTTATGAGCGTATTCGAAGTGGAACGTGCGAGGTCCGTTGCCAGCACTAGACCACCGAGACAGCTCACCAGCCGCGCTGTAGAAGACATACGTCGTACTTAACCCTAGCTAACTGCTCCGAAGTATGGGAACTGGAATCATCACCATCATCATCATCATCATCATCATCATTTAACTCGTCCACATACAAAGATAAAAATTTGACAATTAAAATGAACAAGTGAAGAACAGGAACGGCAAGGTTATGGAACACTGACAGCCGCCC
>Ga0209052_1000573_pt1 | contig 11731 bp, 7 predicted proteins | sample WorMetHEROISLAND_2_FD_187409 | JGI IMG/M metagenome (GOLD analysis project Ga0209052, IMG submission 187409) | Marine gutless worms symbiont microbial communities from Max Planck institute for Marine Microbiology, Germany - Olavius sp. 4 HERON... | ecosystem: Host-associated > Annelida >...
GTGCTTGGGTTGTCGACGGATCGTTTGCACACCCGGACTACAGTGGAATCGCGGCGGACTCGCAGCGTGGCCGTGTCCGTGGATTGTCGGATACGGCGTCCGACTGGAGAAGATCAGCGTCGAATGGCGTCGTCCTTGATGCGGCACTCAGCAGACTGGAAGAGCGGATCGGGCGTAGACGACTGTTCGACAAATGGTTCGAAGAGGTATGAACCGGTAAAATTTTCCTTATGCTGATTAAGCGCGAATTCCGTGTAGTCTATACGCTTAATGGTTATACAGACCAAGTCAGTGACTTTTTAGTAAGCCGGCATTTTCCTTAGCGCATGCGTAGTTTGTAGCGACGCGTTTTGGGTGTGGTGGGATCTACGCCAGTTTTATCGCAAATATCCACAGAGAGTGCCAGTGAAATAATTTTGCAAATCCGTCAAGAATTGACAAAGTTATCGATATGAGCTTGGTGTGCCAGTTTTTTTGAAACACACTTAGGTTGGGTTACTGCTGAAATGCGTGACCGTATATATACCGTACGAGCGTAGTTCCATATCCGTTCCTTCAGGTCAACTTGACCTTGCCTGCCCTCCACAAATAGGCGCAATGAGTACTAGCTAGGGGTGAGATTGAAATAAAAAAGACGGCCAGTTCTGCATAAATGGAGGCTCTGTTCTTTTTCTTTTTGGCTTTCGTCTCTTTCTTAACCATTTCAACCATTTCATTTTTTTCAACCATTCTGGCTGCATGTGATTAGATATCTTACTGGTAGTCACTAGGCCGGTTTCTCATTTAGTCTTCTCTACGCGATGCGTGTACGTTTCAGATGGAACGTCGGTCATCAACTGGGGTCGAAGTCGAGTGACGCCACGCTGCATTACATCACGACTGCTTTACAGCGCAATTCTAAATTGTCGTTGAGAGCAAATGTTGTTATTGAAATGCAGTTGCATCTACCCTATACGATAATATTTGGGTGGTCCAAAACAAGGCCACAAAATATCATAACGCCATAACGTTGATAAATGTAGACCGATTTTTGCGTTATTTAACTCAGTAGTGAAATCTATAATACAAAAGTGATCACGTGAGATCTCACCACAACTCAAAATACGTTTGCCGCACTACCTATAGTTAAACATTATTCAGAAACTGACATTAATATTTTACAAGGTAATATTGCGCAGTGTCTAATAAATTCAGCGCCAAGAGTGGCAGAGAAAGATTTTTGAAAATAGGTCAAAATATGACGCAGATGTGTCAAAAACTTGATGGCTTGCTTTCTCGAGCCACCTTGTACATAACTGGCAATTTAGATACACTGATGACTGCTAGCAAGCAACTGTGAACGAGTCACCTTATATATGCTACAACTGATCACATACACGGTGGTCCAAAACGTAAGCCATTAATGACAGTTTTTCATAACTTTATGAAACACATTTGCAATGAAGGGTTGGTTAAAAATGCCACCCGCGCTTCCTCTGTCTTGTAAAATGTTGACCAGTGGTTACTAAGCGGGCGTCTCTTTAGACACTTCAAGTGAAGACCGCGATAAGCTGATATGATCCGTACGACTGAGTATATAGCTGATGTGTTGAACGATGCGGCTACAGTCTTTCCAGTGCGCATATATAACTTACTCGTCTCAGACTGCGCTGTAGCGTGCCTTCGACTTCTGTAAACTAATATTTCACAACGTCCTGTAGTGAAACGTTTGAGGTTAAGCGGAATTTCTAAATAACCGCTTTACTGTAAATTTGCCGCTGAGTGTGCCATTGAAAGGACATCGAAAATCGGTCAAACTTTGATGAAGTTGTGCCTATTTTGAACCAGCAGGCTTGATCAAGTTGGCGCTTAAGCTTCTGCATTGTAGTGCATGGTCAAATAGATGTACTGCTATTTTCTTCGTTGTTTTATAATTTTATTTATTTAATTTTTGTGTCTAGAATAGATCGCTGTTCTGTAGCTTGGTTCTTTCGCCGTCTTTTCTTGTCTTTTAAATTGTCCTTGGGCGAGAAAAAGACATCACGTTGAGGTTAAGCGTGTTTTCTTTTATTCCACGATGTATCAGAATTGTCTTAGGCGGGGTTTCCATTCAACTCAACGCACGCAAGAAAGTACGCAAGAAAATACGTAAGAAACGCAATGAACGCAAGAAAAATACGCAACAAACGTAGCTGCCGTAGTTGACGGAACGGCTGTTCTAATAATTATCAATAACCCCCTCCGCTACTCGGTCGTCTGCTTTTGCAATTTAATTATTTAATGCCGCGCAACGAAACGATTTCTGATCATCTCATGCTAATAAAGTAAATCAAACGAAAATAAATCACGATTAACGCTATATTTAAAAAAAAACAAACGCGAAACAATTTAATATTAATTGTAAACGACGGAGTGTCAAAGGAGCGGTCGCTTGCGTCATCGGTCGTTGCGTCCGTTCCGTCAGTTGCGTTACGTTTGCATTACGTCCGTCGTTGCGGCAATTGCGTCAGTTACGTGTTACGTCCGTGGCGTTGCGTACGTTGCGTGCGTTGCGTGCGTTGCGTTGGATGGAAACCCCGCTTTATACATCGTAGCTTGCTGGTGCATTGGTCAGGTTTTCAGACCCGACTCCCGTTGGTTGCACTGTCATTGCCAAGGTCCACAGAGATATTTACACCGGGTCGTGTCGTGTCACGACCAATACGTCAAGATCGTAATTCGTAACCCCAAAATCTTTCAGTCTTTAATGGTTATAGGCCTAAAACTACCTACAGTTGTAACGCTGAATTCATGGTAAATTTTTGTACATTAATGTTAGAAAATTCGTGTGAGTGCCTCACATTTTCACCGAACAAGGCCTAATCGGGTTTAAATCCGGTCCGGCCCTGACAATACTATCATTTATTTTATTTATTTTATTTATTATTAACACAAAATAGTGACGGACACAAAGGTAGAAAAAACCACACTAACATGTTCCCAGAAATAGAAAAGTAGAATACAATGCAGCAATAGAGAACGAAAAAAAAACATACACACAAAATGAATGAATGACAAACAATGCATGGAACGGAATATTAACAGAGGGCCTGATAATCTAAGGTAAAACCAGGTTATGTAACTAAATGACAACTAAGTAATCTGAAAAGTTAATGCTGAGTATAGATCGTCTGAAGCTAGCAGACCAGTGAATAAAAATTGACGATGTTGGTGGGGAGATCATTCCATGCATTTATAACACGCTGTGTGAAGAAAGATCTAACATTACTATACACTGCGGTTTAAATAGTCTGTAAGGATGACTCTAGTGGCAGTAGTCTGTCTAGTGACGTCAAATAGGGCAGAGGGGTCGGTACAGGTAAGACCAAAAATGATTTTGTAGCACCATATCAAGTCAAGGTGAAGAAGGCGTAGTTCAAGACTATGAAGCGCTTTAACAAGGCAAGTCTGTCCTTGTAAAGGAGATCACCACAACTATTTCAGTGTGAGTATTTCCGTACATGAGATACGACCTCGGGTTTCTATAAGTTTAACACACTGTCAGTGGATTTAATATCATTATTACATCGTCCGCTGTTAAAACAGCCCAACATTGCATTGTGTTGTGTGGAAGTATAGCTTAAGTTGCCTCGTTTCCGTCTTCTTCTGTACATATAAACGGTGCCGCGATAATTTTTGTTATCGTCCTTACTAGCCTTGGCGACTTTATAGCGCATAAAATATTCAATGCCATGCATTACAAACTTTCATAGCTTGAGTACAGTAGGCTGAACGGTACGTAGTTCAAGCTCTGTGTTAACGGCGACATTTCTTTCCTATGGGAATGCCAAAAAAATTCGACCCCCTCCCCACAGAATCGACACCTTGACCTGACTGAGATAAAATGTGGCACAGCTAGTTGATTACGTCCGCGAGACGGCGCCCTGTGCTAAATTTTATGCGAATCCGTCCATGGGGGGCTTTTCGGCAAATGGGTGAAATATACCCATTTTTCAGAAACTCGTCTACGTACAGATCAGACCCCTCGACAGATTTTTGCGTGCGATGTCGCAAACGACGCGGTCTCACGCAGGGGTGTGTCTTTTGGAAGTTATAAGATTCGAAATTAATATTTGACCCCTGAAAAATCCCCCCAAAGTCGAAAAATAGGGCCAAAACTGGACTTGATAAAAATTTTCGACAAAAAGCCCCTGTATAAAAATGTTCATCTACAAACTGCCCTTAATCGTCATCAAAGCCCCATAGAAAGGTGTGTAATGAATAGGCAATATGGCCACGTGAATTCCAAATATGTGGTCATTTCTGACCCCTGCCTACTGGTCACGTGACACGGGGCATCATGCATTCATGCGCAGTGAATTTTTTGGCCTTTAACATAGGCTATTGCTACTTAGAGGCTTTATATCTTTATAGCCGTGCAAGATAGACGGTAGACCGACGCACGGCATGGTCATTGGTCATCGTTGACCCAACTTGACCACCTATAGGAAACCGCCCACCGCGAGTCCAATGGTCACGTGACCGATGATGTCACGTATCGTAGAGACTCTATCTCAGTAACCGTACATGATAGACGTATGGTCATAATTGACCGTCGATCACGGGAAATGTTGCACAGAACGCTGCTGTGCGACTAATTTCATCACACTGGCATTTTAAAACACGTTTGGCACTAAAATACGTTACAATCTGCATTTTTTAACGAAAATTAGCTGGCAACCGTGAACACACCCTCAGTCAGTCAAGGTTTTAGCTTGAGTTATTGGGATATATCATTGACACACGCAATTGCGGAAATAATTTAGACGTAAACGTTCTGGCGTATTCAAGGTAGTTTATTGGATGTTTTGGCGCAATGGGAGGCAGATTATCTTCGCAGCTGACTGACGAAGAAGTCAGCGCTGTGCATGACGAAACTGGATGTAAGCTGTTCTTGTTGTCGTGCTAGTTAGACTTTGAGTTTTGTTTTTACGCGCGACAGCTGTGCCGGCAGGTACTGCTGAGAGCGCGTATTAGCCATGGGAATTCTGTATATCTGTCCGTCTGTCTGTCTGGGGTATCACGACCCGGTACCGAATCAAGCCCAGGTGAGATAGACTCCGGGTTTTCACCATATGGTAGCCTAGGGTCTTTAGTTTCTAATGAGGTAATTTGGTGCCCATGGGTGAGGAGATTCCCCTCGTACGAGGGCATCAAAGGGGTCTCACTAAAACATGCCGTGACGCCGTGACACGCCGGGATGCCGTGACAGTAAATGACCCGGCTGGCGACGCACTAAGTGGACTGATCTTCTGCTGCATGGCCGCGGCGCCGGGACACCGGTTAGACGCCGTGACACGCCGGGACGCTGTGCTTGCAGATGCCGGCACAACTAAGCAGGGACGCCGGGGAAGCACATGCATAGAGGATTGCCTAGTCTGTGTCTACTATTTACATCTATCTGTCCCGGCGTCGATCGCTTGCGAGGGTCCACTTGTGTGTGTGCTTCCCATGCGTCCCTGCTTAGTTGTCCCGGCATCTGCAAGCAGAGCCTCCCGGCGTGTCACGGCGTCTAATACGCCCGGTGTCCCGGCGCGGTGGCCACCCAGCAGACGATCAGTCCCTTAGTGCATCGCCGTCCGGGTTATTTACTGTCACGATGTCCCGGCATGTCACGGCGTCACGGCATGTTTTAGTGAGACCGCATCAAAGAGGGGTACCCCTCTAAGAAATCGTAATTTTTCCACTATTGGCTCGTCTAGCGGTTGCAGATAGACACAGACTTGCTGCCAACATCGATGACCTTGAACGACCTTGAACCCCCATAATAGGGGTATTTAGTGAATTTTTCGCGATTTTAGGCTGCGATACACATTTTAACAGTGAACTGCGCCGAAATCATTCAAGATAGACCAGAACAACCTGCATATGAAATGCTCAGCATTAAACGCAGACTTCAACGGTGTAAGGTTCGACCCAAGGTTCAATGAGTCCTCCATACGAGGGCATGAAATTTGGGGACCCCCTTAAAATGCACGGTTTCTGCCACTGTGCACTAATCTAGCACGAGAAGTCAAGAACGGTTACAGATAGACACAGATGTGCTGCATATCATAACAAGCAGCAAGCACTACTGACGAGCTTTCTGGGGGTATCAACATCAGTGACCTTGATCGACCTTGAACCCCAAAAATAGGGGTTTTTAGTGATTTTTTTTTGCGATTTCAGGCTGCAATGCACATTTAAAGAGTGAATTGCGTCGAAATCGTTCAACGTAGACCAGGACAACCCGCATATGAAATGTTGGGCATTAAACATAGACTTCAACGGTGTAAGGTTCGACCCCCTATGTTCAACGAGTCCTCAAATTTGGGTACCCCTTTCAAAACACGCAATTTCTGCTACTGTCGACTAATCTAGCACGAGAACGGTTGCAGATAGACCCAGACTTGCTGTATGTCATAACAAGCACTGCTGACGAGCTTTCTGGGGTACCAACATCGATGACCTTGAACGACCTTGACCTTGAACCCCAAAAGTTAATTTTTTTGCTATTCTGTCCTGCGATGCACACTTAGAGTGAATTTTCGCTGAAGTCACTGGAGACAGACTGAGCCAACTTGAGTATGAAATTAAACTCACGCTATCACGTGTTACATGAGCATTAGCTCAGATTTCTTGTATTATATACTGCTGGACATACACCTTATCAGATGAGAAAGCTATTTTCAGTGCCTATGCACTGATCCAAATTTTGTCATCATCGTGGGCCAAACTGATGGATATGTTTATATCAGTGCGTAGGGTTGACAACACCTTTCCCTTTTCTCAGCAGGACGGGTTTGGGGTCAGACTAAAACATGAATGGACATGATGGGACATGATTGGACAGCTAGAACATGCAAAAAGTCGCTATTTGAGGCCTGAAGAGGAAAGATGGGACGGCTAAAATAAAACATTATTATGACATGACAGCCGCCGTGCAGGAGATCGCGAACTTGCCACTTACAGCCATGATGGAACAGACTGGACGGCTAAAACATGACGGCATAGACGGAGTCTACTGTAGACTTCTGTACCACTGATGACAATAACACGATCGCTTGCGCTTGTATTTATTCGTTTATGAGCTCTAATTCACTAATTGCCGTCACTCGAACTGCTCAATTATAGACCTAGCGCAATAGAGGTTAAATAACGTTATGCGCTCTATTAATTCACGTCTTACGTACGTACTTACTTTTAAATAAATACTGTTCCCATAAGAGACTAAAAGTGGACACCTGTCGTGTGTTGCTGCTGATCGCTTGGTGTTAATTTGTGCCTGCTGTTTTTGAATGTGTCATTAATAGACACAATAGCATTAACGCTTGCAGCCTTGCATGTAGTTAACTGCTCAGCCGTAACGGTTTGCTCACCGGCTGTCTGCCAGTGGCCAATATGCATTCCTGTCTTGCTTTAGCCATCCCGTCATGGTCTGTCATGTCCCGTCATGTTTTAGTCACACTGCGGGTTTGGACCCGAGGGCCGTAGAGTCAGGTCTATTTTTGTATCATTTTGAAAAATAAACCTGTTTACATCTAACTAAGGTTGAGACTCTTGTACTAAATATTGGGTGTAAATGTAATTGGCCATAAAGTGTAAAGATGTTTAGTTAAAAGTGTGCACGAGTTGGCATACTTTTTGCACATACCCAACTGGATTGTTGTTGTTGCTGAATCTTCGACATCTTTATGCCCAGAATATCTCTTCACCAGTAGTCATTCGGGGATTCTTATTATTCAGGTCATCATAAGTGAATCACATCAGCTTTGCCACTAGTCGCCGGAACTGGTTTTTAAGGCCTTAGCAACTGGTCTGAAGCCTAAATGGCTGGCTTAGTGTCGACATTGATTGATGCATGCATAATCTGTATGTGCGATTGTATGCTGCAGTTACTCGAAGTCAGATCGTTCGTCTTCACAACCGTTTCATTGCTCTTGCAAAGAACGATGAAAGACAACTCACGTATGTCTGCAACTTATTCAATGTCTTCTTTTTAGCATGTGCTTTATGAATGAGTCACAGTGAGCAAATGTTGGTTGGGATTTAAGTTTTTCAAGGCTGTAGAAATTAATGATTAATTAATCGATTAATTGTTAGAAATATCAGTACAAGCCCTAGTTTTTTATACTCTTTCTTTGAAAATGCTGCATTATTTTTCTTGCTTGTCATATTCTCACAAATTTTTCTGTCAGCTTTGATTGTCATACAGTTGTATGCAACTAGTTTAAGTTTGTACCTTTGTAGCTTGCACGTTTTATTTAGGAAATGGTATAAAATCATCCAAACTGAACTAACAGTCATAAGTGTCAAAATCTTCTGCTGTCTGCTAGTATTATTTTGCACTTCAGAACTTTATGCCATGATTTGTCGTGAGCCTTATTGGATTGCTCTGAGCATTTGTTGTTGTATGCTATTTATTTGTTGCCACTTTTCTGCACTTAGAATCTGATATTGTTGTATCTGTAGTCGAGAAGATTTGCTGAGAATACCAGAGATTAATATAAATCCATTAGGTGATCGGATTGTTGATGCATTCTTCCCAGTTAATGACGAGTAAGTACGATAGAAGTTTATGAAATGCTTGACTTTGAACAACTATTGTAATTTTGCTTCAAATATGTTGAAAAATACATTTTTCAAATAATTAAAATAATTACGTGTATGGAACAGAATTATGCTTGTATGACAATGTAGGGTTGAGCAAATGAAATTGTACCTCGTTAGTGATGTTGCTGTGGACAGCAATTTCCCATTGTACTGTCGTGTCACATACACAGTCATTCCTCTCTTAAAATCCTGGATGGCAGTGGTCAGATCTGTACATAGCGTACAACTATCTCTCAGTGATGTTACTCTGTGTCCTTGATAGTGAAGTCCAGGTCATAGGCATTCAAGTGCTTGTTAACGTCACTTGTTTATCCTGTGTTAAAAGCATGTCGTGCTATGCAGCTTTTGCTTTTGTATACGTCATGGTAGTGACATTGTGTAGATGAAGTGATCGCAGGCTGGAAGGTTAGTCTTGTGTTTGGCACTGTTGTGCAGGGAGATTATCAGGTCGATTGACTTTCTGCAGTTTGTGAAGACTTTGGCATGCTTCCGTCCGGTCAAAGTTCAGGATGATGAAACTGAGATCAACAGCCGCTCAGCCAAACTCTTCTGTATGTCCTGCTGCTGGCATCATTAGATTAACTAATGGATCTCACCTACATGCATTTTTTGCAGTTGTTTGTAACATACATGCAATTATCAAAGGGTTTATGACATACCAATTGTTCGTTTTTTTACCATATTATTTTGTCGATTCGATGTCCAGTGTTTGTCAGTCCTTATGTACCCATCTATCTCTCCAGCCATTTTTTTATTGTTAGTCTATCTCCTCCCTCATTTACAACAGAAGCTGGCAAATGACTACTGACTCTTAAACTAGAGTACAATTCACATATCTGAATTTGATGAAGCTGTAGGTCATTGCTATTACTATACTTACTGTTAAGTGATGGGATGACTTGCAGTTGCATTCCGCATGTATGACGTGAATGGCGATGGATTCATAACACAGGATGAGCTTCTGTCACTGCTCAGTATGATGGTCGGATCCAACATCTCTCCAGAACAGGTTTACAGCAGTTTTGTCACAAATCTTGAATTTGGGACGAGTGAAGATTACAGGATCTATGACAAAATTACTTCCTGTAGCATTTGGCAAGAATGAGCCATGCTGATTTTCCTTCATAACATTTTCGGACAAAAAATTCATACTGTCTTTGGTGTTGTTTTCAAATATTTTTTAATATAACATATCTGGGAAGGAGGCATTGCCACCCCACCCCTGACACATTTACTTGTGTTTTGAGTGTTAATATTAAAAGATAAAAATATCACTATTTACACAAAACGCAGTTCATTGAAATTTTTCACATGAAGTGAGTGTTAAGTAAATGTTGTGTGCGTGTCACTGAATTTTGTTGAATATTCTGAATGTTATTGCATTTTGTTTGGGAGAGGCACTTTTTAATGGATGTGCAGTGTCACACTGAGCAAAAGGGTATACATGAGTGTAAACGCAGATGCACAGGGGCATATTTTGGGGGTGCAAGCTCCCTGTGAAAGTTTGAAAGTGAAACAAAATTTTAACAAAATCACCAGAAGTTCAGCGCAGAGCCCAGTGGGAGGCTGTCCGACACCCTACGTCCGACTGGGAGATGACTCAGGCAGTTGAAATTCCGCTCCTAGCAACGTCATGTGGCGCGAATGCAATCGCATGAGCCAACGCACTGCGTGCAGTGTTGATCTACGGTGGGTGAAAGTGTGCACCTACGTTTTTTGTTAGCGGACCAAAGTTCGCCATTTTTTTTCATCGAACATGGGAGGGATTGTACTCTATAACGCCATTTTCCAATTGTCGATATCTTGTTCCGTACCAGCGATATTCGCCATTGAGGTCCAAAGTTGTCCGAAATCGCATTAAATTTTAGAGGTTTTTTCCCTCCAAAATTTAGGGGTGCATGCCCCCACAAGTTGTACCCACGTTGTCTTACATGCTGCGTGGTACATCCTGTGGTGAAGTTTTGTGAGGGCCAATTTTTGAATTTTTATTGTTAAAAATTGTTGGGGGACCCCCATCCTCAGTTGTGTGTGCGTTATCAAGCTTTGGTCATGGTCTATCGCATGTAATAATTTGAGGGGGCAGCACCCCCAAGGGCCGAAATGTGGTTTTCTGAATAAGTTGATTTTGGGTGGGTCAAAATGCTTTGGCCACGTATGAAACTTTTTTTTGTTAGTGGACCAAAGTTCACCTTTTTTCGTTGAACGTGACAGGGGTTGTAGTTGATGACTTGGTTTTCAAATTTTCTATATCCGGATCCGTTCCGGAGATATTCGTGACCAAAGTCCAAAGTTGTCTGAAATCGTGCTAAATTTTGACGTCTTTGTCCAAAATGTTAGTGGCGGGGGTCCCCATAACATTTCGTACCCAAGTTCTCACCTGCCTTGTGGCACATCACGTGGAAGGGTTTTGTGAGGTTGCTCCCACTGGCCCCAAAGTTATTGGCCTTAATACTAAGAATTTTGGGCCAGTTTTTGAATTTTTATTGTTAAAAATTGTTGGGGGATCCCCATCCCAGGTGGGGTGTGCGTTAACAACCCTTGGTTATCTAACACATGAAAATTTGAGGGGGCAGCAGCTTTTAGGGGCTGAGATATGGTCTTCTTAATAAGTTGATTTTGAGTGGGTCAGGGTTCACCTCTTCACCTTCCTTTAGCAGACCAAAGTGCACCATTTTTTCACCTGAAATGTGGGAGGAATCGTTCTTGATCACAATGTTGTTCGATTTTCGATATCTTCATTTGTTCCTGAGATATTTGCAATTGAAGTCTAAAATTGTCCAAAATCACACCTAATTTCGGACATTTTTGGCTCCACAAATTTTTGGAGAAAGGCCCCATATTTTGGGGTGTCCATTATATAAATGCACACATTTATGATCATGATGCAAAGTTTCACCACGATTGGGCAACAGATCTCGTCCGGAGATATAGTGGAAAGAAAAAAGAAAGAAAAAAGACATCAGCAGTAAAACATAAGACCGCTTGGCTAGCTACACTGCTGGGTGGCTTAATAAGAGGAAAAAAGTAGGCCAGGCCTAGTGTAAAAATATTTCTGCTCTAAGTACACCTGGGCTAAAACACTAAGCCACATCTGATAGCCGAATTTGCTACTGAATTTTTG
>Ga0209052_1000574_pt1 | contig 11730 bp, 8 predicted proteins | sample WorMetHEROISLAND_2_FD_187409 | JGI IMG/M metagenome (GOLD analysis project Ga0209052, IMG submission 187409) | Marine gutless worms symbiont microbial communities from Max Planck institute for Marine Microbiology, Germany - Olavius sp. 4 HERON... | ecosystem: Host-associated > Annelida >...
CGGCCCATCAGGCTTTGCGGTGCCACGTCGACATGGCACTCGGTCGTCGTCTCCCGGACCGTAGCTGGAGACGTCATCCAGGCCGCCCCAGGAACAGATGGCTCGACCAGCTTCGTGGTGACAACAACTCCTCACCTGCTGACCTTTGGAGACGAGCCTCGTCACGTGGACATTCGGGGGTGACGCTACAGTCCTCGCCGACTATGCGTTAACGACGACGACATGCATTGTATCATCCAACTGTGACGCTGTTTTCGTGATATCTCCTGTAGGCGCTGGTGGATTATCACTGTGTTTTACAGTCACCAATGCATCTTGTACTTGTAGTAGTAGTTGTTGTTGTATTAGTTGTTGTTGTTGTTGTTGTTACAGCGGGCGTTGATGCAGATACAAGAGATGGAGATGAAGAATTTACTGAGTGAAACCATAACATCACGACCCAAGTCAAAATCACCTGCTAAGTCACCTACCAGTGTGTTGTATTCTCTTACTATATTCTTACGTACTATCAGGCTGTATGTGACTGGAAAAGTAGTTTAAAGTACCTACTGTATCTCAATAGAGAATTTGAGAGAATAGCATCTTGTCCCATATCTCCTATATGGCTTGGCAGATTTTAGTAAAATAACGTAGATGTATTCTGTACCAAGGTTGGTTCGGTCTTCAAGGCCAAGTGTAATTCAAGGTCACTTGTCAGATGGTAAAAACTTTGGTACCTCCACATCTCTTGAACGGCATGAGAGCTTTTCCTAAAATAATGGGTGTATTCCGTACAAAGCTTAGATGAGCGGTTTGTGTTATTAAGGTCCTGGGGTCATAGTCATGGTCGCAAGTTCGCAACAAGGTCAAATATTTGAGTGGGTTATTGCAGAAGCCCCGTTTGGGCATCAAAGTATCAACAAGGGGCAGTTGTATGTACCATTTTGGCTTTCCTGACCCGAAAAACACTTTTTACTGCTCATCTTGCATGGAGTTTTTTCCACATTCTTAGGTTCTTGAGTAAACCGTTGGAAATTGTTTCTGCTGTGTAGGTCCGCGGGTCAAAACCAAGCAGAATGATTATAGTGATGCTCGATCTACTCGAACTAATTCATCGTCGCGCAGCAAACATGATGCCGACAAACTGAAGACAAAGCTCATCACTAAAACCACCAGTGAGAAGACCCAGCAGCCAGTGGTGAAGTCTGTGAGAGGGAAAAGGAAGTCATTAACATCGGCTTGGAGTCAACAGGCGTTGAAGTCTTACGTTAGGAGATATAGGCAGCGGTCAGGTTGTCTGAGACAACGTCATGGCATTACACAGAAACCCGCACGTGAAGGACGTGAATCTACTGTTGAACTGCTATCAACTCAGCCTCCTACCCTCCACGGGACAGTACTGGCTTCTGACGGTGCTAGCGCTACTGAAACGGTAGCTTCATTGGAATGTTCCAGTGGTGGTAAATCTGTACCAACTGCAACGTCAATAGCTTCGGTGGATTGTAGCCTGGCTGCTACGGAGGAGAATAGAGATGCAGTAGTAATGGATGGAGATGATCTGGCTGGAGATGAACGTGTGAGAGAGCCGGTCATGATGAATAGCAGAACAGGAGGACGGAAATCTAGACGTAAATCTCTACTCGGTGCTACTGCTAGTTGCACTACTGAACCAGCAGCATCGCTGGATTGTGATATGACAAGTGGTAGTGAGCCAGCTGCGGAGGAGAATAAACACGGAAACGTAACAAGTATGGATGTGACTTGGGATAAGTGTACGAGTGAACCAACAGCCGGACGTAGATCTAGGCGGAGGTCTGCACTCGCTGCTGCTGCTGATACTAGCAGTACGGAGACGATAGCGTCCGTGGACAGTAATGGCGGTAGTCTGCCAGCTACTGTGGACGGGAATAATAGAGATTTGACGAATGGAGATATTGTGACTGGAGACGAATGTGTTCGTGAGCCCGAGCCGGTGATGAATGGGACAGTAGTAGTAGCAGCTGATGAGGATGTGACTGAAGATGAATGTGTAACTATGCCAGCAGCAGCTGAGCTGGTGAAAAGTGATATTGTTAGTGACAGCATTGCAACAAATGCTGATGAAACTGACTCATTAGTGTCAGAGCAACGTGGGAGTGAGCCGGCTCCAGCAGCAGTAGCTGGTGGGGATACAACGGAGACTGAGGATGAATGTGAAATGATTGATGTGGAGACAAATGAGCCGATGAACCACGATAGCATCACTGATAGTGTCGCAACTGCTTTAGTTGCTGATGGTAATATTGCGGATGAAACTGATTCAACCATGACGGCAGAGGAGCATTGTGTGGCAGCCACAGAAACTAACGCAGATGTGGCCGAAACTGAGCTGATTAATGATGACGATGGCAGCATTGTCACGACTGATAGATCTACTAGAGTTAGTGTTGCAACAACCAGCGTGGATGTGACTGGTCTGATTGGGCCAGACGTATCAGCAGCGTGTGCAAGCAACACTGTAACAACTACAACTACGACAGATGTAACTACTACAGATAGTAGTCCAACAACAGGCGTGGAGAAAGCTGGTTCAGAACAGTGCGTGGGTGAGCCAGACTTATCAGCAGTGTATGTGAACCACAGCACTGCTACTACAACTACAAGTACTACTACTTCTGGAACTAATGCTATCGGGACAACTGCAACTACAACAATGCAACCAGACAAATCAGCAACGCATATGAAGTACAGTATCGCTACAACTACAACTACAGCTACGCAGCCTGATATATCAGCACTGTGTGTGAAACGCAGTACTGCTGCAACAACTACAACTACTCCTGCAACGACAACTACGATGACAACTAAAACAACAACACAGCAAGTTGATTCACAGTCGACTCAAGAGCTGACATCGTTGCAGCCGGTTACTGAGACCAGAGATACCCCAACACTGTCGTCATCATTCGCATCATCATCGTCAGCAGCATCAGTCAAGTCTGTTGTTAGTGATCAGCTGGTGCTTCAAATTCCCGCCGAAGTGCGTAAGATCTGCGTTGATCACTCTGCTGGGGAGACGGTCCTACACAAGGCTGCAAGGCTCGGATATCTAGTGAGCTTAGTCAGCTTTCGTAATTATAGATGTTGTACTGTGCTGGATCATGGATCATAGCATAGAGGGGGTTGATTTTATCTTTGACCCGTAAATTGTAGCTAGTCATCTGAAGACCTTAATTCCTGTCGGAATTGCAATAATCATGGTTGCAGCAGTAAAATATGCTCATGTATCTACGTCTATTCCTACTGTAAATATGTGATGGGCTCATACAATAAACCCAATAACTGCAATTCTAATTATTGCATAGATTATTCCCAGGAGGCTGAATGGTTCGGACTTAAATGTATTGTGAGCAATAATGTGTGAGATTGCCCCAAACCCCAGATGTTAGTTAGTACAGTTTTCATGCACTGGCATTTAGCTGGATGCAGAGTTTTGCTCGGTTCTGTGAGGATGCTAAGGGTGTGGATCAATGGAGACTGAAAAAACTCGCGTAACAATGCTGACTATACGGCTCTACGTGAGAGCTAACTATACTGTCCCGTGGAGGATAGGAAGCTGAGTTGAAGATGTTGTGTTGTTGCACAGGACGTGGTACGCTGGTGCTGTATGACACGTGGCTATGTCGCTGACATAAACTCACGTAACAACGCCGACTATACGGCTCTGCATGAGAGCTGCGCTGCGGGACATTCTGAGGTGGCTTCATGTCTGATTCAGTTCGGTGCTGACGTTCACGCAATATCTCAGCTTGACGGTGCTAGGTTCGTCGCTTCCCGTTTATATTTTGAACCACTTATTTGCAGCGGAAATAAATAAACTTTTAGAATACCAAAACACAGAATGTCTCGACGTGAAAGAGCTAGGTTTGTTTCTTGTCTTGACGCTGGCAGTTTGATTTGCAGCATACTTGCTTTACAGATATTTTTGTTTTGTTACAGTAAATGTAAATAATTTTGCAAGCCTAAATGCGTTAAAAACATTTTAGTACTAAACTGTAAAATATCATCATTTAACATGTATGTTTTGTTGTTGATAATTTATTATTTTTCACTGATATGCAGGTTACGTTTCCAAATGTGAGCTGATAGCGAGCCATGGAAATTATGAGCTGAGCCAGAAAAGCTCAAGAAAGTGACTCCTAGGTCTGGTGTTAGCTGCTATTTAGTTTCCCGTCTCGTGGAGGGTAGAGGGCTGAGCTGAAGCTGTTGTGTTTATGTGCATATAGGCCAGTACATGATGCGGTGGAGGCAGATAGCATTACAGCAGTCCAGGTACTGTCCCGTGGAGGGTAGGAGGCTGAGTTGAAGCTATTATGTATTGACGTGTATAGACCAATACATGATGCGGTCGAGGCGGACAGTATATCAACAGTGCGTGTCCTGCTGTGCGCGGGAGCTGATGTTGTCGTTGAGGGTAGGAGGCTGAGTTGAAGCTATTATGTATTGTCATGTATAGACCAATACATGATGCGGTCGAGGCGGACAGTATATCAACAGTGCATGTCCTGCTGTGCGCGGGAGCTGATGTTGTCGTTGAGGGTAGGAGGCTGAGTTGAAGCTGTTGTCCCGTGGAGGGTAGGAGGCTGAGTTGAAGCTATTATGTATTGACGTGTATAGACCAATACATGATGCGGTCGAGGCGGACAGTATATCAACAGTGCGTGTCCTGCTGTGCGCGGGAGCTGATGTTTCAATGCAGAAGTATTCCGGTGACACTGTTCTGCATCTCGTCAAGTCACCGGAAATGAAACGATTTATTGAAGGTCTTTGCTTCCTTACTGTTTGTTTCTAGCTCTGCACTCAAGAGTTTTGACCACAGTAATCATTTCTGCAGTTTGATTAACAGTATAGTTATTGGTTATTATTGTGCTTTTATTGTAATTTTGTGCTGCCTTTGTTGTAATGAATGGTTGAATTGAATTGAATATATTTTATGTATTACACTTTGGCCCATATGCAGAGTACACTGGAAACCAGTAAGAACGCACTAAAACTACTAAGGCAATGGGAAAAGAGATTAGTAAAAAGAAAAACCAAAACTAAACACAGTGGAATTTTGAAATAAAGAACTTGTATGCAATACTGCTATATTGTGCTACTTATACTAACTTTGTAGAAGCGACCAGAGATCTGAAATCAAGAATAGTGCTGACGCCTGGTGAACGTTAAGTTGCTGTAGTATACATGGCTGTGTATGTATGCAGGATATCTGGCTGATCTGAATGGATGTCTGATGCACGATGAAGCACAATTCCAGTGGAATTTCCAGACGTCGCTTAACGGTAATTTCTCACCAATCACATCTTGCGTGCACATGTCATTGCATTGTGTCTGTGCTGTATGGCTGTAGCTCGATCAGTTGTGCTGTCTGTAAACTGTTCACACTGCTAGGCCTACTAATCATTTCACCAGATGTTGTTTGGGCAACACGAAGTTAAAACCGTTCTCTGCTGTCAACCCAGCCTCACCTGTAGTGAATTGGGGAAAGTTAGCTGTCGGGCAACCCTACTTGCTTGATCAGACAGTTTTGTGGTCGACGTTTAGGCACAATACATAGGTTACAGACGACAGACAACACACGGACACAACATCATGCCATAAGTGCAACCGTTAGTACGATCGACTAAAAACCTATTAAACTAAATATACTTTCTAACACATTTCAAGAATGGACTGGAGAATCTGAGGATCAAGGAAGATGGTCTTTTCATGGACTAGGTCCGCCAAGCCTTATGGATGGTCTCGCTGGATCCGGAGTTATTCTTGATCCTGATGCGGCCTCTGCATGTGATTGACCTGGTTAATTTGCCCTCCATGAACCTGAATGTCTTTGTGTGAGTCTGTTCCTCTCGGTCTGAGTCTGTGTGTGTGTCTAGCTGATGAGATGTCTGACCTGCTGTATGGTGTCCCGACTGATGCCGATGCTAGTGATGCTCTGGATCAGTTGACAGTTGAATGTTGTCATCGTTCGTTTCCGTCAGTCTACTACCTTCAGCTTGACTCACAGACCGAGTCAGTACATCTCTGAATAAACTGGAAACTGTGACTAAAAAGCTAAATAAATTCATCAAGTACAACCTCTATGGATGTATTGTTTTTCAAATTCTTTCTAATTACCGTTCGCTATTAGATGTTGCCGCTGCAAAAAAAAATTGTCAACTTTCTCATTATGAATTGTGATATGGCATACATGATTTTATGTTTTTATTGATATTGTATTTTTTTATCTTTGTACTTTTTTATTTATGTTTCTCATGTGCTTCGTGTACGACTTGAGTAATAATAATATATATGACAATTTTTTGCCGTGTCGACGTTTAGTGGCAACAGTGGTGATTGATTGATTGATTGATAGGTTTGTCCATCGATCAGTCAGTCTATCACTCAATCAATCATTTAAGCTTATTTGCTTAACAACGGGAAATGGTTCAAGCTATAAAAGTTTACAGTAATAAAATCTATTGAGCAAGACGTGCCAGCCTTGTCAGAGCATTTACAGCAGTTTTACAGGTTGAATATTTTGTATTATTTTATGGCTTTGTTGGGGGCAGCATTTCGAAAAATATCTAGCTGTCTGTGTCTTTTGTATGAATGGCAGTTTAGTGTTGTGGCTAACAAGTTGGTCACAATCGATGAATTTGATCTACGTGGGACAGGCCCGGTCAGTACCTGGACGGGCGACTGTGTGCCAACAGGTAAACCATATTGGTGTGTAACCAACTGCCCAGATTACCTCAGCCTTCTATCCCTCTATGGTAGGTAGATTGGTTACTGGCCTGCCTTTCTGGGGTTAAGGAGGGCCGTGTTCACCTGTGTCAGGAGGCAGGTAACACTGTGATCTCGTATGGCAGGTGATGCTCCGTAGCTCTGAAGTGGGTTGCCATGGAGAGCTACAGTATACACATATTTAACCATTTAACCTCTATGTCTGTATGTCTGTCTGTAGGTCAGCTGGGTGTCTACTGCTAGCTGATGTAGTATCTACGGTCGGAGTCACTCGTCACAAGTTTACATCGACCCACCGTGACATAATTGTACACCGCATTGCATGGTCTGACTTTGAGTCACAGACGATGTTTGCTGACTTTAAGTCAATACGACGCCGAGTCGAACAGATGACCGGAAACGACGATCATGACAACAACCGTAGAGATCGCGATGATAATCACCATAGAGATGTTGATGAGGATCATAGAGATGAACACCACAGCATAGGGTCATTGTCTGGCTCCGACTTTTCCGATGACGACAGCATAGAAGTTGTGACAGCATCTGCCTACTTGTTCGCTATTCTTGGTATTGAAGTCATTCCACTGAAGTAATTCTTTCTCATGATTATTAATTTATTTTCTTTGTATTACTGATTAGCGACGAGAGCCAGAAGTGTTCGTGAAAGACTGAGTAAAAAATAAGAATTATGTGTTTTGATATAATTTCATATTGTCAACAGTTGTTAAATACTTTTAGTTAACTATCGGCATGAAAACATCCAGCACAAAATTGTGTCTGTACAGTTTTTTCCAACTTCCACTTTCTCGATGTTTAAAATTTGCTGGAGTAGGCCGTGGTTATGTGTAAAGTAAAACTCTAAACATTTGCAAAAGTTTTCTGATTTGTTTTATGTGTAGCCGAAGCCTGTCTGGCCTAGCGGCATTATTGTATCTATCACTCATTTCATTTTATGTTGCATTATGTACAATTCATAATATGAGTGAATTGTAGATGTATGTGTGAGTGTCATTATGTATACATGCCTGCACATGAGACTAGTTGCCAGTCAGATTTTTTTGCATTTTACATTTATTTATTGTTGTATATTTATGTTATTGTACCAGTTGTCTCTAGTCAGTCCAGTCTGTAGTGACTCATTTCGTTCAGTCTGTGGTCATTTTACGCAGTTTGTGGTCAGTCATTGTGTCCAGTCTCTGGTCACTTATTTTTTGTCCACTGTCCGGTTATGTCGTCCCGTTTGCGTTTGTCTCTAGTCACCATTATGCTCTCAGTGTCTCTTGTCACTGAACAGTATCGTGTCTAGTAACACAGGCTGACCACTTGCGTGGCAAGCCTGGAAATTTCGGGGAATTTTACAGCTGTTCGGGAAAAAATCTTGTCAAGGAGAACTGTTTATTAACATCATATTCCAGCGAGACTAATGTTTCGTAGCCTATCGTATCAGTAGCATAATATTTTAGACAGCATCTTTGTTGTATTTCATTGCGTTATTACACTGCTTATTACTGCCGTATGTCATTTCTATACAGTTAGTCTGCATGACATGGTGGGTAATGGCAATGTTATTCAGTGTGAGGGAATTCTTGGGTAATTGCTGCAGAGTGGTCAGCCTGCCTGCTAACAACTGCCTGATTATTATCAACCTAGTGTCCTAGTGTGTTCTTACACCCCACTCATCAATCAACTGTTGCCAGTTCTGTGTATTTGCCACTGTATTATAACTCTTGTTATTTGATAGCTTACTTCGTCCCCCTATCAGTGTTATAAACGCCCGTCTCACTAGAGTCAAGCGTAGCAATTGAAACGCATCTCACCTAATTATCACATGTACATCCAACTCAGAACGCAGAACACACTGTCGATCACAGTCATGAAATATTAAATACGTTTCATCACGGTAGAGTTTATTATGCCTCGTGATGGAATGTATACTTATTAGTTGTCTGCCATTGTCTACTGTTCAGCCACGATATTCATATTGCCTACGCCACAGAACATGATTATGTTTTCGCTTCTGTCCGTTTGTTTCTTTTCAGCTACATCCCTTTGACAGCTGCGAACAGATTTTGGTGAAATTTTTTGAAGGCATGGGGCATGGCCGAAAGACCAGTCGATTAAATTTTACTGGTGATTCATATGCAGGGTTCCTGCATCCGAATCATGTTCTGAAATTCTGGAACCAGGAACGTTTTAGACGTTCTTTGTTTACTGTTGCAGTTGATTGCTTTTGACGGTCAAGAGTAAAACATTACAATCCTTGGCTGAGTGACACACCACCCTGTCACCCTTTTCTCTTTGACACTTTCAGTTCTGTCAAGTCCATTTAATGTGTAGGGATATTCCCAATGGGATTTTTACAAGCAGACTAATACATTTATCTTCGGTACATGAATTTCTAGTCTGCTGCCACCCATTGGAGTCAGTAGTTATTTGTGACCCAGCATTTATTGTCTTACTTGTACGACATGATGAGTGATTTGCAGTGGAAAAGTGGCAGGTCGGCTGCCAGCTTAATCTAGCACAGAAGCTAGAACTTCGTTGTGTACTAATAATTAATCAAAGTTTATTGTGGCATTACAGCCAGAAGGATTGATTATATCTTTAGTATTTTACATACATCAGGTAATATATTGCATTATATTTATTGACATTCCAGTTTCACTTTTTGTAATTGTGTGTTTTGTTTATTTATTAGTTACAATTCACAGGATATTGTATTTGTAGTTGTAGCGATGACGTGTGCATAATGGTTACCTATTTATTTTACACATCATTCGAGATATTTATTGTGCTGCACTTTTGTGTCACTAATTGTGATTTACGTTTTTCTAGTTGTGTTTGTGTATGATGGATATAATGTCAGCTGTTTTACATTAAAATACGAAATTATTTGTGAAAATATGCTCATAGTTATATAAAAAGTAATGACTATATTTTTGATCAAAACAAACAGTCACACAATACCAAACATCAGCAAAATGTAAAACTAAAAACACTTTTACTACTGAACAAAATAACATTAGACTTTTTGCAGCACAAAAGTAACAATCATATGGTGCAGCTCTGTCAAATGTCACCTAATGAATATGAATATGAGTATTTATATCTGACATATTTGAATTTTTACATGAATTGAAGCAACTGTTTGGCCGAATATGAACATGAATTGAATATTCAGTAGAGCCGTAGCAAATATTACCAGCATCATAATCAAACGACAAGATAGATATTAGTCTAAACGAGTGTCAACACTAGTTAGTCAATTACCCTAACCTCTTGTCACTGACTAGCAATGCAAGTGACTGTCTTATAGCAGAATAATTAATACATAAATAATAACAAATAAATATAGACGGCATAATAATACTGCTATCTGTGTAGCACCATATGTGTAATTATTGTGCAAGTTGAGAGGTAGCAGTGGCATACGAGACAGTTCAGTCAATCAATCCATCAGAATAAACCAGCGATAAAGTTACTGAAACTGAATGAAGCCGAGAACAAGCCACGCTTTAGCGATGGTTGACGTCATCAACGAGTCAATCTCAATCTACCTGCGACTGATTAGTGATTGGTCAGTTTACCTGTCTTCAATTACCTGACAGCACTGCCACTGCTGCTTGCTTCAGTCCTACCTGTACAGTGCAGTCATACATACATACAACGTACGGCTGATGGGTGCATACATTCTAACAAACTATTGCATCTTACCTTATCCTCCCAGTTCAACTCAGCCTGGCCATCCCTGCGTGGGTAGGCACAACAAGTAACAACAACGAGCACCGTGCAATGCACTAGCCTGCGGACTATCCGTGGACTGGCAGTGTAAGCCGGCGTCTGTCTGAGGGCTGAGGAAACGGGAGTTCAGCGCCACCCCATGGCCCTTATGGCTCTGGAAGAGCTTTACAAACCTTATCCTGTGATTAGAAACTAGAAACGACAACACACATTTGCAAAACTATACCCAGAGAACACGGAACATTTCAGTTTAGATGTCTACATGAGTGGATAAAACAAACAGTTACTGATTGAGTCTCAGTGCTATTATGACAACCTTTAGCTGAACAGCGAATAAAGTTATAAAACTTGCATTTTCTCGGACAATTGTCACTGTTACCATCGAACAAACTCGTAAGTTGAAACAGTAACTGATAAGAATCCAGAGATAAAATTAAGCAAATTGCCACCTCACAAACTAACCAATAAAGGCTGCAATTTAATGAATTTATATAGCTTATTAATTACCACTTTTGATCAAAAATTACTGAGTGATTAATCGTTAATTTCAGAATAAGTAACTACTAATCGTCAGCAGCCATACAACAAAGATAGAGCAGAGAGCTAGGTTACGTTGAGTGAGGCAGAGCAAGCTGATACTGTGACTGCAGCACAGCGACGTGACTTGTATATGCCGGGATGTAGCATCATCATCATCATCATCATTGTCATCATCATCATTGTCATTGTCATCATCATCAGCAGCAGCAGCATTAACTGTCACCGGTGATGGACAGCCGTCATTATCATTACTGCTCGTTTCTCGACCGAGCCGGCCACGCGAACTCTTACCCCACGAGAATATTCTTCCTTCTGTATACACAGTATCATCATCATGATCAGGGGATTTTAAGGGAATTTTAGAACTGTTAGAACTGCACAAGCGAGGGGGCCTGGGGACGGAAGTCCGCCAGCGCCGTCCAGGGACGGAGACCCGGTAGGGAGTCTGGGGGAGTCACCCAGAAGCTGAAATGCATTGTCATTTACTGTAACAAATTTCAATGGCATTTTGAACAGTTTTACGCATATTAAACAGTATTTTACATTTACATACTAGCAACCAAGAAGCATCTACAGGGGGGGGGGCAGGCCCAAAATAAATGACACCAAAACACCAAACTGGTTTATTAGGCCTATTTGTTTATTATATAACAAATTCGAATTTGCTGGAATATTTATTTTAAAACTAAAAATTGACGCTGT
>Ga0209052_1000575_pt1 | contig 11725 bp, 11 predicted proteins | sample WorMetHEROISLAND_2_FD_187409 | JGI IMG/M metagenome (GOLD analysis project Ga0209052, IMG submission 187409) | Marine gutless worms symbiont microbial communities from Max Planck institute for Marine Microbiology, Germany - Olavius sp. 4 HERON... | ecosystem: Host-associated > Annelida >...
AGCCCGTTGCAAAACGTAATACTGGACTACTGGTTAGAAAATGTTGCCCAACGAAGTCGCACGACGTGCCTCAGAGCTCAGACTGCTGGTGCTACATGCAAAGTTGCAAATACAAACAAGCCACCTCAGTCTCACAGACACACACATAGTCAGTAGGCCTGCACAACTGTGTCATATACTAACCGAGCAAAAATAAATGCAGGTTCAATGGCATGGGTCACCGGGTCAACTGGGTCTCCGGGTCACATGGTTCTTGGGTCACTGGGTCGCTGGGTCACAAAATGTGACCCAGTTCCATGTCTGATGACTACGTCACACGCGGGCTGACTGCCTGGAGACTGGGGTCAGTTGTGGACCATGCGCTCGTAAGAAAGTATGAGACTTATTGGCCAATGTTCTGGGGAAGAGTTGGCCTAGTTATACATGAAGATGACCTACTTGTCCGGCGGACAATTGGTCGATGCCGTTGAGTCCGTTGTAGCTGTTGACAGTGCGAACAATCAGCGGTAGATGTCGCTGTGACAGCGCTCGTACTTTACATCGTCTGCTTGACCACCGAAACTCCACTCTCGCCATGACTACTGCAACGCGCTCTGTAGCTACCTGCGATCATTCAGTTCACTGTTATTATCCATTCTCGCAGTCTGGGGCTTAATTCAGACCATGTGCTGCTAGGCGGCGTAACGGCGTCGGACTTACGACCAAGCGGTCGTGGGTTCAACTCGTGGTCGCGTCGCTATCAATTGCAGGTTACTACTTAAACGGATAACTGCGGACAGGTGAACCATCTCGGTATATAACCAACTATCCTTCCATCCCTCCGGGGTAGGTAAATCGAGTAGGGCAATCGGCGGGGGGCGGATCCGTCTCAGTTCTCGGACGTAAACGTAATGATGTTTACAACACTCAGAAAACATGCTACCACATATCCCTCCGAGGTTAGTAATGTAGTGAATACACGAGGCGATCGTCGCGGCGATCGTACTGGCGATCGAAGTGGCGATCGTAGTGGCGACCTAGTGGCGACCGTCTCCTCGTGTATTCACTACAGGCGATCGTCGCGGCGACGATCGCCGCGACGATCGCCTCGTGTATTCACGGCTTAACTGATCAGCTCAGCCATTTCACGTAGGGGACCTTAACACCCATAAACCCCCACAGTGACAAATATAGCCGGAACATAGGCCTACTGCATCTAATCCCAGTGGCGTATTTAGGGGGAAAGCCAACCTGACATGCCCCCTCGGCTGAAAAGTTGCACAATTTTGCTTCCTCAAACATCAAAATTTACGTATCATTTAACAACAAGAAAGGCGGGTGGTAATAACTGGTGAATACAGACACCCTGGCCCTCCCATTCCTTGAATTCTAAACACGACACTGTCTAATCCTGATCTAATGGATAAGAGAAAAGGGGCAAGTGGCACATTTACGCCGCTTGGAATATTTGTAAACCGGGCGAGCTGACAACGTTGTCTGCGAGGCAGGCTATCAAAGGTAGGATTACCTGTTTGTTGAGGTTGTTGATGCTATCGACGTCTCGACGATGTCATTCTGCTCGTGTGCTGTGCTGTGCTTGTGTGTCTGCCAACAGAGGGCGACTGGGCGACTCAAGCGCTCTCGACAGCGCACTGAGCGTGTGAATGGGAGAGACTTACTGAATGCCGACCAGCATATAGGCCTACAATGACCGCACGTATGATAAGTCTCACTACGCTGTGCGCGTGTGTCGATTGCCATTCATGACGACTTGTCTACACCGCCTTATGCCGCACTGGCCACAATATACTTTTACGCTGTCTTTGTGTGGCTCGGTGGTGTAGTGGTTAGCGCACTTGGGATGAGAACCCGGCGACGGCGGTTCGAATCCCGGGTCGCGCCACTATTCCACCGGGTAGCAACCTTGGGCAAGTTGTTTACACACATTGCCCCCCAGTTTCTCAGCTCCAAGAAACTGGGGTACAAAAGGGAGTTTTCGGCGCCTAAGTGGTTACGGTGATTAAGTGCGCTAGATTAAGCTAAGCTCTAAGCTAAGCTTTACAGCGCACTATAATATAACCTAACTTTACTTTTACTTTTTTTAAAGTTAGGCCGCATTAGCGGTCGTGGCCGCACGTCGGTCCGTGCGTCTGTTTCTAAAATATGGGCTCCTAACTCCTAATTTGTCTGAACGTTCTTCAGGGCAAGAGTAGCCGGTGTGCTCAAACGGTCAAAGGTCAAGGTTATCGGACGTCAGAAGCTCCCGTACTGAGTGGCGCGCTCTCGCATACACGTTTACTTACGGCCGGCGGATCACGCGCTGGTCGGCGAGCTCGCCCACTGCACACTAGGCGCAGTGCAGTGCATTGGGAGATTAGTACTACGCAATACACATAGGTAGGCGGGCGGCCGCATAAATGTCGGCACAAGGCCTTGCGATACCCTTGCTTGTTACGGCTCAAATTCCATTACGCCGACACAGAGTTGGACGTGGGTTGGATTTTGGATTCATCCATGGATTGGATTGGTTGGATTGGATTGGATTGGATTGGGTCAAAAGTCTTATATATCAAAATCTGGTGGTAGAGCAGGAATAGTGGGTAATTGATGCTTGTGGATGTCGAGATGGTTTGGAAAGCTTCCGCAACAAGTCGGCGACAAGCCCGGTTGTGTCGTTCTAATGGAATCTGGGAACAAGCATGACCCGAAACGACAAACGGACTTCGGCACATCGCCGACTTGTCGCGGGGAGAAGCGCTGAAGTCGCCCCGACTTCCCCGTGTCTTGTCGCGGGCTTGTCGCGGACGTCACGGAGAAGTCGGCGTAATGGAATTTGGGCTTATTGCCGCACGAAGCATCGCGTATTGCAAATCGCAGTATAGAGCCAGCTTTAAGCTCTGTCCCTCCTTGTGTAACGTTGATGTGTCAGTCACATAGGTTGGGTTACTTGGAAAGTAATTTAACTACCACGCACGGGAATGTACGTGGTTTCCTTCCCAGCCGCAGAACATCGCCCTTCAGCCAGTGCTAAATTATAGCCTGCTTCTTGGTGGCAGAATAACACTGCCACAAATGCCATGCACGTGCGTGTCAACTCCAGAGTTGTTACCCGACAGCCGTGGATCGTTTCAGCGAAACCATCGCTAAAGTATCGCTGACGGCTAGGACTTCCGTTGACTAAATACTACGTTGTTGTGTACGTGCTGTGCTAACGCATTCACTATAGGCCTACGGCTGCCGCGCTCTTTGTCACTGATTCGACGAATTATCGCAAGCCACTACAATACATACAAGCACTATACAAACTGAAATAAGCTACGTAATAATACGTCAAATAAAATGATACTAAACTAGAAATTCGTGGCAGACCTCAGCGTAAAGGCCGCATGGCGCTCTATGGCAAAGCAAACTCTGGAGATAGGAGTTTGAAATGTCACTCCTAGTAAACATCACTTGTCGAAAGCAAACGCATTAGCCATCTAGCTGATATGCTGCATGAACAGTGTTGATTTTGGGTGGGTAAGCACTAACCGCTTAAACTTTTTTTTGTTAGTGGATCAAAGTTCACCAGTTTTTTTTCGTCGAACGTGGAAGGGATGGCGGTTGATGATACCGTTTTCCCCTCGTCGATTGCTCGACTTGTTCCAGATATATTCCTGATAGAAGTTTTAAGTTGTCTGAAATCGCGCCGAATTTCGGACTTTTTTTGCCCCAAACATTTTAGGGGCGTGGCCCCCAAAACTTGTACCCAAATTATAATACCTGCCTCGTGGCACGTCATATGGAAAAGTTTCGTGAAGTTACTCCCACTGGCCCCAAAGTTATTAACGTCAATACGCTACATTTCGGGGCAATTTTGGAATGTTTATGGTTAAAAAATGTTGGGGGACCTCGGTGGGGTGTACGTTAAAAAGCTAACCATTCCTTAGCGCATGTAAAAAAATTTGAGGGGCCAGCACCCATATGGGCTCAAATATGGTGTTCACTTTCCCGTCAGTGGACTAAATTTCACCAAATTTGTTTCGCCGAACGCAAGGGAGAGATCGCTGTCGATCAAACTGTTTTCTGGTCTTCGATATGTTGATCCATTCCGGAGATATTCGTTATATCGAAGTCTAGCGTTGTCCGAAATCGCGCCGAGTTTTGCACGTTTTTGGTACCCATTATTGGGGGGTGCGCTTTAAATTTTGGGACTTATATTTTGGGATTATAAAATTGAACCCACTTTCGATCACGTGGCAAAGTTTAATGGCGATCGACGGACGATGGAGCTCGGAGATCTCGCACGGAGAAAAAAAGACATCAGTAGTAAAACATATGATTAGGCTTCCGGCAGAGCTGTCACTCTTCGCCGAATGACCTTAATAAACAACGTTTATGGAAATATCTACAGTATAATAGTTCTGCGTAAGCGAAGTGAACTGGGTAAGCAAAGAAGAACACTACAACATGTGCTCAGTTCAATCCTTTTTGCAAGTCATGCAATTGGTCGCTGAAAACTTTATATTGAAATTTGCCCAGCACTAACAATAGCAAAGGTTTCTAACTTTCAACGTTACAAGTTTGCTTTTGTAGACAACGCCATGGCGGAAGTGAAGTATTTGCTGTTGATAAGTCTGATCAGTATTTTTCTTATACTGTTTGTCAGATCAGATAAGGACGACGATGCCAGCAAAAAGTGGAAGAAAAAAGACATCCGAGATTATACCGACGCAGATGTCGAAAGATTGTATGAACAGTGGGAGGTTGGTTAACTGACTGGGGGCGTGTCTCATGCTGCTAGTTTTCCGGGAACCAATCAGCTCGTCCCACGTTAAGTTATAAGTAAGTAAGTAAACAGTTATTTATTTCTCAACGGTAAAACGCCATTGGCAATGAAGAGAAAATCAGAACACATAAATTGCAAAATTGCAAGTAAATACAATGAAAATGAATATCGGAAAGAATGTTAAATTTTTGCATGTTGTAATTACTGGTGAATACATTTTTCCTTATTGTTGGTCATTCTCCACAACAGATGCACATCTCCTTCGTGCAGTAAATCAGACAAACATTTCAGCTCACAGCTGTAACCCCAGTGAACAGCTTTTTTCCAAAAAAACATCAAATTTAGCTATTAACTCACCCCAGGCAGGCACAGCATAGAGGATACGGGACATCACAATAGCACAAAACACAACATTAAGTTGCTTGGCAGATAGGCCTTGCTCTTTCAAGCATTTGAACAAGTAACAACGCTGTGAACAGATGGTCAAAATGTGTTCAACATGTTCATAAAATTTTAAGTTCTTCTGATGGTTAACTCATCACACAGTCAGATCATCACAGATAACTTGTTGCAACCTAACATTGGGTTAGGGCTACGATTCGAAGGTCAACTTGTCACAATTGTTTTGGGACAAGTTTACGAGATGAACGTAATCCTTAGTTTTGCCCCATTCGCAGTTTGACTGGGAGTTTCTCTGTTTTGATCTGCGATTGTTTGGGCCCTAAACACTGTGGAATGCATATAGTCTACTGATATCTTCCCAGTATCTTTGCATACCTCCATCTGCATGGTCAAATAATGAATACTTTTTGATTACTAACACCTTGTTAGTCAAAGAAGTCCTATGGTAATAGTGATGCCTAGCAAGTGTTTGGTGTCGGTTTCTCTTAGCAACATGTAGTTGTTTGTTGTGTACTACACATTGTCTGTACTAATGTGTTTAGGATGCAGATGATCCGTTGGAGGATGACGAGTTACCGGAGTGGAAAAGACCACAACCAAAGATTGATCTGTCACAGTTGGATCCCCAGGACCCCGAGGGAATGCTCAAGTTGACAAAACAGAAACGCACGCTGATGATGTTTGCTTCTGTTTCTGGTACGTGTTCCTGCCTGTGTGTATGTCTGCTTGTGTTACTCGGTGAAATCATTCACACGATAAGATAAAATATAGAAATGCAGCAATCAGCAGTTGAGTACAATGCAGTTAATATAACGGTCAGTTTTTCAGGCACTACTGTAGTTGTAGGCAAAAACAATGAACAAATAAAAAAACAAGATGAAATTAACTTTTGACAACAGAACTCTGAATCTAGTTTGGGTCTCTGCATTGTCATTTCTGGTTGTCAGTCAGTCAGAATCATTTGGGAACAGTCTTTTACACTTTCGTATACACAGTTGCAAAGAAACAAATTGTCATTCATATAGTTAAATTTCTAAGGGCTCTGTTTACTCCTGATGCAGTACAGCAGTAAAGTTATGAGTAGGTAGTTGTGAAATGTATTAAAAATTTAAAGTGCAGTTATAATTGTACATGATAAAATCGTCATCTTTTGTAAAGTTCAGCAGATAACTGGTGCTGAGAATTAAAGGAGGAGTTATTACTTGCAAAACAGTGGACCTAAGTATTGTAACATGGCTAGCAGTAGTCATAGTATTCTCTGTGTTCTAGGCATGGCAGGTGTTAGATGTTTATGGTTTGTTGTTGCTAGGAAATCCAACTGAGAAGGAAACGGAGCAAATTACTGGGCTGTGGCAGAGCAGTCTGTTCAATGCACATTACGACGTTCAACGGTAACTACCACTGCTACTGCTGCTGCTAGCATTGGCATGACTACATTGTCGATGCTGGGAGGCAAGATAAGGCTTGGTGCCTTCCCCGCCCAGCCCACCATTTGTACCGGATTTTTAAACAATGCATGTCAGGCTTAAGTCTGTGAGTCATTACGATAGAAATTTACGTTTATTTTGTTGTGGATCTAGCGGGTATGGGAAAATTATGGAGCATTGTGCACACGACAGTGGATGAACACTGTGAAGGAAAGAGGGGTGAAAGCACAATCTTGTAGTTTGATTTGTTATTAACAATGTGTCAAACTCATGAAATAGTCAAAAATTGAGAACTATGAAACAATTTCAAAAATTGAGCCCTGGAGGCTAGCAGCCGGAGACAGTTGCCTCCCATAGTTATGTCAGAAGCTGTCAATACTGGAGTTTGATAGTTGTAATGATGATGTTCGTAACAAACACAGAATGATAAATTCAGTCCCATGGCATATTAAGCAGCTGTTGATAACCGACGGTCCTCGTCAGGACACTGTCATTGTCATGTACATGTCTGATGTTGTGCAATTGGTCGCAACTACGTTGTCACGAAGACTATGATCAGCTGCTAGGATAAACTATCTAACTCCGAGACTGAGATTTAAGTTTGGCGAGCGTGCGTTCTCGTACGCTGGCCCCGCTGCCTGGAACCGACTCCCAGAAACAATCCGCCAGGCTCAGATGCAATCACTTTTCAAGACGTTATTAAAAACGTTTTTATTCACAGAATTTTACAACAGTTGTTAAACTTGTTAAGTCCGCTGCTCTATTTGTAAGCGGACTTTAAACCACGATGATGATGATGATGATGATGATGATGATGTCATAGGAGCGATGCTGTCCGCAGTCAGGAACACTGTCGTACTTCAAGCTTTTGACACCATTGGTCTGCTTCAAGTAACATTCTACTAGACACGGCCGTGCCACCCCCACAGGAAGAGGAGATTTGTGTTTATAACCCCCAGTTGCAAATTTTGGCCATCATTACTATAGACAGCTTATATGAACTCAACAATGTCCTATCTAATGGTACCATCATTGACCCCATATGACTTACTGTTGTTGTTGTTAATATGGTAACATTGTTTGCTGAATGGCTGTTAGGTACGTGGTTGGCAGTAATCGTGTGCTGCTGATGCTAAAGGATGGCTCTCAGGCATGGGAGGTGAAAGATTTTCTCACTCGACAAGACCGTTGTGACGTTGTTACTATTGAGGGCAAGGACTACCCTGGCAAGGCCTACACACCGGTAACATTTCACTAGCATTAGTTGTAGTAGGAGTAGCAGCAGCAGCAGCAGCAGATAGATCAATTGATATCGATTAATTGATTGATTTATTTATTTATTTAATGATCGATTGATCGATCAGTTGAGTAGCAAATGTTGTGGATTTTCGTAATTTTAATGGCGTTTTTTCTAGTAATTTGTACCAAGTCAAATCGGATCAATTGTACAGTGCCAAAGAACACAGGATATAAAAACAATGGAGTCAGTAAGTTCACTAAAACAGCATTCGTATTATAAAATTACAACCTGTGAGATATGAGCTGTGTATGGCTGCTGCTGCTGCTGCATTGGATGGTGATGATGATGTGAAGTTTTTGCGCTGCGTGTTTTTTTATAATTCGTATTAGTTTAAAATTGTACTAATATAGCGCCGTTGGCAGTCTTTCGATAGTTTCTTCTAAATAAATGTGTTTTATTAATGTTTCATCATTCACTCTTGCGTAACGAGGTCATAAGTCCCGCCTCACTGCACTCTTCCTCATCCTCTTCCTATCCTCTTCTTCATCCTCTTCCTCTTCCTCGTCGTGCCACGCCCTCTCCGGAATCTATAAAAGGCAGCACGCGCAGTTAGTTGATATACTGGAGGTATTGGAGACAGACCTCGACTCAGTCAGGTAGGATAAACACCAGTCCTACTGTAAGGCCTAGGCCGGGGGTTGGCTGGGCGCATGTGCAGTGTTTAACTGCAGTATTTTACTGCGACCTTTTGGCTCGTACTGCCAGCGGTGTTTTGTTCAGTTACTGATTAGTTGCGTAATAATTGAGTTTGCAGCACGTTCTCTGGTAATTTGACGTTCATAGATATAATAATTTTACTACTAATTTCGCTTTTCGTGTTTTGTTGTTTATTAAATAAAACCAATTAATTCAAATAAAAACAACCATTTCACATAACAATTAATGTCGACATAGATAGCCACGGGGTACTCATCCATCCCGTCGCAGCTCAGTCATGGGGGATGTGGCAGCGATGAAGGGCGTTTGACCCACAGTCCGCCCGGCCCTCGAACCCCGAGGAGAACTTCATGGTTCACCGCGGCACGCTGTCCATGACACGGGTGACGACGGCCAGTCGGACGGCCAAGCAGCAGTTCCTCGACAACAAGCGGAAGGTTTTGTCGAAGACGATGCTGACATCGACATGCAGCGGGGGCTGACTGCCGTCTCGTGGCGTGCTGACGTTACAATGATGTTGATGATGATGATGATGTATTGTTAGAAAGAAGACGCCGCTGCTAAAGAGGAGAAGAAATCAAAACGAAGCTCAGAGTCTAAAAAGCCAAAAACCGAAACAAACAGAATTGACTTGTGACAAGCGACACTTTGCCTCTGCTTGAGTTTTTTTGCTCAACATGTACGCAGTCCACTGTACAGGGTGTGCAGAAACGTCAGGCCCTGGCTGATTGTGGTTATAGTACTTTGTCGGAATATTTTTTTGTATGTTGTTTTACATTATTATTCACTGTCCACATGGCTGGCTGCTGCTAAGATGTGTAAGTGGCGACCTCTGTTGAGTCACTTTAAATTATTCTTATAATGACTCCGTCCAGGAGATAAGCATTTCTGCGATATTCACAGAAACTTGGTGGCAGGTTTGCCTGAGAGCTTTCTTTTTGCAGAGGGAGGTGCAACATTTGGGATGTACTCAAAATTTAGGGGGGCAACTTCCCATTGTGAGAGGCTGAATAAGTTGGTGGTCTTTATGCTTTTTCATCGGTTTTGTTATAATTTTTTGATGTTGTTGCATTGATCAAGTTGTTGCAAGCGAACCTGAATGTCTATGATATAATCATGTTAAAAGTTTTACTAGCGCTCATCATCACTGTAGAATTATGTTTCAAAAAGCCTTGGTGGTTTTAGTTGCAAAACATGAAAACAACACAAAAGTCGAAGTTTTTTAAATATGTATTTTATTTCTTGCTGCAATTTCAGTCTAATGAATTGTAGGATTATGTCATGTTTCAGGGGAAGAGGCGAGGGCAGGCTTGTAACCAGTGAGTGCACGTAAAATGTCAAAATGCGCCAAAATGTGTCTACCGATAATTTAATTATAAGTCTCGATTGAGAAGTGGTGTGTACTTGTTCTGCCCTTAGGAGATTCCTGTCTACTCAGCTGAGGGACAAAATGGCTGGGAAGGAGGTATAGGGGGAAGTGAAAGTTAGTGTGCGGATTAACACCAAACGTTTGTGAAATGGTGCGTACGCTGCTACCAGACTGTGCCTTGGATGCAATGAATGAGAGTGTTATGTTCATGTCACATCGCGTTATTGCTCACTGGTTGGGCTGTACTGCGTGCAATGTTGTTTATGTGTTCTGCGGTGCTTGTGTCTAAGAAGACTTATCCACTGAACCAGTAATATGTCGTCGTCGACGATTAACGGCGTGTTTGTAAAAATATGAGAAGAAGAATTTGAGGATTCCTGACAAAAGGCTGAGGCCTCAAAATAAGGAGGAAGAAAAGCAGAATGAATCTTTTCTGTTTCTTCTCCTTCGGCCCACCGCTTTATGCAACTAGGGAAGCTGGGGAGGAGCTGTGAATGCAGCATCCATTCCATCGAACCTACATCCCGAACAGGGGTGTAGTGACGGGTGTGTGTCGGTGTAGTATATACCCCCAAATCAGGCCAAGTAAATTTTATACCTCCCCAAAACAAATGTATTTCTGACTATACCCCCTGCTTCACAGAGATGTGGCCAGAAAGTAAAAGAGGTGGAAGGAGAGAAAAGGGAGAAGGATGAAAGTGATTGCCTCCAACTTCTAGAAGGTGTGGAACAGACAGCTGCAAGAGAATGGGAAGATTAACAAGCGACGGCAGACGTGCAAGTAGAAGTAGTCATTTCATAGTTGGTTGAACCGGCGACGTCCACGGAGACCAGCTGTACTAATCCAGCACACCGTCTACCCCGTGTACGACTGCCACCACCAGACACTAGATGACGTATTGCTACCACAGACTACGACACACTTTAGAACTACTTGGCACCGGGTTTTCATAGGCTACTCGTCAAAATGCTGTCACGACACATAACCAGTTATTGAATACAACTACAAAATCCTCTTGTCATTGTGTCAATAGTAATACGTCGACTTTCGTGTATACTACTTTTAAATTAGGCCATTCAGTCAAATCGGAAGTTTTAACTAAACCCTTAAGTTGTGCTACAGGGCTAAAGCAGTTACATGGAATAGACGGGATGTTGCAATCAGCAATAACTGTTCGTAACCAAAGGGAAAAAGATGAGAGAAAGCAGCCAATACGTGGTAAGTAGCAATGAGGCTGAACGGAACAATACGTCACCGGTGATGTCTGCATGTCCGCCTGATACAATGATTCTATAGCCTTGACCATCGTATAGCGTAACGGAGGCGTATTTCGCCATAGCGGGCTTTTCATAAACTTCATATTGCTGCCACCTGGCAAATATAATTATCATTGCCGGTGCTATAGTTACAGATTTCCGACGTAAGATATCATAGGGCTATAAGACGAAAAAGTCGTGCTGTCGCAGTAAAACCGCGCGATGCCACGATAATTTTGGTGCGATAGTTCGAGACTGAGCATAGAAGCGTCATTGATCGTCACGTGTCTGCCGCTGACAGTATGGGTTAAATTTGATTTCATTCACATTTTCCTGCCGGTGAGCTCGGAAAAACGCACATTTTGTGCTACATACAGGCCTACACTGTGAGCCATAAAAACGTGCCACTAAACTTTTGTCGACGTCTTTACCAAGCGTGGTCCGATTTTAAACAAGAAAGCCCAGCTAACGCAAAGGGAACGCGCGACAGCAGTGCATGTATGAAGGCCCACTGCGAACAAATGTAAAATCCGTAAAAACATCTATTTTAGTGCTCAAGGTCATTC
>Ga0209052_1000576_pt1 | contig 11721 bp, 7 predicted proteins | sample WorMetHEROISLAND_2_FD_187409 | JGI IMG/M metagenome (GOLD analysis project Ga0209052, IMG submission 187409) | Marine gutless worms symbiont microbial communities from Max Planck institute for Marine Microbiology, Germany - Olavius sp. 4 HERON... | ecosystem: Host-associated > Annelida >...
TTCAGTTCAGGGTATATTACGGACGATATGATCAGAGAGTATTCAAAGAGGCATCGAGAACTTTTCCAGTTGAGTGCGCCCCGACTTTCAGTCCATAGTGGTTGATCAATCGGTTGCAGAATCCGAACCGGGGCTGGTGTGCGCACCTTTGTTGGAGCGTGTAGCGCAAGCTTGTGTGAGGGATCTGGTAAGGACCTAGATAACTTTAGCGAGGGTTTTCTCTCAACAGAGTTAAGTATTCTCTCATATAAATTTACCTCTCAATGATTGAATCCAAATTCACATTTTTTCAGGTGTAAATGAAAAGTTTTTCGTGGGACCACATTGAATTTTGAAAGCTTTCTTTTGGCATATGATCAGAATGATTCAATGCCATTGATAGGGCAATTACCACGGGCAAATTCATGCTGCTCATGATTCACACGGAAATGCTTTTTATACCCTTTATCCACCAGCCCATCATAGCCCCTCTAGCCGTCCGAGTGGATGATGCTATCGATGGCCACGCGGCCCTGGATTGCGGCCTGTAGCGGTTTCTTGTGGCGTTTCAGAATCCCGAAGACAATCTTTTACCCCCAGTCCCGCGCCCTTTCTTCCCACGAACACGGCGCCCGTTGAAAGAGGATTCATCGACTTCAACCTCGCCGGAGAAGGGCGATGAGGCGTCAAAAATCTGGGCGATTCGGGTCCGTAGTTTGAATAACAACTGATTGATCGTCAGACGGCTTACACCACTCAGCTCGGTTGATTTTCGAGGCCGGTAAATCGTGCGCAGAATAGGGTACAATCCGTCTGAATTTAGCTTCCGAAAGGTGTGAACGCCTGAAATACTTGTTTTTCCTTGCATAACATAATCTTAGCATGCCGTTGCAGTGCTAAAGTTATCTAGACCCGATAGTTATTCTTTGGACGTAACGAAAGAACTGTGCGCGATTTGATTATGCATCACATCTTACCTGGTTTTGGTCGCGCATCTTTTAAGGGTAGCAAGGATATTCCAGCCACAAATGAATTTTTCGAAGGTTAAGGATTTTTCCTTATCGCCAATACAGATCGCTAACATAATTGGCCAAGCTAAGGGATATTTCTGGAGATATTCGATAAAGGGCAAATTGATAGAGTTCTTTAATTTCATTAAGGAAGAAATGATAGGGAAATGGATGAAACTGGAACTACAAGATGCTTGTATTGATACTTCCCCGCCCCCCGGCAACACGTTTGTCGTGCCATGCGGTGGATGCGTTGATAATCCCAGTCAGAACAGATCAACAATCAATCAATAATTCATTCGGTCTTTATGCTTAATACACTTTCTGACAGGTACAGCGAGTTCAATAAAAACATTCCGCAAATAATAATGTACCACAAATCCAGCTGGTAATACTGATGCATTGCACATGGTCTACTGCCGTGGGGTCAAGAAATAAGGCAAACAAACAGATAGAAATATATACGGTAAATTTTCCCTTGCAATCTCGGCATTCGTAATACCCATCTCTTTTAAGAACAGTAAAGATCCGCAAGTCGGACGAACAGGATTCCTGACCCATCGCTGCTCTTCAAATCGCTCGCGCTTTCTTCCCGGTTGGGAAAAACTACATCAATTCGAAAATGCTGATTGTCTTGTCGCACATGTGAATCATCATCTCTGAATATGGGTGATATTGTACATCCTTATCGTAAAGAATTAAGGCGTATAATTCTTAATTGAAAATCAAGGATACGGAATACCGCGATACCCCGTTTCTGAGTAGGGGCACGGCGCGCCGTGCCCGTACGATTTGCGACTCCCTCTTAATATAGAGCCGAATCGAGGTTGTCGGTGGTCGAGAGCGTCCGTAGTCGAGTTGGCCCCGTACCAATACCAATGTCCGTAAACAGTAGCGTGGAGCTGGTCCAAATCAACGAGGCCCAGGAAGGGCAGCGCATTGACAATTTCCTCCTGACCTGCGCCAAGGGGGTACCGCGCAGTCACCTGTATCGGGTTCTGCGGCGTGGTGAGGTGCGGGTCAACAAGAGGCGGGTAAAACCCGGCTACCGCCTGCGGAACGGTGATCTGGTGCGGATTCCCCCTCTGCGTTGCGCGCTACCGGATGCTCCTACGTACCCGGCGCCGGATCGGCTGAGGTATCTTCTAGCAGCGGTGCTTTACGAGGATGAGCGTCTCATGGCGTTGAACAAGCCGTCAGGGATGGCGGTGCATGGGGGGAGCGGTCTTAGCTGGGGTCTGATTGAGGCGATGCGGGTCCTGCGTCCCGAACTCCCCGAGCTCGAGCTGGTGCACCGTCTCGACCGTGAGACCTCGGGCTGCCTCCTGCTCAGTAAGCGCCGCGGCACCCTACGCGAGCTGCACCACCTGATCCGTGAGCAAGCCGTGACCAAGCGTTACCTGACGCTGCTCGCCGGACACCTGGAGCGCCGCCAAGCGGTCAATGCGCCCGTGCGTAAAAACCTTCTGCGCGGCGGCGAGCGGGTAGTCCGCATCGACCCACAGGCCGGCAAGCCGGCGTGCACCCGGTTTCGGCCCCTGTGTCGGCTCGGGGACTTTACTCTGGCCGAAACGGAGCCCTTTACCGGGCGTACTCACCAGATTCGCGTGCACGCCGCCCATCTGGGGATTCCGGTGGCCGGTGACGAGAAATACGGCGACCCCGAGCTGAACCGCCGCCTGCGGAGCATCGGCCTCAACCGCTTGTTTTTGCACGCCTCCGCCCTAATTTTTCAGCCGAGTTACCGGGACCAGCCGCTGCATATCGAAGCGCCTCTGCCACGGGAGCTTGAGACCTTGATAACCTCAATAAGAGGGAAGGGAATTTAGCTCTTCCTTTATTTCAGGCGTTTACACATCTCCGAAGCTAAATTCAGACTGGCTTTTACACTATCTTGCGCACGATTTGCCGGCCTCGAAACTCGCCGAGTTGTCGGGATTCTAGAACGCCACGGGAAGGGCTACACGGAAATCGTCCCGAACGCCGCTAAGAAGCCGCCACAGGCTGCAATCCGGGGCCAGGTGGTCTTGACCAGCATTATCCACTCGGACGGCTGGAGGGGCTACGATGGGCTGCTGGATAGGGGGTACAAAAAGCATTTCCATGTGAATCATGGTCAGCATGAATCTGCCCGTGGTAATTGCCCTATCAATGGCATTGAATTATTCTGGTCATATGCCAAACGAAGGCTTGCATCAATGGTATTCCGCGAAAAACTTTTTATCTACACATGAAAGAATGTGAATTTAGATTCAATCCTTAAGAGGAATAAAGTTATATGATAAAACACTTAACTTTTCGATGTGTAACCGTTCAGCCCCCACCCCATCATTCCGGTAGAGATTGCCGGAATTCGGATGCCAGGGATGGCAAAACAGTGGGGGGGATGAACGATTATTTCGAGGTTGGTATCCAAAGATGATGGTCAGGCTCTCACGACATGCAAAAAGAAGAGCGAAACTCTATGGAATATCTTGAAGTTACGGTATGCAAAACATTGCGTGATATGAATTTGGTGGATGGTAAACATGAAATTACCAGAGATATAGCAGGATTCAATTATCCCATCAAAATCGTTGTGGCTGTTGAAAACAAGATCGCGACGGGATGGTGGTCTTTAACTGGTAGAAGGTGGGTTGGGCCGCTGTGCGTCCCGGTAGACCTGGACTATCAATCATGCTATCATTTAAAGATTTACCCCAACCCTATACGGGATAGAGATTCTACAAGCATCCGGTCAAATGGATCTTGGCACAATACTTTCTTATACCATTGAGCTGAATCGGGGCATATCGGAAAAGAATATCGCCTAGCAGGGCGCGTGCACCCGAACGGAAAAGAGTGCCGCTCGTTCTCTGTCATGCTGTTTACCACCGGTGATATGCGGTGATAGATGCGCGTGGGAGAGGGATCGTGGTCAAGTATCCAGGCGGCCCATGCGAACATGGGTGAGCGACCGCCCAGCCGGGAGGCCACGCGTGATGTCATCGGACTCAGCCTCGCCGAGGCCATGGCCTGGCTTCGGCCCGAGGCCGGCGACGCGCAGCGCAGCTAAGTCGCCGACCGCTATCGGTTTCACTACCTTGCTGCCGAGGCTATCCCCTTGGTTTTATTTCCCGGCGCTCGGGAGCTGGTGGACTGGTTATGCCCACGGGATTATCTGTTGGCCTTAGCCACCGGCAAGAGCCGCCGGGGCCTTGATCGCGCCCTCGGCGATACGGGTCTTGCCGACCGTTTTCACGCTACCCGGTGCGCCGATGAGACCTGCTCCGAGCCCCATCCGGAAATGCTGCTGCAGATCATGGACGAGCTGGGCGTGACCGGTGCGGAGACCCTGATGGTCGGGGATACCGAATCCATATGCAGATGGCGCGCAATGCCGGTAGCAGCGCTGTGGAGGTTTGTTATGGGGTCCACGAACGGCGCGATTAGTTGCGCACGGGCCCTTGGATTGTCTGGAGACGCTCCCTGAGCTACGCTCCTGGTTCGAGCGATTGGAGGCGGTATGAACTGGCGGTTCTGGAAACGGCGGGAAGCCATGCCCGCTCCGGGGGACGAAGATTGGGAACAGGCGTTGGCGAATCGGGTGGTGCTGGACCATCTTGAGGAGCAGCGGCGGAGTCGCCGCTGGAGTGTCGTTTTCAGGCTCCTGACCTTCGCCTACCTGATCGTCTTGCTGGTACTGTTCTGGCCCGATGACCTCATCACGCGCGTTTCCCCCGACGAAGAGCATACGGCACTGGTGGAGGTGAAGGGCCTCATCGCCCCGGAGGCCGGCACCAGCGCGGATCGCATCGTCACCGCCTTACGCAGGGCCTATGAGGACGGCAACACCAAGGGCATCATCCTGCGCATCAATAGCCCCGGGGGCAGCCCGGTACAGGCCGGTTACGTCAACGACGAGATCCGGCGCCTGCGTAAGAAGCATCCGGACCTCCCGGTCTACGCGGTGGCGGCGGATCTGTGCGCTTCGGGCGGCTACTATATCGCCGTTGCTGCCGACGCCATCTATGTGGACAAGGCGAGCCTGATCGGCTCCATCGGCGTGCGCATCGATGCTTTCGGCTTCGTCAAGGCCCTGCGGGAGCTGGGCATCGAGCGCCGCCTGCTGACGGCGGGACGCAACAAGGGAATCCTGGACCCCTTCTCGCCCTTGCCGGAGGAGCAGCGCTGGTTCCTCCAGGGGGTCCTCGACCGGCTGCACCGGCAGTTCATCGAGGTCGTCCGGGCGGGCAGGGGAGACCGCCTCAAGGGCGGCGACGAGCTTTTCGACGGCCGCTTCTGGAGCGGCGAGGAGAGCGTGGCGCTCGGTCTGGCCGACGGACTCGGCAGCAGCAGCTATGTGGCGCGCGAGCTGATCGGGGTGGAGAAGATCGTCGAATACAACGCCAAAGAGGACTTGCTCGAACGCTTGGTGGATCGCCTCGGTGCCTCGATCGCCTCATCCCTGCTGCGCCTGACCGGGACCGACGGTTACCCGGTCTTGCGCTGAAGGCTACCCGCTCACTTGCCCCACGAGTGCCTTGAATTTTCCAAGTAATATCTTAAGGTAACGCTTCCGATTTGACGGCAATTGCCGGAACCGGAAGGCCCTACAAATTGTGAGGGCTCTGTATGGAATTCGGACAGCGAACGAACCCAGTTCGTTTCCTGAACATGGGCCGGACGTTTCCTGTACGACACCCTACGGTGGGGAGAGGGGCTTTTCGACACTCTCCCATCCTCAAGTCCGATACTCGGCATTGATGCGCACATAGTCGTAGGAGAGGTCGCAGGTGAGGATCTCGGTTGCGGCCTCGCCGCGGCCTAGGGCTACCCTGATCCCGATTTCCGATTGTGCCATGATGGCCTGCCCCGCGGCTTCGCTGTAGTCCGGGTCCCGTCTGCCCCGGCTTACGATGCACAGGTCGTCGAGCCAGACGCGCACGGCTTGGATCTCGAGCCGGTCCACCTCCGCGCGCCCGACGGCGGCCAGGATCCGCCCCCAGTTGGGGTCGGACGCGAACAGGGCCGTCTTGACCAGCGGAGAATGGGCGATGGTGTCGGCCACACGGCGCGCCTCGACGGCGTCCCGGGCCGCTTCCACCCGCACCCGCACCAGCTTGGTGACGCCCTCGCCGTCGTGCACGATGGCGGTGGCCAGCTCCAGGCAAACCGCTTCCACCGCCGCGCGCAAGGTCAGAAAATCCGGCGATTCTGGATCGTCCAATGGGTCGTTGCCCAAGGTGCCCGCGGCAGCGAGCACGCAGGCATCGTTGGTGGAGGTGTCGCCGTCGATGGTGATGGCGTTGAAGGAGGTCTCCACCGCGTCCCGCAGGCAAAGCTGCAACAGAGCCTGGTCCACCGCTAGATCGGTGGCGAGGAAGGCGAGCATGGTGGCCATATCCGGGCGGATCATGCCCGCGCCCTTGGCCATGCCCGAGACCACGGCGGCGAGCCCCCCGGCCAAAGTAAAGCGGCGGGTGGCCAGCTTGGGCAGAGTGTCGGTGGTCATGATGGCCCGCGCCGCGGCGGGCCAGGTGGTCTCGCGCAGCCGCTCCAGCGCCATGGGCAGGGCTGCTGCGAGCTTCGCTAGGGGGAGGCTTTCGCCGATGACGCCGGTGGAGAAGGGCAGCACCTCTTCGGTGCGACAGCCGGTCAAAGTGGCGAGCGCGGCGCAGCTGGCCGCGGCGTCCGCGAGCCCCTGCTCGCCGGTGCCTGCGTTAGCGTTACCCGAGTTGATGAGGAGGTAACGGGGCGATGCGACCGCCAAATGGCGTTGCGCCACCAGGACGGGGGCGGCACGAAAGGCGTTGCGGGTGAAGACAGCCGCGCAGCGGGCGCCCGCGGGCAGCGCCATGAGCGCCAAGTCATCTCGGCCCTGATAGCGGATCCTCGCCGCCGTGGCGGACAGGAGCACACCGGGGATGGGGTGACAGAGGTTGGTGTGAGCGGTCATTCAGTGGGAAATCGTTGGCTGTCGACTGTCATTTGAGTGTTTGCGATCATGGGCATCTTGAAAAATACGAGGGTCTAGATATTTAGCACTGCAACTGAATGCTTAAGGCATATCCTATGCAAGGGAAAAACAGGTATTTTAGGCGTTCACACATCTCCGAAGCCAAATCATCTGGATGGATTATACTCTATTTTGCGCACGATTTACCGGCCTCGAAAATCGCCGAGTTGAGTGATGTAAGCCGTCCGACGATCAAGCAGTTTTTATTCAAACTACGGACCTGAATCGCCCAGCTTTGTGACGCCTCATCGCCCTTCTCTGGCGAGGTTGAAGTCGATGAATCCTCTCTTTCGGCGGGCGCCGTGTTCGTGGGAAGAAAGGGCGCGGGGCTGGGGGTAGAACGATTGTCTTCGGGATTCTGGAACGCCACGGGAAAGTCTACACGGAAATCGTCCCGAACGCCGCCAAGAAGCCGCTACAGGCCTCGATCCCTTGATAGCATCATCCACTCGGACGGTTGGAGGGGCTACGATGGGCTGGTGGATAGGGGGTACAAAAAGCTTTTCCGTGTGAATCATGGTCAGCATGAATTTGCCCTATCAATGGCATTGAATCATTCTGGTCATATGCCAAACGAAGGCTTGCAAAATTCAATGGTGTTCCACGAAAAACTTTTTATCTACACCTGAAAGAATGTGAATTTAGATTCAATCCTCGAGAGGAAAACTTATATGAGAGAATACTCTCTCTGCCAAGAGAAAATCCTCTCTAAAGTTATCTAGACCCAAAATAATTCTTCCTGTCACAGAGTCAAAGAATATCTTAAACTATGTGAATTATATGGAGTAACAGCATCCAGCTTGTTTCCTGGTTTTGATGGCGCGGCAAAAGCAGTTAAAGACTTGATCAACCACTATGGGCTGAAAGTCCATAGTCTGGGGAGCGATTGAAAGTCTCAGACTGAAATCAGCTCGAAAGAATTGGAAGTCGGGGCTCACTCAACTGGAAAATCATCATTATGATCCTGATGTTCGAAATGCCTCCTCAATATACTCTCTGAGAGTATCGTCTGTAATATACCCTGAACTGAAAGCACCATACCCAATGGCCCAAAAGTGACGTCCTCAATACTGCTTCCTCAAATGCGGGAATTCTTGTTGTAGTTTGCGCGATGTCTTCCCTTTAAGTAACTTCATGATTTCGCTAACCGATAACCTGGGCGGATATAGAGATGTAGAGAGGTACATGGTCTTTGCTCACTATCCCCGGATGATTTCTATATCATTAGCAGCGCAGGTCTGTCGAACCAATGTCCGTACTCTTTCCCCACATCCTTGGTCAGTACCTTATAGCGATACTTCGTGATCCATACCAGATGAACCTTCAGATCGTAAACTGCATGTGTCGCGCGCCTCTTCGGTCTCATAGCCAAAAAATACTAAAGCCCTTGGAATAAAGTCCATGGTTTTTGCTGGCGACCAGCAATAAAATCTTAAAGGGAGAGAGAGGTATATTGTTTGAGGAAATTGTCTTCCATAGAAGATTTTGACGAGTTGGACGTATACCAAAATCCAAATCAGGAGTGTTATCCAAATCAACTGATTTCCGTTGTAGCTATAAATGACTACGCTTATCTGGTTCCTTATGTGGAATCAAAAAATGTTATTTTTCTAAAACGATCATACCTGGTCGTAAGACAACGAAAAAGTATATTGGAGAATAGCCATGAGTAAGCGCAAACTAGACGAAGATGAGTAAGAAATCCGGGATGCATTTAAATTAGGAAGAATACAGCCAATTCAAAACGCAATGGAATCAAAGAAGAAGTACTTAGAGAGACGGAAGGTCCTCCTGGAGGTCTGATTGACTCTTAATATTCTACTGGTCCGTCTGTTCAATTTATATATACCCTCTGTTAATCCTGAAAATCCTGTACTATTAGCGATAAGTGAGGCCAAGAGTAGTAGGCCCCGTGGGCATTGTTGAAGTTTTGCCTATTTTAAGATGCGGTTCGTTGTCTGTTTGTGCGTCCCTGCACGCGGACAGGCACCCCCACCGCATCCACCATCTTTGCATCCCTTACGCCTTTGCAGTTCAAACAAGATGAAGCTGTTCAGATTTCTCTCCCCGGCCACCTTCTATCCCCTGGCCGGCAGGTTGATCCCCTGGTTCGCTGTACTGGCTGCGGCGACCCTCCTCATCGGGCTCTACTGGAGCTTTTTCGAGACCCCGGATCGCCTCGGCGGCACCAATCCCCAGAAGGAGTATTACCGCATCATCTTCATCCATGTCCCCGCCGCCTGGATGTCCATGTGGCTCTACCTGGTGATGGCGGTCTATTCGGCCTTGGGGTTAGTCTTCAACACCCGGCTCAGCTTCATGCTGGCCCGTGCCGCCGCCTCCACCGGCGCCCTCTTCACCTTCCTAGCCCTCTGGACCGGCGCCCTCTGGGGCCATCCGAGCTGGGGCACCTGGTGGGATTGGGACCCGCGCCTGACCTCGGAGTTGATTCTGTTCTTTCTCTATATCGGGTATCTCGCCTTACACTCGGCCATCAACGATCCGTGCCGGGCGGACCGGGCCTCCGCCCTGCTGGCCATCGTCGGCCTGGCGATGGTCCCGGTCATCTTCTGGTCCGTCAATTGCCCGGACCCCAACAAGTGCGCGGCGCTCCATCAACGCTCCTCCATGGCTAACATGGAGCCGAACATCCTCTGGTCCATACTCATCATGACCTTCGGTCTGTGGATGTATTCCTTCACCGCTCTTTTCATGCGGATAAGGAATATCATCCTGATCCGGGAGGCCGATACGACCTGGGTCAAGGAGCTGATTGCACGGGAGCGGCAATAACGGGGGCGTCAGTGAGGAGGTATTTTTTGCTCTTCGGTATCGGCCAGTTCTTCGGTTGACGTCTCCTGCTTCATCACTTTGTTTCCACCGAGGTTGGGGCCGGAAGCCCTTGTCCGACACCCTCGTACTCCCGGCAGGACCGGATGGTCATAAATGGAACCTTCGGAGCTGCCCATGAAATTCCCCTACGGCGTCAGTGATTTCGATGCGCTGATCACGAGACGGTTCCACTACGTGGACCGCACGGACCAGATTCCATTGTCGGAAGAAGCCGGTGACCAGCTGCTCTTTCTGCGCCCGCGCCGATTCGGCAAGAGCCTGCTGTTGTTCATGTTGGAGAGCTATTATGATCTCAACAAATCGGGCCGCTTCGGACAGCTGTTCGGAGGCCTTGCCATACCATCGGCAACAATCCCACCGCTGGGCATAATCGATACTTCGTTCTCAAATGGGATTTCTCCGAGGTCAGCCCGGTGGGCGACGGTGAAGAGATCAAGCAGAATCTTTATTCGGTAGTGATCAATTTTTAACTGATGGCGTGGTTGGCCGTCCACTACTCTATTATTACTGGTCGCTAGTAAAAAATATGGACTTTAGTCCAAGGGCTTTAGTATTGGGTCTAGATAATTTCAGCACTGCAACGGCATGCTAAGGTCATGTTATGAAAGGAAAAAACAGGTATTTCAGGCGTTCATACCTTTCGGAAGCTAAATTCAGACGGATTGTATCCTATTTTGCGCACGATTTACCGGCCTCGAAAATCGCCGAGCTGGGTGATGTAAGCCGTCCGACGATCAAGCAGTTGTTATTCAGATTACGGACCTGAATCGCTCAGCTTTGTGACGCCTCATCGCCCTTCTCCGGCGAGGTTGAAGTCGATAAATCCTAATTTCGGCGCGCGCCGTGTTCGTGGGAAGAAATGGCGCGGGGCCGGGGGTAAAACAATTATCTTCGGGATTCTGGAACGCCACGGGAGGGGCTACACGGCAATCGTCCCGAACGCCGCCAAGAAGCCGCTACAGGCCGCGGTCCGGCTTTGACCGCATCATCCACTCGGACGGCTGGAGGGGCTACGATGGGCTGGTAGATAGGGGGTACAAAAAGCATTTCCGTGTGAACCATGGTCAGCATGAATTTGCCCGTGGTAATTGCCCTATCAATGGCATTGAATTCTAATTCATATGCCAAACGAAGGCTTGCAAAATTCAATGGTGTTCCACGAAAAACTTTATCTACAACTGTAAAGAATGTGAATTTAGATTCAATCCTCGAAGGGAGTGTCGGAATCCGGCCACAGGGATGTGAAGCTGCTCACGATTTTCAGGGCTTTCCGGTTCCGCCAATCCCTGCCAGAGTTGGTTAGTGTCGGACCCCGGGTGATTACGTAGAATTCGGGACCGGCGTGCGTACCATTGTTTAGCGAGCGCAGGGGCATTTCGTGGTGCAAGCTTTTTTGGATGATGTGGTGATTATAGAGGTAAACAAAGCGTTTGAGGATTGCTTGCAGGGAGGTGGAGGAGTCGAAGTGGGGGCGCGTAACACATCGGTGATGCGGCCATTGATGCGTTCCACCATGCCGTCGGTTTGGGGTTGTCGGGGTCGGATCAGGCGATGCTCGATGTGGTGGTCGGTATAGACCCGATCGCAAGCGTGCGCGAGCCATCGGCAACCCTGTCACGGCGCTTCTAGCCCGGATATTTCACCAAGGGATTGAAAAGGGCCGTTTTCTTTGGCATAAGAGTTGTGTGACCAACAACTTATGCAACCAGAAGAGGACGGCCCTTGGATGACAGAGTGTAGCGCCGAGCAGCTGGAATTTCACGCCCTGGGCAAGCGTGCCGTCGTGGGCCGGTTCGACGGCGGGGCGATCAGTTCCGATGGTGGCGGACTGTTGCTCAGCGAGGTCGAGGTCAAGACACGCATCGTTGATGCTTTGCTGAG
>Ga0209052_1000577_pt1 | contig 11717 bp, 11 predicted proteins | sample WorMetHEROISLAND_2_FD_187409 | JGI IMG/M metagenome (GOLD analysis project Ga0209052, IMG submission 187409) | Marine gutless worms symbiont microbial communities from Max Planck institute for Marine Microbiology, Germany - Olavius sp. 4 HERON... | ecosystem: Host-associated > Annelida >...
ACACTCCTGACGAAATCCTGCACGGTCTGCTCGAGGCTTTCGACGCGCTCTGATGACGGCTGCTATAACCAGCTCCGAGAATCCTGAGAAACCACCGGCAAAAATAGCCGGCTCATGGCCCGGATGCGAGGGAAGGAATCGGTCCGAGCTTGAAATCTCGGCATCAAGACCAACTGTCGCATTATTGCGTTCCCGCAAACTTCGGGGCGGGCCGCCAGGTCCGACGCCCGACCAGACGGAGCAAATCATGTCAGCAATTACCAAAGAACAAGTCGAAGCAGCGATCAAGGGTTATCGAGAGCCCCACCTGGAGAAGGATCTGGTCAGTGCCGGATGCATCAAGGGCGTCGAGGTCGAGGGCGACCGGGTCAAGGTCGAGGTGGTGCTCGGCTTTCCGGCCAAGACCGTAGCGGCGGTGATCGCCGACGAGGTCAAAGCGGCGGTGGAAGGGTTGGAGGGTGTTGCCGGGGCCGAGGTCGATGTCATCTGGTCCGTGGTCGCACACTCAGTCCAGAAGTCGCTGAAGCCCATCGACAACGTCAAGAACATCGTCGCCGTAGCGTCCGGTAAGGGTGGCGTCGGCAAATCAACCACCGCGGTCAATCTGGCCCTGGCATTATCTGCGGAAGGCGCCAAAATCGGGATTCTGGATGCGGACATCTATGGTCCCTCGCAGCCGCGCATGTTGGGCATCACCGGTAAACCGGACTCCAAGGACGGCAGCACGCTTGAGCCCATGAACAGCTACCACCTCCAGGCCATGTCCATCGGTTTCCTGATCGACGAGGAGACCCCGATGATCTGGCGTGGTCCCATGGTGACCCAGGCCCTGGAGCAATTGCTCAATGATACCAATTGGTCGGAGCTGGACTATCTGGTGATCGACCTGCCGCCTGGAACCGGCGATACCCAGCTCACCCTGGCCCAGAAAGTGCCCGTCTCCGGTGCGGTCATCGTCACCACGCCCCAGGACATTGCCCTGCTGGATGCCCGCAAGGGCCTGAAGATGTTTCAGAAGGTGGAGGTGCCAGTGCTGGGTATCGTAGAGAACATGAGCATCCATATCTGCTCCAAGTGCGGGCACGAGGAGCACATCTTCGGCGAGGGCGGGGGCTGGGCCATGGCCGAGCAATACGGGGTGCAGCTACTGGGCACGCTGCCGTTGGACATCGACATCCGGCAAGAGACGGACGGCGGCAGGCCGACCGTTGTGGCTCAGCCCGATTCACGCATCAGCGATATCTACCGGGAGATTGCCCGCCGGACCGCGGCCAAGTTGTCTCTGCAGGCGAAGGACTACGCGGCCAAGTTCCCGCGGATCGTGATCCAGAACAATTGAAGGGGCTTCGGGTTTTTCCGGTAATCCTGAATGATTCGGCGCTGTTTGGGGGGACCGGAGGTGTTGCGGGTGCGATCCTGAATGATTCGACTTTGTCCGGGAGATTCGACCACCTACCCTTCGGGTCCTCCACACTTTTGCGGTTCGACGGCGGCGAGCGCGAAGCGCACGTGGCCGGCCCGTTTATCGCGGATCAGTGTCCAATCCGCGGGTAGGCTAGGTAGCGCTCGATTCGCCGGTGTCTCCAGGTAGACCAGCGCCCCGGGAGCGAGCCAGTCTCCGCCGCTCAGCAGGGTACAGCTCGGTGCCAGTAGGTCCGCGTGGAAGGGCGGGTCCAGGAAGACGAGATCAACGGGGCCGCCACTCCCGGCCAGCCAGCGCAAGGCGTCCGCCTTGTGAACCCAGACCTGCTCGGTGCCCAGGCGGCGGGCGTTGGCCGCCAGCACCCGGGTCACAGGCTCGGAGCGTTCGATCATGAGCACCTCGTCCGCACCCCGGGAGGCTGCCTCGAAGCCCAGGGCGCCACTGCCGGCAAAGAGATCCACGCAACGGGAGCCGACGATAACCGGCTGCAACCAGTTGAACAGAGTCTCGCGCACCCGGTCCGCCGTGGGACGCAATCCAGGTTGCGCGGGTACCGCGAGCCTGCGCCCCCGGTAGCGACCGCCGATAATGCGCAGCTGGCCGTTATTGTCGGCCCGCATATCCTGGGCAAGAGCCTGATGTGTGGGCCGGGCTATTCGAAAGGCCGGTACAAGAGCGCCGGAGTACCGATAACATGAGCATCATTTCTTTGCCGCATAATGAAGGCGAATCAAGGAAAATCGGTTGCAACCGCCCCGCTGTCATCAACGGTTCTTGATCCGGTTATGTCGATTTGCGGTTGATTGACAGGTTCCGTATGATTATATCCATTAGAAATGGGGAAGAGCTATCCTCTGCTGCAAGCGAGCGTAGTGTCAGGATTGCTTGCGGAGGAAGGGGTTGGGGGGATCCTGAGTAAGGTGTTTTAAAAGGCAACGTCCGTCACGAGCCGGAGATCGACCGCCATTTCTGGCTCTCGCAACTGGTTGAAAATTCCGGGAATAAGAAAAGGCCTGGATAACTTTAACACTGCAACCACATGGTAAGGTTGTGTTATGCTCAGGCGTTCACACCTTTCGGAAGCTAACTTCAGACAGATTGTACCCTATTTTGTGCACGATTTACCGGCCTCAAAACTCGCCGAGTTGAGTGATATAAGCCGCCCGACGATCAAGTTGGACTCTTAGGTAGCGTCATTCACATTCTTTCAGGCGTAGATGATAAAGCTTTTCGCAGAACACCATTGAATTTTGCACGCCCTCGTTTGGCATATGACCAGAATGATTCAATGCCATTGATAAGGCAATTACCACGGGCAAATTCATGCTGACCATGATTTACACGGAAATGCTTTTTGTACCCCGTGGATGATGCGGTCAAGGGCCACTTGGCCCCAGATCGCGGATCTGTAGCAGCTTCTTGGCGGCTTTCGGGACGGTTTCCGTATAGCCCTTCCCGTGGCGTTCCAGAATCCCGAAGACAATCCATTTTGCCCCCAGCCCCGCGCCCTTTCTTCCCACGAACACGGCGTCCGCCGAAATAGAATTCATCTACTCAACCTCGCCGGAGAAGGGCGAGAAAACGTCACAAAGCTGGACGATTCGGGTTCGTAAGTCAGAATAACAACTGATTGATCGTCGGACGGCTTAATCACTCAACTCGGCGATTTTTGAGGTCTGAATTTGACTTCGGAGATGTGTGAACGCCTGAAATACCTGTTTTTTCCTTAGCATAACATAACCTTAATTCTGAGGTTGCAGGTCTTTAAAGTTATCTAGACCCTCAGTTGTTATTCAAACTACGGATCTGAATCGCTCAGTTTTGTGACGCCTCACCGCCCTTCTCCGGCGAAGTTGAAGTCGATGAATCCTATTTCGGCGCGCGCCGTGTTCGTGGGAAGAAAAGGCAAAGATATATTTTTTCAACACCCTAATAGGGAACCGAGCGGACGGTCGGGTAGGGGCCGATCCAGACGGGATAGTATCACAAAAGCTTGGAGTCGAGCGATCATCCACCATGAACATTCGGCTGCACAAGGACGCCCGGGGACCACGCCGGCGATTCGTCTGGAATTGCAGGCCCAACCGGTCACGGTGAGCAACCGGGCGCTGGCGGAAGCCTATGGCATCAACCGTCACACGGTTGCGAAATGGCGCCGACGTGAAGGGACGGCGGATGCCTCGCACCGTCCGCACCGGCTCCATGCCACCCTCACCCCGGTTCAGGAAATCGTGGTCGTGGGGTTGCGCAAGACGTTGCTGCTGGCGCTCGATGATCTGCTGGCGGTGATCCCTGAGTTCATCCATCCGGAAGTCTCCTGCTCCGGCCTTAACCGGTGTCTGCGCCGCCACGGGGTTTCCAACCTCGAGGCCCTGATGCCCTGTGAGAACGGCGCCAAGCCGCTGGTACGGAAGTATCTCTTCGCCGCTGTTGATCGTGCCACCCGCTGGCTTTACGTGGAGCTCCTCGAGGACAGGTCCGCAACCGTCGCCGGCGGCTTCCTCAAAGCGCCTGATCGAGAAGGCTCCCTTCACCATCCGTATCGACAAGGTCCCCGCGGATAATGACAAGACGTTCACCAACCGCTTCCGCGCCACCGGCGAGCGCCGGCCGACGGGTGCCCACATATTCCATCGGGTTTGTGCCGACAATCGCATCGAGCATCGCTTGATCAAGCCGGGAATCCCGCACACTAACGGCATGATCGAACGCTTCGACGGCCGCATCGCCGATGTCCTGACCACCACCCGCTTCAACTCATCCGAACACCTGGCTGAGACCATCGAACGCTACGTCCAGCTCTATAATCGGCACGTCCCAGAGAAGGCTTTGGGACACAGGGCTACCCCTTCAGGCGATGAAAAACCGGTACCAAAAACAGCCAAATCTGTTCAATAAAGAGGTGGTGGTGGTTTTTAACTGGTAGAAGGTGGATTGGGCTGCTCTGCGATCCAGTAGACCTGGACTATCAACCGCGCCATCAGTTAAAAATTTACCACCACCCAAAATCGGAGCATTACCCGAATGATTACCCGCAATCGCATCATTGTCCTCTTGATTCTGACACTCACTGTGGCGCTTGCCGCCTGGTCGCGCCTCCGCCATGTCGACGAGAGTGATCATGAGCCGCAACGCATTCCCCTCCGTAAACATCCGGCCTTCCGGAAAGGTCCTCTGGATGGTAGCTGATTAGCACGCCGATGGTGCTGAGTTTTCCCCCACAAGAATAACACTATTTCAAATTGGTCGTCGGGCTAGGGCGCGATCCGTCCAGGCGGCACACCATGACCGCGGGGACGTGCCTGACTCCCGCCCTACGAGACTGCCGGATCAGTGCCGGCATCTTGACACAACCTGTCCACCCACATGCCCCCCGCGGTCGGCACGCGCGGACTTCGCGCAGGTCCACGCCAACCCGACCTTCGAGACCGGAGATCGGAAGCCGGCGACCGGCAGCCGGAAGCAACTTATGCGCGCCCGCCTCACCGGGGCACACCGGCTGCACCGGCACCCGCCAGGTCGTCGGCGATGGCCGTCAGGGCCTGCCAGGGATCGCCGGTGGTCAGGCCCTTGATTGTGCGATCGGCCGCTGCGCACCGGACCAGCAGGTCCCGCAGGTATTCCGTGGAGAGTCGTTTGAGTGCCGCCAGCACGCGGGATTGACGCGACTCCCAGACATTGTGCATCCGAAAGGCGGCGGTGGTCCCGCCGCGTTGGGCGGCATGGGAGACCGCCGCCAAAATGCGCAGCTCTCGCGCCAGGGCCCAGAGCACCAGCGCGGGAGCGGTCCCTTCCGCCGCTAGGGTGGCGATGATACGGTGGACCCGGGTCCGCTCCCCGCCCAGCGCCGCGTCCGGGAGGTCGAACAGGTCGTAGCGGGCACCGTCGGAGATGGCGCTTACGAGCCGCTCCCGATCCAGGTCGCTTGCTCCATACAGGAGTCGGAGCTTCTCCACCTCCTGGGCCGCTGCCGGCAGGTTCCCTTCGACCCGCTCGCTCAGCAGGTCGGCCACGCCGGGCTCCGGGCGCAGCCCCCGTTCCCGCAGTCGCTGTTCGATCCAGGCCACCAGGCGTTGCCCCTGGAGCTGCCGCACCTGGAGCAGGACACCGATTCGGTCCAGAGCCTGAACCCAATTGGCCTGGAGCTCCCTGCGCTCCAGCTCCGGGGCCAGGATAAGCAGTCGGTTGTCTTCCACGGGGTTACTGCAATAGGCGCGCACCGCCTCGCTGCCCTCGCGGCCGATGCGTGTTGCGTTGAGCCGCAGCTCGATGAGCTTGCGGTCGGAGAACAGGGAGCGGGCCTCGGCGGCGGCCGCGAGACGGCCCCAATCGAATCCCGACTCACACTCCAGCAGCTCCCGCTCCGCGAATCCCTGAACGCGGGCCGTGCCCCGCACTGCCGCGGCCGCTTCGCCGAGCTGCAGCGGCTCGTCGCCGTAAAGCAGGTAGATCGGCGCCAGCTTACGCTTGAGGTTGTCCGCAAGCTGCCGGTACTGGATGCGCATGCCATGTTCTCAGAGGCTGTCTGGAAATCAAGGCGTGTTGACGTTTAATTAGGGAGCAAAGCCTGACTTCCGAGCTTATCTTCTATTATGGTACAGGATTCACAGGATGTTATAATTGGTGGGGTCTAGATAGCTTTAACATTGTAACCGCGTGCTAAGGTTTTGTTATGAAAGGAAAAAATAGGTATTTCGGGCTTCACGATTTTGCGCACGATTTACCGGCCTCGAAAATCAGCCGAGCTGAGTGATGTAAGCCGTCTGACGATCAATTCAGTTGTTATTCAAACTACAGACCCAAATCGCCCAGCTTTGTGACGCCTCATCGCCCTTCCCTGGCAAGGTTGAAGTCGATGAATCCTCTTTCGGCGCGCGCTGCATTCGTGGGAAGACAAGGGCGCGGAGCCGGGGGTAAAACGATTGTTTTCGGGATTCTGGAACGCCACGGGATATAGGGCTACACGGAAATCGTCCCGAACGCCGCCAAGAAACCGCTACAGGCCGCAATCCGGGGCTGCGTAGCCGTCGATAGCATCGTCCACTCGGGCGGCTAGGGGCTACGATGGGCTGGTGGATAGGGGGGTACAAAAAGCATTTCCATGTGAATCGTGGTCAGCATGAATTTGCCCGTGGTAGTTGTCCTATCAATGGCATTTGATCATTATAGTCATATGCCAAACGAAGGCGTGCAAAATTCAATGGTACTCCATGAAAAACCTTTCATCTACACCTGAAAGAATGTGAATTTAAGTTCAATCCTCGAGAGGAAAACTTATTATGATAGAATACTTACTCTACTGAGAGAAACCTCTCTACAGTTATCTAGACCATAGATTTTCAAATAATAATCCTGGTCATCGTGGTCAATTAGCGGTCAGCACGACGATTATGTCAACACCCTCTCAGAGCAACGCGGCCCAGAGACGGCTCAGGATACGGTGGGCAGCATCGCTAAACATATCCGCGTAGATCATCTCACCCTCCGAGTGCTTGCCGAGTACCTCTTTGCCGGGATCTTCATAGCTGCGTACCAGGTTTAGGGATTGTTGTGGGACCAACTGTTTTCCGTTCGAGGTCACCACATCAAAGGTCAGGCTATAGTAGAGCTCTTGCGCCAGGGCCTTGCCGCTGCGGTCTACCACCGCGACCCGGGAGGAATACTGCTCGTTACCGATGCGTATGAGCATCCGGGCCTGCCGGGGTTCGGCGGTCAGCTGCACCTGGGATTCCCGGAGTTGCTGGATGATCTCGTTGTCCACCGGCGATCCTTGCTGCGCCTGGACGAACACGGGACTGAGCTCGGAGGGGATCTCCATGTCGCCCCTCAACCTGAAGCCGCAGGCGCTGGTTACCAGCAATGCCGCCAGGAGCAGTCCCATCGCGAGCAGGCCACGCGCGGCGGATCCGGACTTCGGGGAATACCCAAGGCCGGTGATATTCTTTTTCATCAACGTGCCACCACATTGACTAGCTTGCGCGGCACCAGGATAACCTTGTGTACCTGGGCCTCGCCCACAAACCTGCGTACATTCTCGTTGGCGAGGGCGGCCTGCTCGACGGCGTCCCGTCCCGCGTCTGCGGCGACCTGAATTTTGCCCCGTACCTTACCATTGACCTGGACGACGTATTCGATGGTGTCTTGCCGCAGGGCCGCCGCGTCCACCACCGGCCAGTCCGCGTCCAGAATATCCGCGCCGTAACCCAGCTCCCGCCATAGCTGGTGGGTGACGTGGGGGGTGATGGGGCCCAGGAGCCGCAGTACGATGCTCAGGCCCTCCCGCAGCACTGCCAGGCCGGCAGGGGAGTCGTCGAGCCGGTACAGGGCATTGACTATGGTCATGCAGCCGGAGACCACGGTGTTGAATTGGTGGCGCTCGTAGTCGTACAGGGCCTTTTTGAGGGTGGTATGGAGCTCCCGCCGGGTGACCGTGCTCTGTGCGTCCAATTTGGGCATCGGAACGTCGGTCTTGGTCGCGCTTTCTCCCCGCCCCCTTTCCCGTGGTGGGTATTGCAAAAGGGGCACGGCGCGCTTTGCCCGTACGATTTGCGGCTCGGAAACGGGGGATCGCAATATTCCGTTTCCTTGATTTTCAATCACCTGCGGCGTCCGGAAATGGTGATCTATACCCGAACACGGGTCGGCGTCGCCTTTTACGATTCCCTCCGGGGAGGGGGGAGACTGTATGCCGGCCAGGGCGTCGGCCCTGGTCGTCGCCAGGGACCAAAGTCGCTTAAGGAAGCGTGCGGCGCCTTCCACACCCTCGTCGTTCCATTCCAGGGTCCGGTCCGGGGGGGAGGTAAACATGGTGTAGAACCGCACCGTGTCCGCCCCATACCGATCCACCAGGGTCTGGGGGTCCACGCCGTTGTTCTTGGACTTGGACATTTTTTCGAGGCCGCCGTAGGTGACGGGTCTCCCGTCGTCCTTGAGCCGCGCTGCCGCCAGGCGACCCTTCTCGTCCCGCTCTACCTCTACGTCCGCCGGGTTGAACCACTGCCTGCGGCCCACGGCGTCTTCGCGAAAGTAGGTATCGGCCACCACCATGCCCTGGGTGAGAAGGTGCACGAAGGGTTCGTCGCAATCTACTAGTCCTTCGTCGCGCATCAGCTTGTGGAAAAAGCGAGCATAGAGTAGGTGCAGTACGGCGTGCTCGATACCGCCCACGTATTGATCCACCGGCAGCCAGTAGCGCGCGCGCGCGTCCAGCATGGCGGCGTCGCAGTCGTAGGAGCAGTAGCGGGCATAGTACCAGGATGACTCGAAGAAGGTGTCGAAGGTGTCGGTCTCGCGCTGCTCCCCGTTGCCGAGGTCCGAGAACTCTGGCATTCGCTTCAGCGGTGAGCCCGCACCGTCGACGACTACGTCCTCCGGCAGGCGCACGGGCAACTCCGTCTCCGGGCGCACATCGCCGTCCGGGGTCTCGATCACGGGAATCGGGCACCCCCAGTAGCGTTGGCGGGAGACGCCCCAATCGCGCAGTCGGAAATTGACCCGTTTCTCGCCTTTGCCCCGCGCCGCCAGCCAGTTTGCAATGGCATCGCAGGCCTCGGCGCTGGTCAAGCCGGTGAAGGGACCGGAATCGTACAGGACCCCTGGTTGCTCGAAGCGGTCCTCCCAGGCTCGCCAGATCAGCGACTCCCGAGCGGGTGCCGCGAGTCCGGGAACGGTTCCCGCGCGGTCGCTTGGGTCGTCGCCAATCCCCCCGTCGTGCGTGGTCGAGTCGATGTCCAACTCCTTCCAGTCGGACGGTACGATCACCGGCCGGATCGGGAGTCCGTACTTGCGGGCGAAGTGAAAGTCACGTTCGTCATGGGCCGGCACAGACATCACGGCCCCCGTGCCGTAGCCCATGAGTACGAAGTTGGCGGCGAAGATGGGCACCGGCTCAGCGGTAATCGGATGGATGGCAGCGATGCCCAGGGGGTGGCCCTTTTTCTCCATGGTCTCGAGCTCGGCCTCGGAGAGGCCCCCTTGGCGGCATTCCGTGATGAAGGCCGCCAGCGTTGGGTCGTCCGCGGCGGCCCGCCGCGCCAGCGGGTGCTCGGCGGCGACGGCCATGTAGGTGACGCCCATGAGGGTGTCCGGGCGGGTGGTATAGATTTCCAGGTTTTCATCCGAGCCTTGAATGCCGAACGCCATGTAGACGCCTTCCGAGCGCCCGATCCAGTTGCGCTGCATGACGCGTACCTGCTCCGGCCAACCCTCGAGTCCGTCGAGTCCATCCAGCAACTCCTGGGTATAGTCCGTGATACGCACGAACCACTGCCGAACCTCCCGCTTTTCCACCGGCGCCCCGGAACGCCAGCCCTTGCCGTCGATTACCTGCTCATTGGCCAGCACCGTCCCATCCACCGGGTCCCAGTTCACCATCGCCTTGGCCTGGTAGGCCAATCCCTTCTCTAGCAGGCGCGTGAACAGCCACTGCTCCCACCGATAATAGTCCGGGTCGCAGGTAGCCAGCTCCCGGCCCCAGTCATAGCCGAAGCCCAGCCGCTTGAGCTGGGTTTTCATATCATCCACATTGGATCGGGTCCACTGGGACGGCGGGATCCCGTGCCTGATGGCAGCGTTCTCCGCCGGCAATCCGAAGGCGTCCCAACCCATGGGTTGCAGTACGTTCTTGCCCAACATGCGCTGGTAGCGGGCGATCACATCCCCGATGGTGTAGTTGCGCACGTGCCCCATGTGGAGACGCCCGGAGGGGTACGGGAACATCGACAGGCAATAGAACTTCTCCTGCTCCGGGTCCTCCACCGCGGTGAAGGATTGATGCTCTTTCCAATAGGCCTGCGCCGCGGCCTCTATCCAGCTCGGATCATAGTCTTTTCGCATTATCTTTTCGCATCTTTAAATTATTCTGATTGAGTATAGGGACGAATACGGATGCTCTCAATTATCAGCAACATCGAGCCGGCAGCAATCCGGTCCGCACAGCGGACCCTGCCGGCTTTTGTGCCGATGGAAACATTCGTGTCTACCTTTGCGTTTAGTAGGGTGTACGAAAAGTTATGCTCAGTTATTATTCCAGCCATGAACAGACAAGCCTACCCCCGTGACTTGACCGATCAGCACCGGTCAATCATTGAACCCCTATTACCACCGGCCAAGTCGGGAGGGCGGCAGCGCTCCGTCCGTTGAGTTACGCGCTGTCATCAACGGGATCTTTATATTTTACGTAGCGGTTGCGCGTGGCGAATGTTACCGCATGAGTTTCCGCCTTGGAACAAGTTATACGATTACTATCGACCCTGGCGCTGCGACGGCACCTGGGATGAAGATCCGCGATGCCTTGCGTGAGCAGGTGCGCCGACACGCGGGCCGAACCGCGCAATCCAGTGCTGGGATCATTGACAGCCAGACAGTTAAGACCCCGGAAAAAAGGGGTTTTGTGAGTATGATGCAGGCAAGAAGATCTAAGGAGCGTGAGCGACATATTCTAGTCGATACCTTGGGCCCCCTCCTGATGGTCGTCGTTCATGTTGGCAACCTTCAAGACCGCGACGGTGCGCTGTCCGTTCTCGCTCGGGCCCAAGATAACTTTCCGACGCTGCGACTGATTTAGGCCGATGGTGGTTATGCCGGTCAGCTGGTGCAATTGGTAGCGGACTTGTTTTCTTGGGTCCTGGAAATCATCAAGCGCAATGACAATACCCGGAGCTTTGTGTTACTCCCCCGGCGATGGGTCGCTGAACGGACTTTCGCCTGGCTTGGGAGATACCGGCGCTTGAGTTAAGGATTACGAATTCCTCACGGAATCGGGAGAAGCCATGGTCTATGTGATTAGGCCAGCTACTTTGTCTATCTTTATAGATCAGGATGGGATGAGGATGCTGCGATGACAGGCACGGGAAGGTTTTGAATGGAGATTATATACGAAAATAACATTTTTTCATTGACGCCGTTTGCGTGATTGCTTTTATAGTGGAGTCACATTTTGAGATAGATAATGGCTCGTGAGCAAAAAGCTCCCGGAAAACCCAACCGTTAAGGCATCAGCTTAACCAAGCTGATGAGCATGTTTCCAGACGATGCGGCGGCTGAAAAATGGTTTGAGGCACAACGCTGGCCGGAGGGGCCCCGCTGTCCCGTATGCAATTCCGGCAATATTCAATCCAATATCAAGCATGCGTCGATGACCCATCGTTGCCGGGATTGCTCGAACAAAAAGATGTTCTCGCTTAAAGCCGGAACGATTATGCAGGGCTCCAAGCTCGGCTATCGGATTTGGGCGATAGCGATCTATTTGCTAACGACCAGCCTCAAAGGGCGTGTCGAGCATGAAGCTCCACCG
>Ga0209052_1000579_pt1 | contig 11689 bp, 10 predicted proteins | sample WorMetHEROISLAND_2_FD_187409 | JGI IMG/M metagenome (GOLD analysis project Ga0209052, IMG submission 187409) | Marine gutless worms symbiont microbial communities from Max Planck institute for Marine Microbiology, Germany - Olavius sp. 4 HERON... | ecosystem: Host-associated > Annelida >...
TATTGTATTATCGTGTACAGGACAATTTTTGTAGGCCTATTTCACAGTATATTGTGTTTGCTTATTTTGTATGTGCTATTTAGCCGACTTGGCTATAACGAGAAATATACACATACACGTTATTAGCGAATCTGTGGAAGAAGTTCTCAAACGACAGCGTCTGTTTTACTACACAAAATGTGCTGACTTGCAGGACAAGAGGGAACTGGACGAAGACGACGACACGTTCGACGTGAAGATGAGACTCAAGTTTCAGAAGAAGCGTTCGTCCGGACGCCGTCACACGGTCGCCAACATCGGTCTGCCCAGCCTGTCCGGACGACTGCGACGAGGATCGCTCAGTGACACCGGACTCACGGCCGTGGCTGGAATCAGTCCGACGGGCAGCGGCAGCGGCGCCACCACGCCCGAGTACCACTACGTCCGCAAGTGGTCGGTCGACATCACCGCACTGGCCAACCAGCTCGAGAACCCCAAGGCAGCGGTGGAGGGTCGCTCGGGCAGCTACCAGTTCGCCGAGCTGCAAGGTGCGCTCAAAACGTCACCGTGCAACGCGTCGCGCCGTACTGGCAGCCCGGTCGCCGCACGCCCGACCCTGCCGTGCATCATCGCCGAGGTCGAGACCACCGACCAGGAATCGGCGGAGAAAGACGACCACGAGGCAAGAGGTGCGAAGCAGTCCAGCAGAAGCCACGACGACAGAGAACCGACGACGACAACGGACAGCAGAGCTGTGGACAACGAAGCGAGCGCTGGCGACAAGATTGACGTGAACAAAGACATCGACGTCGGCGAGGACGGGAAACGAAACGTCGACAACTCTGACACGGAGGCAGCAGTACAGTCTGGTAACACGGGGGACAGTTCCAGACAGTTCACCGGAGCGCCGCGGCACGCTGTAGCGCCTACGCTCGACAGCGCTTCGAGGCAGAAACGTCGCTTGGAGCTGAGTAAATGCAGCCAGCACAACGCCGTCGAGCACGTGGCGTCGCTGCCGATCGAGACGCCGTCCATCGTCGTGTCCGGTCTCAACGTCGACGAAGACCCAGCGGCAGCTTCCACCAACACCGACGAAGACGACGACTATAGCGCCGCCAAGGCACAAATCTGGACCACGGCGGCGGTGAAGCAGGACGTTGCCGCCAGTGACGAGGAACTCTCGTCGTCTGCGGCGTACGACGATGACAACAGGTCACCGGACGACGCGCAGCTGCGTCGTGTGGGGCGCGAGTTGGAACGAGCGGGGCGCACGTGCGTCATGCTGGCGGTCTGCGGAGCGTTAACTCTTCCGTACGCCTGCGTCAGTGTCTGGAACGCTCTGACGACCAGTCGCTACGTCGGCTACAACCTGTCACTCGCCGCCGCCGCTGTCATGGTCCTAACCGCCGCCGTCATACCGCCACTGCTTGTGTGGTCCGACCGCCGTCTGCGATCTCGTATTCTGCGCGTGTGGACGCTGGCAACTCGCCTGCGTTGCGTGTGTCACTGTAACGTCGGTCGTGGCAAGAACTGTTTTCAACGACCGAACACCATACGCGACTTGTAAGCTCCAAATTCCATTAAATCCATCTGCTCAGAGACCGAGGGCTAATGTATTTTATTTATGAAACTGTTCTCTCGTAAGATTTTCCAAAGTTCTTCCTGCGTTATAAGCGTAGTAGGATTTCGTATTTTTCCCACTTATTACGTTGTATCTAAAACTACGCATGCACTCGTCATTTACTAGTAGTTTGCAAAAAATCGTAAGGAGAACTTGTTATTAAACATATTGACTTGAGATCTAAACAATAAACAAACTACATTTCTCTCTTGAGATTTTCATGTTTTACTAAGTTTTTTTGTAAACCCGAAGTCTGCGTAAGTTGAGCAGTAATTCGTAGATTTTCTGCAACTAGGCCCGACTGGTTCACGACTTGCTCAGGACCTGATCAGTTTTCGAGCAACATAGAAGTAATGGAATGTGGCCCCAACCAAGAAGATTTATTTGCCAACTGAATGACACGTAAATAAAACTAATCTAAAGTATATACCGAAGGCTGGCTACCAGAAGAGCAAACGCTAATCAAACCATACTCCACTGATATCGTGCGTTCTGTAGTTAACGTTCGGCAACTTCGTTGTGCGTTGTGTCTGTCTTAATTTGTACGTCTAATAATTTTTTGTTCATTCTGCAGAAATTCAGTAAGACTGCCTTTGGCTGAAAATTAAATTATTTTGTTGTGAACATAGGACTAGTATGTATAGCCTAGTCACGTGCTGTGTAGTGTCTAACGTACTATAGCGGATTTAGAATAGATTACTCTGTACATAATGTGCCAAAACAACGGTGTACAGCTGTATCACACGGAATGCCGTCTGTACATGACAAAAAAATCCTTTTACGTCCAATTCTGATTCTGTCTTGTTTTCTTAGTCCTCGTCACCATACACTGCTTGACTGAATGAGCATTGTGCTTGCATTCAACGTGTCCATGTTTATTTATAACAAATAATTATAACTTATATGAATGAGTGAATTTGTTTCTCATTCACTGAGTGAATACAAATGACAGGCTGTATTCAGGAATAGAAAATTCTTTAGACTTTTGGCACCGAACTCTGGACTGTGTGCCATCGCCATTAGAGACGAATGCTCTCCAGAAACTATAATCCATCTTATCTGGTGCATTACTGGTTAATCTCAAGTTCTCATCTGTGCTTTGTATTGCCATTTAAACACACTTCAAACAAAACAAAGGCATAATATTTTGCTGCACAAAAACATGGCATGCATTCAATTACTTTACTCAAAAATATGGTAGTATCCGATGTTTACAGCTTATTACTAGAAAATGACTACATGTGTTATATATTGTTATATATGCCTGAATGTTTTTCCTTGCAGCATAGTATACTCTCAATAATTCTCAGAGACTTTTCTGTTGTAAATTAATAGTTTGATGTTGCTTTAGGGGGTGTAAACTTTTGGATCACACCGTGTTTATGAAGTATACATGATATATTTTAGCACATGAGTGAATACTGCATTAGAAATGTATTTTCATAACGACTTGAGTGTTGCATGTTCTTAATATATAGCATCACAAGTATCAAACTACAGGCATAATACGTGCAGCAGGACTACTTACCTCCATGAGTAATTCATTGAATTAATTCATTGTTATTATTCATAGTAGAATAACCGGAAGTCTTGAATATGTACTCAACAAGGTGGCCAACATATAGTTTAATAATAAATATAACACAATACGTATTTATCATTCCATCTCCCCACACTATAATGGTGACCGTTGGACAATCACAAGCACCGGCAGGATAGAGACGCTTCACGAGATATTTTCACAGAGACACAAGTTGCCGACACAGCGTCCGCAAGCAGCTTTATATCAACGTCTGTAAATGCTCGTCAGTCTTCTAGGAAGAAGAAGTTGCCACTTTTCTTCTGCTCGACGTCCTGACAACACAGCCATTGCCGTAAGGCACTTCAAAATGTGTCTATTATTATTATGAATATTATTATCATTATGAACATTAATTACCACAAAGCATTTTCATGACTTTCCGCTTACAATACACATTAAATCATGTTCTTCGCATCGGACTGTTGTCCTATGCCAGCCATAGATCAGGTTGGTACTCTTTGATAAAACTCACAGGCTGAAACAACAACTAATAAGCTATATAAATCCATTAAATTACAACTAAAATTGGATTAAGATGATGGCATTTTGACAATTTGTTTGCCAGAGCGACATATATGGGCAAATGGCAATCCTTCAAAGAAGGCTGCTGAACTGTCACATAACTCTACTAATAACGGTTGTTTATTGATGAATTTATACAGCTTATTAGGTTAGCACTCCCAAAATTACTGTAGAGAAATCTACAGGGATTGCTGAAGCTTGACATTTCACGTGATGTTAACAAAAACAGATAAATAACAAAATACTCTGACTGGAAAAAATCAATAAAATTATCCACTAAAGGAAACAATTAATTAAATCACTGCACAGACTGTAGGCAGTTACAAACCTTTACTGAGTTCAGCTTGTTGATTCTTGGTCGGAAGTTGTTTGGATCTCGTCGGAATGTGATGTCAAGTGATTCCAAGAACTTGTTCATACCGATGAGAAGATTCTGAGGCCTGAACATAAATACAATGTTTATACATGGATAGGATTCTCAACTGCTCACTCGTTACAGGCAATTTATTAATTAAACTGCTGACCAGCAGCCAGGGTCCTCAAGAATCTGAAAGCCAACTTTTGGAGAATACTGGGGTGACGTGATGTGACGTGAATAAGAACAAAATCTTGGGACCAAGATCAAGCTATTTGAGACTAAGACTCGACAGCAAAAAATAGCTGCACAAGAAGAATACCAGATAATGCATATTCATTCTGCCACTATGCAATGAAGCACTATCATCAGGTACACAGTTCTCTACGTGCCACAGGATAAAATACTGGAAATTGTTACAAAAACATTCAAAGCAGAAAAATCGCTGCTGTATAAATCTAGAACTGAACTTGGCTGACATCTTGCGTCAAACAATCACTAAAAAAGAACTGCTAAAAAGGAAGCTCATCTGCATAGCCTCATATGCACAAAAGCCAATCAACAATATTGTTCAGAATGTGAACAGCAGCAGTTATTTAATCACAGGCTATACAGAGTAGCATCTACTGTGTAAATCTAGACTGAAGAAAGCAACACAATGAACATGCCTTTTGGTGGACTGGCCATTTTCTCCAGTTACTTCTGGTTTGGCCGGTCGGTCGGCAAAAGCAAAAATTTTGGGGAGTGTCGTGGCAAATTTTAGGGGCCGTATGTTCATACAGTTATCCAACCAAAAGCATCAAAGCATTAAAGAATAATGCATTACTGTGCATACTGCATAACCCAGGGCAATTATAAGGTAAGATTCCAAGAACCATCGACTCTCACAAATATCTATAGTGCATCAGCATAACCACCGAGCCGTATTTATATAATAAAAAACAGTAAAAAACACGTAACAGTAACAAATTATGCATACTCGTTAGCCACTGTTTCCACGGACGGCTTTCCCTCGAACATGATAACACGATCGGCAAGATACGTCGCCATGATGAAGTCATGCTCGACAACGAAAGCAGTCTTCTTGGCATGCAGAATAAACCTACAGCAATCAGTGCAGTGGAAAGCAATGATAATTACAGATGCTATTACTCTTTGACTGTATACAAACAACAGGACAAAACAGCTAACAGAACTGTCCAGTGTCCACTGGTTCAGTAACTGCCTAGAAAAATGGACGTTCAACTCGATGCAATCTAATGACCATGAAATATGCATTTAGCTTTTTATTAGCGATGACAGACTGGTAATCACAATGTTGCACAGATGATTAGACTGACAAATCAAAATAAAATCTTGAATCGAATCTAATTCTAACTAGAAGTGATCACAGATCACAAACCTCCACCGCCAAGAATAGTGCTGCCAGCTGGCGAATAGAACTAACAATACAATCTGCTATAAACATCTGTCAAAAATCCCTGAATCTGAATCATGATCCGGATAACAAAGAAAACAATATCTCTCAGTCCTTTGGGGTTATGCTCCATCCCTCTAGACTTTCACCAAAATATTTTTGCATAAAGCAGCGGACAAACAAACAAAACTGCAAAACAAAACAAAACTCTTCACCGGAAGCAATTAACTGACAGAAACACATTGTCGTACTGTTGATCATTGGCATTTGAATTGACTGCGCTGTATCAGATCTACCTTTTGATGACCTTGGCAGCATGCAGACGCTGTTCTGAGTCGAGGTACGCCGATGGCTCGTCAATGAGGTAGACATCAGCCGGCTTGCCAAGGCACAACGTCAGCGCTACTCTCTGCAGCTCACCTCCGGACAAATTCAGCACCTGGACCAACCAACAGCACATCCAGCTTTTACACACACACAAACACACAACATCCTTTGTACACTTGTCTCTGTTTAGCCAAACCACTCTCCAGAGCTACTCCAGGCTAGGCCAGCCACGAGTAAATTCTTGAACCGATGTAGAAACATTTTACAGGCTGCATCTCCTCGTCGTGCAGCCCAACCGCCAATGTCATTTGGAATTAGTCAGTGCAGTAACATACCACGGCTCATTGAAGCATTAAAAGTCAAGGGGTTAATAGCTAGTAGCTGCATAGAATGAAAATGCTGTATGGTTTACAACGTTACCAGTATCTGCTATAAAAATTAGGTAAGTTATAAAAAATTTGCCACCACTACACTGAATGACACTTTCCATTGCTGAATAACTCAGCCCCAGCTAGCCGTGTTGCACAATTATCATACAAATATTGCAAGCTGGGCACTGGCCGTAGATTGCTTAGTCGGAGATGCTGAGTTTGCCGGTGGAAATGTAGCTGATATAAATTACAAAAGTCAAGGAAAATGTTAATTCCTAACAACAGATGCACAGATGTTTGTATTTGAAGTGAAACAAGATCTAGACTTGTCGTATAGCGAGTACCAACACCCAACGAAAGAGTTTCTAAAGCAATTTAGTACTGCTAGTTTGCACGGCCTCATACAGAATAACCTATCAACACTGATGTTCAGAATGTGAACAGCATTAGGAGTCTAATCACAGGCCACACACAGCAACTAGCAGCAGCAGCTCATCAACTGCTAAATACTCAGCATTAGTTTCAGTTCACCTGTGACCAGTACAGTCAACAAAAAATCCACAAGCCAAATGTTTAAATAATTCTGTACGAGATACCAAAGTAGTGAGAGACCTCTTGGTCAAACAGTTGTTCAACTTGTAGTGGCTTAATGACATCGGTGATGAACTGAGGGTGAATGTATGCATCACGGATACGCTCGTGCAGCAGCTGACGAACTGTGCCCTGTGACTTGGGACTGATCTTCTGCGGCTTGTAGCTCACGTTCAGATACGGAGCTTTAGCTGACAGCACAATCAATCAATCAATCAAATATTTATATAGCACCAAATGTCGAAGGTCTAATCTGAGGCGCTGGCGTGTGGGTGACTAGACACGATAGGCAGAAGAGAAAAGGTGAGATTTAAGGCGGGATTGAACAGTGGCAAGACTGTCAGATGAGCGGATATGCAGCGGGAGAAAATTCCAATTGTTAGGCGAAGATAAACAAAAAGCTCGAGAGGCAAAAGATGATTCAACACAAGAAGGAACAGCAAGAATCAATAGATTAATCAATCAATCAATCAAATAGCCGACAGAATGAACTAATATCATGTGAAACCAGTCAGTGATCATCTATTCAAGATAAAATGTGCCTAACAGGCACGCCTGTGTACCTTAATATTTTTAATTACTCTGAATTAATCCATAGACTAATTTGACATGCTACCCCCGTCCACAGGTTGCCCGGCCTCAGCAGTCGTCTGATATCAACTACACACTGCACAGTGCATAGTAAATGCAGCAAAGTGAATGTCAACAAACAATTTACTCACTGCCGCCGTCCGGCTCAAGACGTCCGGCCAACATGCGAATGAACGTCGTCTTTCCCGTCCCATTCTCACCCAGCATCACAATGATTTCTGAATCAGTGAATTCACCGGCTTCAATATCCAGCTTGAAGTCACCTGCCACCAAGCGCAAACATATGCAATGCATGGTCACACGTCTACTACAAACAGTGGAATGTCTTACAGTTAATCAAGGAACTAGTGCAGACGTATGGAAGAGTACTGAAACACAGACTAGCTACGATACGTCAAAATATACAAAACAACTGAGTAAACAGGGAGTAAATGGGTAGTCTCTCACACAGTCAGAAACAGGCACATACAAAGAATACAGAAGCTCTGAAAATGTGGTTATGGAGAGACAGGTGAAATAAAGTGAAAGCACAACGTTAGAAATGAAGATGCTCTGCAGCTCTTTGAAGAATACAAAACTATTTCATGCAATACCATATATTACTGTTCAAATATGTAAGATTACAGGATAAAACTGTGCAAATACTTAATAAAAATGAAATAATTCATTGTCCTACCAAGTTGTTTAGACATCTTTGGGTAGTCGTAGCAGCAAAGACGTTTTATTTCTTCCTCCGTGGCAGTTTCGGACACCTTGAAGATCAGCGACGTTTCTCGAAATCGCAGATTTTCCGTCGGAACGAAACCGTCAAGGAAAATGTTAATTCCTAACAACAGATGCACAGATGTTTGTATTTAGAGTGAAACAAGATCTAGACTTGTCATACAGCGAGTACCAACACCCAACGAAAGAGTTTCTAAAGCAATTTACTACTGCTAGTTGCACGGCCTCATACAGAATAACCTATCAACACTGATGTTCAGAATGTGAACAGCATTATGAGTTTAATCACAGGCCACACACAGCAACTAGCAGCAGCAGCTCATCAACTGCTAAATATTCAGCATTAGTTTCGGCTCACTTGTGACTAGTACAGTCAACAAAAAATTCACAAGCCACTGTTTATATAATTCTGCACGAGATACGAAAGTAAACAAAATGACATTATGAGCAAAATATGCATGCTTATTTACTTAGGATTTTGGACAATTAACAATTTAAAAACAAAAAAAAATCCTTCTATCACCAATAAATCGACAACCTTTTGACTAATCTTGCAGAAAAACAAACGGACAAGTACTTGTATAAGCACTACCTCCTTCCTTCGACAATAATCCAACAGACAGCAACGTTAAGTACAATGTAGTGAGAAATCACAGCTACACAAACCGACCTTCCCGGACGCTGAACGGCATAGTCACAACACCGTAAGCACCGGGCACGCCATAGAGACAGCAGATGAAGTCGGACATGTAGTCCAGCACTGAAAGGTCGTGCTCCACCACTATGATGTATTTGTTGGCTGCCAGTAGATTGCGGATTGCCACGGCAGCTCTTAGCCTCTGCTTCACATCCAGGTAACTTGAAGGTTCATCAAACATAAACCTGAACACACGTTAATCATAGGCAAGCTGCTGTTTACCACATTTAAATATTTTCTTTTAATTGCAACGGATATACTTTCCGATTGCACTATTTGTTGCACACAGTACACATCCACTGTATGCCATTTATCTATTACTACTACTAAATTTAACATACACTTGTGTTTATAAAGAATGGCAAAATAAAAAAAATTATAACTTATCGCTGGCAGTACACATCACACTCATGCTTCAGTGCTTGATGCTGTTGGTTGGGTAGAAGGAAAGAGACTCCACTCATGAAAGTACTGCTGCAACAATTCCAAGTTCACTGGTGGGTACCAGCATAAGCTAGAGTAGGTCTACCGGACCTAGAGTAAATATAGAAAAAATAGACTTATTGGTCAAAAATCATCAAGTGTGTGTGAGCTCGCAGCATGTATCAACGTATCACACAGAACATTACACGGTTCCCCCTCTTTGGTCATTCGCCAAATTAAGGACTTTTTAAGCACCTTTACAAGACAAATGTTCACTGGTTCGGAGACCTGCCCCATTCACTGCGACTGCAAGTCCACAAGCGTAAATATTACCATATAATTGCTATACAGCATATGCATGTAGCTAATGTCATTATATTGTGCAAATACCACAGAACCATGTAGTAGTTACCTATAGATACAGACCTACAGTTATTATATTTCCAAAATCATACAACTAAATTTTAACACTTTTCAAGTACTTTTAAGCACTTTTGAGCACCATTATCAGTTTTAAGGACTTTTAAGGGCCTTGAATTTTGAAGTGTTAAATTTCAGCACTTCTAAGGACTTTCAAGGATGCGGGGGAACACTGACATTAAACGTTGATGTAGGTATAAAGAAAAAAACCTGTTCACTTCTTTTTGTCACTCCTTTTACCATTTGGTATTGTAAAGTACTGCAGCTAAGTTCAACTAAATTACAACTTACTGAATGTTAATTGTTAAAGAAGTCAGAATTTCCATTTTCATACCCATCCTGCGAATATGTAAGCATAAGCATGCAAACGAACAAACGGACACAAACTAAATCAAGTGAAGTTTTCAAATTTCCAACACACTGCTTGTCAGGCAACAAAAAGCAGATTTTCTGATTACTCTATTACAGTGTGTGAAGTGGTGACTATAATCAAACACAGGGTGGTAAATGAAAACCGACACGTCAGCTCGCTGGATGCAGACGATGGCTATGGCAAATCTCTGCAGTTCTCCACCGGACAGATCCTCAATGTTGCGAGTCTTTATACCATGCAAGTCTGACACAAGCATACATGCAATTACATTCTCTACACATCAGTCATAATCACTGTCACGATGTAAATAATTTATAGTGCATCTATTACAACAGTGAACTAAAATGTCACCAACAGTGGAAAATTTAACTAAAAGTCAGGACCGATGCAAGAAAATAAAAACGTCTTAATCAATAACTTTAAATCATCAACTTCTACACAATAAAATTGACCAATATCTTTGGAACTAACGATTTCACAACAAATTTCTGCATGATTAAGTTTTGACAGTGGTCCGATACAAAAGCCTTTTCTGTTCCACCATTATGCTATAACAATAACAGCCAACAATAACAAGCCAAGTGATTTACAGTCAGCTGTATGCAATGACGGACAATGTACAAACACCAGAAATCAGACCAAAGATTGGCAAAATGTGGTGACAAAAATTTACCGAGGCTTGTGCATACTTCATCCTGGCTAGTCATATCATCCTTCTTGTCCATTAACTGCTTCACTGTTCCCTGTCATCAACAACCACAACTTACTCTCACGCTTCACATTCCACACTCAAATACATTTACAGATGTTTTAAATATTCACTTTATTTTGGAAATATCGGCAATTCACAAAATCTTAACATAAAATATTGCTGCTAAACATACTGGCTGGTATGACAAAAATCGTAAATAAAAACAGTAATAGTAGTGAGCTTCGACGATTTTGTACAGAATCTTTCATTCACGCTCAGTGTTAAGTTCCCATAGTAGCATGACAATTAGAACAATAGCAAATGTCAAATGAACAGCACTGACAACTTATAGCTTTGACAGATGGATATTTACAGTAAACTATGCATCAGTAACAGTGCAACAAATAAGCTCTCAAAAAATTTATTGCATACATACTCAGGTGACTCCAATTATCATTCAACATGCATAATGCTACACTAATGCACTGCAGTAAAACTGGACTCTTTTGTCTCTTTCGGTCTTCTGCCAAATGGTGGGATTATGACAGTATCTTGTGCCAGCTTTTCCTATCTTTGGCTCCTCATTTCATACTCGCACATGGACACAAGACAAACAAATTAACGACCATGATATTGGTTTAAAAACTATGCAGACATTGCATGCAAGTAATAAGACAGCAGGTAATGAGAAATGTTACTTGACACACCTTGACAGCTTTTGGGATCTGGTCGACATACTGTGGTTTAATGACAGCTTTCAAGTCATCCTCAAGGATCTTTGTGAAGTAGTTCTGCAGCTCCGAGCCACGGAAATACGTCAAAATTTCTGACCAATCGGGTGGATCCTGCAACAGGGTAAACACAGAACACTGACAGGGGTTTGTCAGGACCATTTACGTCCATTTTCCATGTCTTTTCAGGACCGTTTAATCGAGTGGATATCGAACAAGTCAGACTTTCATATACATTAAGTAAATCAATTAGTTTGTGTATGTAAGACTAACAT
>Ga0209052_1000580_pt1 | contig 11685 bp, 3 predicted proteins | sample WorMetHEROISLAND_2_FD_187409 | JGI IMG/M metagenome (GOLD analysis project Ga0209052, IMG submission 187409) | Marine gutless worms symbiont microbial communities from Max Planck institute for Marine Microbiology, Germany - Olavius sp. 4 HERON... | ecosystem: Host-associated > Annelida >...
CTACATTGCTAAAGCATGTAGCGGTAAAAATGAATATTCATTTACATGAAAACGAAGTTTCTTTAACACTGCTATAAATATGGTCATGGTGGCGAAGAATAATTAATGTCTTGCATGGCGCGGGTATATGATTATGCTAGCGAGTTGGCTTGCCTCTTGTTCCTGTTACGGCATTACCTACGATTAGCCAAACCGGAAGGAGTTTGTTTTGTTGATGTTCGTATTTCGAAAGGTAGAGGAATAAAAATTGTTATTAAGTATAAACGACATGGCAAGCGCTACCAAGAAGCCGAAGTTAGATAGCAATGGTGCTACACATGAAGAAATGGCTGGTTTGTATGAGAAAGATGTTCGAGTAATTTGAGTGCATTCGCGTTTATTGTCTTTGTCTACTACGCATGTGCGCGTGGTAATGCATAGCTGTTGCTTTGAGCAAAATAAACGACTAAACGTATATATACACCTGTGATACGGGTATAGAAATATACTTTGTGCGTGTAGAAAAGGAACAATATATATTCTTTAGTAGGTTAATAAGCTATATGGGTGATACCGGTGCAAGGTACACCCGCCCGGTACTGCTGAATAATTTCAGAGTGTGTAGTCTGCTTTAGTTGGCATATATTGTACATCTGCCAGGATACTGTTGTTCCAAGAAAACTTACTTGACATGAATTCAGTATTCTGCGTGTTTAAATTGTTAATATTGCTGTTATATACTTAGAACAGGTTACTTAGCCATGTTGATTTTAGCTCATTCTCGCACTTTAAGCACACTGTTAAACGTCTGAATTTTGATGGCCTTAGATTTTAGATTTTCTTCATGCTGTTTTTTGTGCTAGTCTCAGTTATCGTATGTTAGTTATGCTTAATCATTTTGATTATCTCGTAGTTAGATTTGCTTAATTTGTAATCTTTACCATTGTACTTATGTGTGGGTCACTGTCAGTGCACTGACGTGCCTTGTGTGTCCGGTTCTACTGTCGTATGTCACACTGTAATGTATGTCCTGTTTCTTGAGAACAAATAAATGGAGATGGAGACGTTAACTGAGTGTGTATTTACCTGGTATGTGTAGAAAACGATCTGCAGGCAACACTAAAACAGATCGATGATGTCCAATTGAAAATAGATGAGCTGAATGAGCAGGCGAGTGATGAGATTTTGGCCGTTGAACGACGCTACGTCAAACTCAGAAAACCACTATATGAGGTTTGCATCTGAGGTCTTGTCTTCATTCTTTGCTTATAATGATAGATTTAAACACTATCTTTTGACTGATGCTATGCACATGGCCGGCTGCCTGTATAGTGATCGCAACCTGTGCACACGGCCAGCCTTGTGCATAGTATTTGATTAACCCTAACCCTAACCAAAACATTGGCCATGTGCATGTACTGGACAAACCTTACACACGGTCGGCCGTGCGTATAGACTCTTCGATATCTTTTTTTGTATTTCCTTCTGTTTATATAGAAGTTAAAGAAGCATGGTGTTATTGATAAAGTAAAAAAGTAAGTAAGATCATTTCTATGCGGCGCAATTAAGATAGTTCACACTGCGCCATGGCCCCGCTATCCAAACAAAAATGTCTTTAGCGACCGCCGGAATTGACTGTCCGCAGTGCAACGGAAGACTGTTCCATAGTACGGGGCCCGCAGCTGCAAAGGCTCTGTCACCAAAACTGCTGTATGTCCGGGCAACGACGCATGTTCGGCTTTCTGTGGAGCGTAGTCGTCGTTCACGAGCATCGGCGACAAGACGGCAGTCGTCGGCTAAGTATGTCGGCGAAATGCCAGACAGCGACCAATGGACGAACGTGGCCACCTTGAAGTCGACGCGCTGGCGTACCGGTAGCCAGTGTAGCTGATGGAGCACTGGCGTTATGTGGTTGCAACGTCGAGTACCAGTGACCAGGCGGATGGCGGCGTTCTGAACCGTTCTGAACTGATGATGCGTGCACACAGCTCAGTGGTCATGAAAAACTCATATTTACAATGCAAGCCCACAGTTCACATTGCAGTGCTGGTCGTCTTACCATTTGTAGTTATTTGAGATTGACTGTGCACGAATGTTGTTTGTGGGTCATGTTGTAGAGTTCAGTAGGCCTAATAACGCAACTGTGGAATAGGAATTTTATTTCAGTAAGTAAGTAAATAAGTAATATCTTTCCTGTGTACAAACTCTGTATGCCTACATGCTCAGGTGATTTTTGGCAAAATAATTCTAGTTTAAATGTGCCAGTCCAATTGAGCAGGGCGATATATGAAAGTAAATAAATTCACATGGTTAATAGCCATTTTTCAAATATTGTTGACCGGGTGATGGGCGACGGGCATGTGCATGGTATATACAATTACCGTCAAAAGAATTTGGGCACCTGGGCATCTGAGCGACAACTTCATCCTCCAGAAGCTGTTCAACCTTTTTGTAAACTGATACTGGGTACATAAATTTTGATGTTTCAGCACGCAATTGTGCAAGATGTTAGTGCAGAGGGGGGCAATGTACATGACAGGTTGGCCCCATTAAATACCCACTGGACTGTGCAATGTTTTTAGCAGAAATGTTGAAAATGTTGCATTTGAGTGAGTTGAGCTCACGTAGTGTCAGATTTGGTCGTTTGTGGCCACTGTTTCTGTTGACATTTCCCCCCAAATGAGCTGAATCGATGTGTATTGTTTGCGATTTCGTGTGCTGAACTACTGGATGATGTGTTGACAGAGGCGTGCTGATTTGGTTGACAAAGTGTCTGGTTTCTGGCCGACGGTTCTCGTCTGTCATGCTCGGCTGTCAGAACTCATTTCAGAAGAAGATGAGGAAGCTTTGCAGTCACTGCACCGAGTCGAAGTCCATGAATTCGATGACATTAAGTCCGGCTACAAAATCGATTTTGTGAGCTGTTTATCTATACTTAGTTTGCTAAATTTTTGCTAGAAAGATCTAGATGTTTTAATTTCAGTTTTTTCGATGGCAGCATCATTCTTATTTTTAACTAACACTTAACTTTTGTTTCTTGTGTAATTTATGTCATCTTTTGCTGTGTTTTTTACTATAACCCTGTTTCAAGCTGCTGGTTGGGCAACTTGAAGAATGTTCTCATTGTATAAAGTACCACTACAACATTTCCAACATTTCACTCTCAGGAACCAGGATAACCGCGAGTAGCTGTAGAAAAATAGTCTGGTTAAACCACAACTGAATGTGGGTGTATTTGTTTGTACAGCACTTTGATGAAAACCCGTTTTTCACTAACAAGTGCCTAACGAAGGAGTTCCACCTCGTGGAGTCTGGTGAACTGTCAGCCAAGTCAACAGTAGTCAGCTGGAAACCCGGCAAAGTATCTTATGATTACTTCTTGTTACTTATTTATGGAATAGTGTGAGCTTTTGTTGATCATTGTTCAACACGTTTATGTTAACTCATGTCCTTGAAGTGTTATACTATATGTTTATTTTACTTATTTGTTGTGTATGTTTTCGGCATGTGTGTATTTTATTAGTAATTCAAGTTTGTTGGCTCCATAATTTCAAGATTTGTGCTTGTTGTTAGTTTATCCTTTACTGCTTTGCTTCAGTGCTAGGGATGGTATCATGCTTTAACAATTTTGACATGATTATTTTTTGGGGAATGTGGTCAAACCTGGAGTGGCCACAGAAATATAGGTTAGCTGAACAAAATCTAGTAGTAATTTCTGCTCCTGGTACCAGTATCAGTTATATGTATGTAGGACTGCAGAAATTAACAGCTAATTAATGATTAATCATTAAAAAAATTAGTTTATTATTTTTTAAGCAGTTAAAATTCGATTACAATTTTGCACTTCTTAACACCTTAAAATGACTGATGACGAACGTTTGTAATCTAAGTTTATTCTGCATAGGACATGACATCAAGGTTTGTGCTTGTATAGTGTTGGTTTGACAGTCTGCACTTAGTGAGCTTTGACTACACAGTTTGTGAACTGCATTGTCATCATCATCACTCTTTCGATTTTGTTTTAGTTTGTGTAAAATATGAACCTGTAGTTAAATTTAGCAGTTTTTTTGGTCTTCCTCATTGAGTACAAAAAGTAATCGATTAATTTTTAGAGATCGATCGGTTAACAATTTTTAATCAGTACCAGCTCTACTGTATATGTGTGTAAAACTGATTAGCTCGTGCAACATCGTGCACCTATTTCATTTGCCTCTGAATTTTTGAATCTTTACTGCATGCAATGAATACATTTGGCCATATCTGAGCTCTGATTTGGTCAGGAGTGAGAGGGAATATTGCTAGAACTGCTCTGTAGTAGTAGTATTGCGTAGCTTCCTATTGTTGCACAATCATTGGAGCAGCTCACAGGTTTAGTCTACCAGATTTTGCTTCATCTTGTGTTTAGATTTCTTTGTGTGTTATTGTCCTATATGTGCATGCATGTTGTATTATTGTAACATGGTGAGATGAGCCTGGTGAGATTGAGAGCTATCTGGATAACTAACCACCCTCCTTCAGTGCTTTGACACTGTTGGTTGGGTCATCTGACCTGTAAAAACATCGTCTCCGAAATGACCTAAACTGTGTCGAGAGTGGGACGTTAAACCTTGCTCAACCAACCAACCGAATACATTAGAATTTACCCACTGGTTGTGTTTGTTGGTGATTGTGACATTTAGCGACTAGTTCCTCCGTCAAGTACAACAACCGGTCATCAGAAAAGCATCCATGAGCCAGAATCGTTTTTCCGGTGGTTTGTTGATGGGAATGGTGCAGACTACGGTGGAGATGAGATAGGTGAGATCATTAAGGACGACATCTGGTCAAACCCACTACAGTACTTCTTGGGTGAAGAAGAAAATGGCCATTACGGTATGTATAGGCATTTTACCAAGATTATAAATCACACTTGTTTCGATAGTAGTCTTTTTGTGGACATGGCTCAGCTATAGTTGCTGTGAATTTTTATTTGGCTGTTTTTTGGCCTTCAGTGCTTTGACACTGTTGGTTGAGCTGGGTTAGCATTCAGCCTGTAATAACTGTTTTCTCCTTTCGGTGGATGCTCCCCGGCTTCTGTACTGGCATGACACATGACGGCATGGTGGCAGCTTGCCCGCAAGAACATCGAGCCAGGAACATCATTCGTCTACATCGGAGAACCGATGGCTGCGCGCATCGACACCCGTCATCACCGTTTGACAACGATCATCAACGCCTGTCAGCTGTGGGCAATGACAGCCGCCATCCAGTGGTACCTCCTGGTTAACAAAATGGCTGTCAAACACCACTAGGGTGAGACGGACACCCGGGACTCATCTACTATGAGAACCATTGTGAATTGCTCATTTGCCCTCTCATATTGGCATTGCCGGATGGGCTGGTCAGGACAACAACAACAAGTTGCCAGTTTAACACAATTCTTTTAGGGCTTTGATTGGTGACTGGAGTGGTGTTTGTCTTGTAAGAAGTTGTGCCACAATAGTGTTCTTGTTGTTCACAGTGACAGCACAGTGGCAGCTTGCTGTCTGCAAGTCAAAACACTGTTATTGTCACAGAAGTCTGAGGGCAAGTCAACCCTTACAGCTATCACAGTGCTTCTGAACCATCTTGGCAGCATGGTGTCCTTTATCTGGAATTATGGAATTACTTAAAGTCCCATGTGAATGACACTGGCCTGGAAATGCTCGCATTTTTGCCTGAAACCGCAACTGTAATTTTATCAGATATGCCTTGTGAACCCAAGTAATTAGTATGATACCAGATGCTCACTTTATCCATGTCTTGGCAATGACGGCATATTATTCCAATGTCTACCAGGATGAGTTTATAGAATAATTTACGTTTTAATGTGTTTATAAAATGTTCAGTCGTTGTTTGCAGGTATTGACGGCGATGACTATGAAGATGATTCAATTGATCGGACAGAGGAGTTTGAAAACGAAGTACGTTGATAAATTGTGGTTCTCAGACTTTGGTTTCCAGTTGTGTTATTTAAACTTTGTTGGATTAAAATGTGTGTTTATAATAACTGGAATTACACTGCTTTTACTTGGTAAATGTGGCTGCTAAGGTTGTTAAATAAGAAGAATTTTAGTGTGCATCAAAAGAGTGTACTACATGTATTTAATTCTTATGTAGTTTAAGCCATTTTGCACACTGCTTTTCGACTTGCAGTTCGTCTGGTAACAGAAATATCATCCCTCTTGGTGCTGCAATGCTGAAAGATTGACCTAATGTGGCATAGCTCTTGAAGTGTAGGTCATTTAAAATTAACCACAAATTCTGGTGGTACTTGCTACTGCGCTATTCAGCGAATTCTAAACAGTTTACAATTAACATTGAGCTGAATTCTTTGTAGCATCGCAAAAAAACACACAGTTTGTGTTTGGAACTTTCAGAGTTTTCCTCAAATCATTGCTTAGGCAGTGACAGTAATCATGTCATTTTTGGTTGTGTGAAATTTCACTATTTTGTGTATTTTTGAAAACAGAATATACATCAGGTATGATCTGCCAGTACGTGGAACAGTTTTCTAAAGAAGTACTGAAGTTAGACTAATATTCTGTTGATAGATTGTCTGACAGTCCTGTATATACTGGACTATGGTATGGGGGAAGGCCTTTAGTGGCTGATTGGGGTATTGGCATGTCTGCTGGCTGAACCACCACTGGTCCAGTTTGCTAACATGGCAGTGGATGGCCACATAATGTGCTGTGGTGTCATTAGCTCATGCCAATCAGCTGCCACTTTCTACTTTGTAAAGCACCTCTGATCACAAGTCCTAACTCATGTAAGCAGTGCTGTAGCAAGTGCCTGAATTTTTGCCTTTACTGGATCTACAGCTGCCGGTAACAAATTGCAGGGCGGACACAGGTTGTTGAAGGCCCTTGATAAATAGTTTTCACTTTTCCAGGACCTGGAACGTCCTTGAGAACCAAATAGGGCCTTGAGAGTTTTGGAATTTGATGTAAGAGGGTCTTGAAAGTCCTTGAATTTCAGTAATTCATGATCATCATTTATGCGATGCAAAAACTGTGCAGTCCCCAGTCTAGTATTATTCAGACTATCATACTTACTGAATTGTTTGATCGCTCAACTACTGTTACTTATTTAGCAGTACTAATTTTATGCTTTTAATGGTTTTTATATGACGCCCGAAATGGTAAATACTCTAACATTACGCTGTAAAACGTTGCTGGAATAGGTTTTGAGAAGGTACTTGAAAGTCCTTGAATTTTTTTCTCTGTAAAACTGTGGCCACCCTTAAGTTACATATGATTACTGATTAACTAATGTTGTGTGTTTGTTTCGTTGCAAGTTTAATGACGACGACGAAGAAGATGATGAAGACGATTTAGATGACGAAGAAGAGGAGGAAGATGAAGAAGACGACGATGACAATGAAGGTGAAGACGTTGAAGAAAGCATCGAAGGCGCAGAGGATGGAGATGATGAATAGTATTCAGTTCGCTTAGTGACTTTGTATCTTGTCAGCTGACTTTTGCAGAATCTATACTGTGAGTGGATGGGTGTTTGTCAGTGAAACTGGTTTAAAATATGCTGCAGCCAATCAACTTGGGATATCTGTTTGGATCGTCATTGTACTTTTGGGTACTTTTCTTATTTCGTTTTCATCTATACAGTTCTTCGTCCAAATGAAAAAGTGATATCTATTGTTTTTGTAATGATATGCTCAGTACAATGTTTTCAACCTTTGTGCAAACCAAATATGTGTGAAGTTATCTACCACGACGACTGTGCACATTTGCCTTGTGATGATGTACTTTTGATGTAATTTTAACATCATTAAAAACACAGCAGAAATTTCTACCGAGGTGTGAGCTTCAGTTCTAGCATGACCTTCATGTTTGATGTAAGAAGGTGTGGTGGATAAATTTTATTAATAAAATGCTGCATTTCTTGCGTATCTTTGTGCCAGAAATATGCAAATGGTTTTTGTTCGTGCGAAAGTTAGGTGGTAAAGCCATATGTCTCATTTTTGTTTGTGCACGATATAGGTTGGGTTAGTGGCTGTCCCAAGAACTGTATATGTGTGCTTATGTTCTGATGGAAAGTTTATGCAGGGGATTGACACAATGAGTAACTATTTCGGCATTTAGTTGAATGATGTTGAATCAAGTTGCATATGTTGTGTATTTTATCGTCATTTTTGTGATTAAAGATTCCAGTCATTTGTGTAAGTGTTCTTAGTATCAGTGTTGCGTGCTGTTTTCAAATATTACTATGAAGTTCATCATATGACGAACTAAAAATGTTTTCATCAGTCAGAATCATTTTTGTACTTAAGCACAACAATAAATACTTTGCTGCCTCGTTTCGTTTGGTTTCAGTTTGTGTGTTTTTTGATCACTGTAAACTGTGTCCTGGTTTTTATGTCCCTGGTAGTAAAGATCCCGGGCGTTAACGGCTTAAGTTAAAAGCAAAGTCTGGAGTCCGGGTTATAGTTATTATTATTTTTATTGTTAACATTTTTGTCAGCTCTGCTGAGCACTAGTGTGTCTATTCAATATCAGTATACACCAGGAGTGCCAATTTTATTTATTTATGTTAAGTTTGGCAAATTTAGATCAATTTTAGTAATTCTTTTCCTTTTCCATTTCAAGATAAACTAGAAGATGGCACTTAGCTCAAATCTGTTGTGGCCTTCACTGTGTGACAGTGTGGAGCATTAATTTCAGTTTAAGATAATAATATAAACTAGAAATACTTTGTTTGATAGATTAATTTTTTGGTTTATTTTGCATCCATTTCACATCAACATTCAGCATTGTATGCCATGACATTGCCTGCTAAATGACGAGAGATATATCGAGCAACAAATGATTGACATTGAGCCGTGCATGCCTCAAATCATTTGCGGGCTAATGGCGGACATTTTGATACATGCTTTAAATTAATCATCATTTAGATGTGAACAAGAATGTGTTGTATCTCATGGAGATTTAATGTTGGCAAACTAGTTTGCACTGCTTCAGAATAAAATGTCTGCTGTAAGCGAGTATAGTAGAACATACATAGTTGCTAGGTAATGCAGCAAGAGACTTGAGGGGAATCGATAAGTCCTATTCCAGCTTTGTCCGCAGTACATCACTGAATACAACGGTAAACGAATTGTGAAAATGATCAACGCTTACTGAAGTTATCGTTTTACAAGTGGCATTGTATGTGTGCATGTTGAAAAGTAACTATTTGAACAAAACGGATCCGACAGTTTGTGCAACTGTTCTGTGTCGGATGTCATGCAGTGCTGTACTAAGTTGCTGGAATAATGTTCTGTAAGTTGCTGTAGTAATTACTGAACACAATTCTTTGATCAATCCTGCTTGCAGTTTGTTTGTGCAGCATACAATCTGAACGTTTGAAAACTGCAGTTTGTACAAGTCTGAACGTATGGAACAAACTTTTTAGCTGTTTGCTGATGCATGTTGTCCACATAGTCATGTGTGTGTATTAGACGTATGTAAAAAGTCGTCGTTTTCGGTTATTGTGAGTTCTTGGGTCTCGTTTTTCTGCCAAAAAATATGACTGGGAATCACTTCCAACGTACTTCCAGTTGTCTGTATTATGCTATTCTCTATTTACCGTACTAGCAACATGTGCGTCGTGTTTTCGTTTATTTTTGTAGCTGATAAGAGGTTATTGTGTGAGTTGTGTTTTTAATAACTTACAGAAAACTTGTGACATTGTAGACAGCTGCGCTGAATGACTTTAAAGCACCATTATTGACGCTATTGATAGGCAGACCAGTGAACAAGTTAGGCTGCAAAACTGCCGCTGTGAAATTTTTCAGCCACGAAATTGATGGTTAAAGTAACTTTATAATTTAATTGCTCGTGTCGCGACTTAGAGCCATCCGGCGTGTTCAGTGTATGGGAAGTCAAATTCCGCGTTGTATTGAGCAGCTGTAATGTGTCGTCAGATTGAGAACTGCAGAGCTGGGCCGTGATTAAGTGGAGTTACCGCTCAGACACGCAGACAGAGACCACACCCACAGCAGACCTTAACCTGGTCTAACGATGCCGGCGCGCTGCCGACTGTTGTTAATTTATAACTAAATACTGCAATAACAGCTGATTATCGAGATGCAGACTAGCTGTGGCGTATATAAACGACTGGGTGAGTGAGTATTATGCATCGACAAAGAACCACCGGCCACGCAAGCATGGCATCGATGAACGGGGAAGTAAGAGATTGCGCAGTTAACAGCGGTACGTTTGACGTCGCCGTCAAGACTTGGCCTTCAGTCAACGGACCTCGTCACCTCAGCGACAACACGCACCTCACTGACCAGTAAGTTCTTTATGCCGCCGTCCTTATAGCCACATTACGCATCTTGCCCGTCTGTCTGTCTCTCCGTCTGCCCCGTACTCTTAACTGTCGCGGGTTCCCCAGTCGAGCAGTGAAAAGGCAACTGAACAACTCATATTGGCACGAGTGTTCCCTAGGGCAGGAGTAACCGGTGTAGGCTACCAATTTTCAGCTCAAAAGGTCAAAGATGAGGCGGGCGGCCGCATGTCGGCACTGGGCCAACGTATCTTTAGTTGTATACTGAATGCAGTGATTGGTGGTGGTTAGAATGAATAGTTCACTACCGTACGACGATTAGGCCTATAACTATAGTGTGCAGTGACCGTGAATCGCAATTTTACCTTGAATTCTGTTTCCTAGCCGCTATGTCTATACATACGGTATACCTGTAGGTTATACGACAGTCTGGAGTGGATAAATGTAGGCCTATATGCGCAGTACAAACTTGCCCAATCCAGACACTCGGTCGTTTAGCCGACACTGTCGTTTGTCGAACGTTCTTCCCACGTAGTCTATACTGCATCTTATGATGCATCACGAGGTCAGTGCTTGCAGGTGCGCGCAGAAAGAACCTGATGAGTAGCGTCAGTGACGGAACAGGTTCGACAGCAGGATAGTATAGGCCCACTTGCAGAATATCTGGTCGAAATTCGATAACAAGATGCAAGAATCGATCCCTCAGCTAATGTGAACTGCTTTGTGGTTTCTGCTATTGCATTCATACCTATCACAAATATGATGTGTCTTTTGCATTTTGACGGTTATGTTTCATTGTGAAAAAAACTTTGTGTGTTCAGCGTAATCGGTTGAACTGACCTACTCTTGCGATTCTTCACCGTTCACTCAGTGAATGACGTTAAGTCGTGTATAAACGCGTAAAAACTGGTAAATAAATAAATAAATAACTGCGGAGAATGAAGACAGTTCACAGCACTGTACGTATCGACTCGTCCACTGTGGTTGAATTCTCAATACAATACAATACAGTGATGTAAACAATACTTTTTCAGGACCAAGACTTTGTCTCAAGACCAATAACAAAGATATTTGCAAGACCAAGATTTTTTTTTCAAGTCCAAGACGAACACTTCATGCAGCATCAAATGTTTTAACGTATAACATGTTATATAAAGCACACGTGTAATGCACATTTAGTGAACCTGTATCAACAGCACTGAACGTATAGGAACAAAATTGAAGTTTCTAAAAATATATCAGTGTCAGTAAATGTCAACTTGCAGTTATGTCACTGCATTTAGAACAAGATCTAAGCAAGCCCAGGCTTGCAACACCGCTCCATGCTTGCGTATTAGTGACATATTTACTTAGTTATTTAGGTACTTACTTATTCACTCGATTACTTACTAGATTATGTAC
>Ga0209052_1000581_pt1 | contig 11676 bp, 6 predicted proteins | sample WorMetHEROISLAND_2_FD_187409 | JGI IMG/M metagenome (GOLD analysis project Ga0209052, IMG submission 187409) | Marine gutless worms symbiont microbial communities from Max Planck institute for Marine Microbiology, Germany - Olavius sp. 4 HERON... | ecosystem: Host-associated > Annelida >...
GTATGGTCATGTACAGGAGCAATAGTGACCATAATGTGGTTTGTCGTGACATTTGGTTTCGTATTAAGCGTAATTTAGGTCCCTTTTTGGTCACTTTTAGGTCCCTTTTGACAAGTTCTGAGGTGCCTAAAGTTCCTAATTTTTGTTAATATATTAGTGGCAGCCCTGTAATTGCATATTAATACACGAGATCTACAGTGCGTTGTCAAGTGCTTCGGTTCTGTTTGAAATTTTGGAGCATATTGTTAGACCTTGACAATGACATATATCAAGAGGTTGCAGAATTTACGGAAGCTGTAAATGTTGGCATTTGCCATGATTTTCGTGATTTTCACAGGTGCTGTATTTCGTTGTTGACTTGGGAAGAACTCTGAAAGAGATCAGGAATATCTTCGGAAAATGTTTCAGAAGTTTTTTTTCTAAATTAGGCCCCATATGTATTAGTAGATGTTTTCACATGCCAACAAGTATCCCATGCAGTGCACGGTTGAAAAAAGCACAAGAAACATAAGTTAATGTCGGAGATAGTGTTATTGTCACAAGTGTTGTTATTGTGTATAGTGTTGATTCAGTGGAGATGAGACCAGCAAGTGGTGAAGACATCGTAGACACTGTGACCACACGTACAGACTTTGCCAGAGACCACACACTGACATCTGCCAGTGAACTGACAATTGAATCAGCAACAACAGTCGACAGCGCTCTGTCATCATTGCCAGTGACGTCATCGCCCAGGTCTGTCGTGATTGGTCGTGCCGAGCAGGTGCCCGCTGCCTCACAGACTGAAGTAGTCGATGCCACACAAAGTGCCGACTCAGGGCCACACATTACAACAGCTAGCGACGGTTCTGTAGTACTAACTCTGTCGTATTCACCGTTGAAGCTGGAACCGCTGCATCGTAGTGCTACAGCCGACACTGTTGTGCTCAGCAGAACGCCGGATCGACCGTCTGACAATCATGTCAATGGTTCAGCAGTCCCTACAGACAGTGCAACTGAGAACTTACTTTCTCAAAGGTATGTGACTTCTCTCTCATCATTGGCTTGCATCATGTTTTTGCTATTTTTCACTTTCTGTATTATTAAACTTAGAGCAGTAGGTTGCTTTGTGGTTATAGTTTTGACTTGCTGGAACTTATTTTGATGATTATATTCTCCATCAAACTTGTGACATATGTGTGGGCTGCAGCAGAATCAGTTGCATCAAGATGTGCTGCTGAGATGTTTTTATAACTTTCTTTGCATTGTAGAGCAGCCGTTAAATATCGGTCGTAGTAGGATACAGATAATAGTGAAAAGTATGAATATTAATAAAACAGCTTCAGTATGGGTGCATAATGTCAGCAGTCACTGCTGAATTGTAGTCAGTGTGTGAATGGTCAGTTTCTGACGTTGTTTAAAAGTATGAGCTTTAGCAAGTATAGCATTGTATTTACGTCGAAGTTTGAGCTGCTCATTAACAAGTTTACTTGCTTGCCGCTGAAAGGGTATGTTTACATTTTCACCGTCTGATCCGGTCCAATCCAGTGGCTGAATTAATTGATGAATTCCGCGATTTCTAATCTAATTAATGTAAAAACAATTTGATATAGTGCCCGCAATTGTCACATTGTCGTTGTGAATCAGAGGTGCTCTTTCAGCACACCGGTGTCTCCCTGATTATACTGTAGTCGTAGTTTGTTAGATAATATGAGTGAGTGAGTGAGTGAGTGAGTGAGTGAGTAAGGGTGCTTATAGCCGGCGCAATTAAGCAACAAAGTCACAATGCGCTGCAGCCTAAACGTACAAAACGCCTCAAGTAGCCGTTTGTAATGTTAAAGTAATGTTTTGCTGTCGGATCTCAGTCGGCGGGTTGTCCCATAGCCGTGGACCAGCTGCCGTGGAACTCCTGTCGTCAATCTGTGATGTGGATTGTATTTTGCAGATCCGCGCTATCTGCTGCTGCTGCTGCAGCTGGTGGTTGTGGCATACAAACTCAGTCTGGTCCTACTGATGTCGAGGTAGCAATCACTGATTGTTGTTCCTCTGCCTCATTTGGAACACTGGCCTAGTTAGCTACGTCGTTTATTACTGCTGTAACTCGGCAGGTCGTGGTTTGGGTTAATGGTAATGCATTTTTGGCAGTTTAGCCTATTGGTAATGTCATTGATTGCATGAATGAAGTTACTATTATATACATAAAGCTGGGTCAGTGTGGAGTAGGGCTTGTGTGGTATATGAGTGCATTAGATCAGCAGTCACTACTGACATCTCAGTATTCAACCAAGCCAGCCCGTCCGTCGTTGTCGATGGACATAGTGCTGGCATTGGTTACAGTCACTGTTAGGGAAGAATTGACGAGTTCTGCGTAACATTAGGCTCTGTTACTAGGACTGCTGGCGTACTAATGCAGTCGGTTAAAGGAGCTGGCTATTAACATAGCTGGTCATCTTGCCGACTTGCTAGCTTAATTAGGTTTAACCGTTGCTGGTCCACACTTGTGATTCTTAACTGTCACAGTGAATGTCCAGCGGGCAGAGTTGCTTGCAAAATACTACTTTACTTTGCTCATTATACTTGGTTAGTTGATGTATATTGTGGATATTTTTACAACTTACGTCGTATGCTCGGGGTAAACTACTAGATGTTGATGTGTTTGTGATCATCAGATTGAGATTCTGCCGGCTGTCGTGAAGGCTGCTGCCACGGACTTATCACTGCACGAGTCGTCATATCAGAAGGCTGACGTTGCTTTCAAAGAGAAATCTATCCTGGCACCACTCGCTAGGATGGAATCGTTTCCAGATAATGATGATGATGAATTAGAAGAACAGGTGATATCACCAACTGTATATACACTGTGTCTCAGAAAAAACGTCACCCTTTTTATTTTTGTGACATCTTTGTCAGATTTCACCCGATTTTGCTAATTTATAGTAGAAATATACCCAAGGAAATTTGAAACAAGCACATGTACACGGCCCACATCATATCTTGTTTTATATGTTCGTACTGTACCTTGTAAAAACTGGAGACACATCGGAACACACACTGTGACGTCGGCCTCTTCCCATTCCTCTTGTCATTGAACCGGAATCTTGCAACTTTTTTAAAAGCTTATTTAAACTTTTGACATTCTAACTTTTATCAGAAAATTCAAAAATTAACTTTTTTACTCCAAATTCTTCCACGTGGCGTGGACGGCTGCGTGCCTGCGTGAGAACTGATGGACGAGACTTCAAACACTTGCTCTGATAATATGAACGTTAATTCATAGTTATCTGATGTGACAATTTGACTTTTCTGCGGAGACATCATATTTGACGCTGTAGGCCTACTGTATGCCATAAAAATCGTTGCTAGATTTTACAAGGTACAGTACAAACACATGAAACGAGGTTTGGTGGGCTGTGCAACTGTGTTTGTTGCAAATTTCGTGGGGTATGTTTCTGCCAAGAATTGGATAAATTGGATGACATCTGACTAAGTTATGACAAATATAAAAAGGGTGACGTTTTTTTTGAGACACAGTGTAGTACAGATTCAGTCTGGTTCTTTCGCTTGTACAGTTCTAGTGCCATGTACTAGGGTGCTAGGGTGCTATTGGGCAATTTTCGTGATTCTCTGAGGATGTATTTGTGGACTGAAATGACATACCAGCTGATACTTTTTGTTACCACGTTTCTCAGCGAATGAAAAAGTAATTGACCAAACGAACTGGCAGATGAAGTGTTTCATTGAAAACTGTTTATTATTTGTCAATAACGATTGGGTAATATTGTGCTGTTTGCCTCAAACCAAATGAAAACTGCTTGCTTCAGCGGGCTATTATAGCCACGTTGTTGCTTAATAGCAGTATGTTGTTAAAATAATTTATTTTAGTTTAATTTTTGCAGCATCACTATGTGGATAACTTTATATAATAATTGTTTTTGCATTTATGACTGAATCAACCTTTTATGTGAGTAGCTACCACAGTGTTATACAGAGTATCCGCTGCTACGCAACGGTATGCCACGTGACCCGATCCAATGTCAAGGTCAAGGTCATGAGACCATTTGAGTTAGAAATTCTTCCACTGTCGATCTCTGTCTCCTCCATCATTTACACTGGGAGCTGGCAAATGACTAGTGATTCTTAAACATTTAAATTTCTTTGGGCCTTTTTTGATATATTGCCACGTTTTTGGGTCACGTGATGTTGAAGTTGACTGGTAGGCAATGTTGCGTGTGTCTATGTAGGCTGATGCCAATGACTCAACTCTGTGTAAGCTTCAGTTTGTTCTCAATCTGGTCCAGTGTGTTCTCGATCTTGCCGAATCTCGTCGTATCCAATCAGAGTCTGCGATGTCAGCGATATTGACAGCCAACGACAATGACGGCCAATCACAGCCGTCGGTAGCAGACAAAGCTGGCCAATCAGAGCATTCGTCGGCATTCACTGTGGACCATGCATGCTTCCTTAGCAACAGTCGTTGTCACATAGAGCAGCTTGTTCTGTATATCCGTGCTCTGCAGCTTCTGTCTTCTGCAATGCAACTTGCTCGCATTGAAATGAGAGCAGGAAAACTGGCGACATCTCACTCCATGAAAAACAGTGTGTTCTCGCTCTTTATTTATTTGCTTATTTGATTTTGTTGTTTATTCATTGTACGAGTCGTGCAACAGTACACATAAAACAATAAAATGCTGTGCCTACAGTGTGTGGCAAAAAAGTAGCCACTAAAGTTTTTTTGCCATTTTCTTACTAGTTGCTCAAAATTTGAAGTAAAATTTTATGTTTATTGGCTGTTCATAGTCATGTAAAACTGCCAAAGGGCATTTCATTATCTTTAAGTACGACAATGTTATTCGATTTTTCATGTTATTTCATCGTCATTTCTCTCATTCTCATGTAGAAGAATGAATGCGGAAAGAAAGGCGCACGATGTGTTTGCGCTGCAAAAGCACACTGGAACAACATAATAAACAGTTTGTCAATGACTGTGACAACTCAAAGTGTCCACCGCCAGCTTTCGAACGTGCATTTAATCTCTTAGTAAAGTTTTTAACAGCCTTGTTGATGGCAAGTTGTCCCCGATCACCTGCAGTGCCTGCTTGAGTTTAGCGACGGATTTCAGTTTTGGTGGAAAATTGTCATTAAATCCGAAAATAAATTAAAAGAAAAGACTGCAGACTTTGTTTATAGCGTTTACGTCAGTTTGACCTTACAAGCAACAAAATGCACCCAGTTGTTTTCAATACGCATTACTCAATAAGTTTTTAAATGTGTAAAATCACGATGTTGTCTTATAAAAAAATTCTGTAACTTTCCAACAGTAAGACAGTATAAAATGCCGCTTGGCCTATTTGTGCAGGTATGAACAGGTAATTAATTTGTAAAATTTTGCGTTAAAATTTCAAGCGGTTGCCCAGAAAATGGCACACAATGATAGGGGATACTTTTTTGCCCCACCCTGTACATAACACATAACTGGTGAAGACAGAGCCAGACAGAATGGATAGGTGCAAACAGACGATTGTCTTTTGTCTGATATAATATTTGAAGTGTATGTTGGGTTTATTTCTGAATTATCATTATAGCTCGTGCTTTTAGAACAGATGAGAATGACTAGATGAATAGACGTGTAGATTGTGAAGTGTCGTATGTTACATCTAGAGGTAAAATAAAGTCCTAATGTACACATGGATGACACAACAGTTTGTAGCAACAAAACCTATCTGATGGTGGGACAGTGAGTGAGTGAATGATCTCATTAACAAATTTGTTTGTGGATCATTATTACTGCCAACGGAAGCGACGACAGTAGTGTTTTCAGTTGTTTTTTTTCTTTGTCAACATGATAACTCATGAATTTAGCTTGATGACGTTATGCTTGAACATGTACCTTGACAACCTTTAAAACCCTATTGAATATCAACGTCATAGGTTGATATTCAAGGTCACATGACCGGATTTTCGGACTTTTCACCATTGCAAAATAGGTACAAAAAAGTTTGTGAGCATGATAACTCATGAACCGCTGCACCTAGCTTGTTGAAATTTTGCTTGAACATGTTCCTCGAGTCGACAACCTCTAGAACCCTATTGAATTTCGAGGTATGTCAAGAGTTTTTTTCACTGCACTTAGGTTGATGCAATTTTGCATGAACATGTGCCTTGACAACGTCTACAAGTCTTGAATTTCAAGGTCAAAGGTCAAGGTCACATGGGTTTTTGTGCATTTTTTCTCTTTATGATACTCGTGGGCAGTACTTAGCCTTGGGCGAGTTTTACTTGTGTTGTTTTGTGAAATGACTTTATGGTTGTTCTATCGTTCCATAATGGCTGAATTGCATTGTTTGAACAGTGACTTTGTCTGCAGTCAGGTCTCCAACAATTTATGAGCAGAAAATGTCTGTGACTTATGATCAGAAACTTGTTTGCGATTTGTTGGTGACTTGATTTTAAGCAGATTTTGAGAAAAGTAGAACGGATGGATTTTCACCCTAACTGTAATTGTGTTTTGTGTGTGCGTACATGTGTTCAGCACTGAAAGAGTTAAATCGCTACTACAAACATTGCCTATCAGTATGTAAGCAACTGCATCGGAGTGACGACTCTATGCTTAACTCTATTGATGCCGTCATCCAATCAGCAACTGTAACAGCCGACAAACTGCTGTATTCCTATGCCATTGAACTGGTAGGCTCCTTTATTCATTCAGCTATTGGTGACTTGTGGAGAATGGACTGAATCTAATGGCTTTGTAATAATGTATATTTGCTGTATTGTTATATGTTGATGTAAGCTTGTGGTATGTTTTGTAGTTTGTTTTTTTTGCTTATTATTATGGGAATTTTACCGTAATCTGTGTCATGCAATAGCGTGGAATATGTGCAAGTTCTTGCTTGGAGCATAATAATTTCATGCAATCATTGTGATGATGATGATTGACTGCATACAAAATTTCTCAATTGATGGCTCATTAATATACTTGCAGTGTCAAAATGTATTGATGTAAAAGATTGGTATTCCATCTTTTAGCCTGTTTTTAACGTTTTAAAAATCTGCGTTTATGTCCAAATTTGTTGCTTGGAGCATAATTATCTTCACGTGATGGATGATGGTTGTGGATGCAACTTCATCCTCGTGGCTTCAAACACTTTAGACACGTCGTTAAAGATATTACTTTATTCAGCATACATTTAATCCACTGCTAGCAGAAATTAGCAACCGTTAACATAAAAATAGACAGATAATTATGTAAAACACGTTAACCCATAAAACTCATGCGACAAAACAGAAAACTAAACGAGCCGTCATATATACAAGTACATAAACTGAATTTGCATGTAGTCCAAAACACTAAATGTCTCTGTCACTGTTTAACAACCTTTCGGCATTAACAGTGATAATTGATGACGATGACATAAATGCTGATGCCAGATGCAGCTGTCGTGTATTTAGTGTATTATGTTGTGTGCAGTGTCAGACTGCAGCATTGAATGAACTGTTTGGTCACATACATGAGGTGAGTGTTTATTCTTCTTTGCTATGTTGATCGTTGTATGCTGTTTATGTACCAGTGCGTAACATTCTATTGATAGTAATGTAGGTCTGTTTGAAAAATGTCAGATAATACTGATAAAGATGGCGTGCATGTGCATATGTGTGTGTCAGTGATAAGCACTAGTCTCAGACTAATCAGAGTTATGATGGACTAACGGGTTAAATTGGTATGCATGACGTGGACTTTTGCGCTAGTTCTGGCGTAAATGCGGGACTAAAGGTCCAGTCCGGTGTAAGAAAATGTTAAGGATACAGTTGTGGCACTTGCTATTACAGCGTGCATCGTACAACACTTTTTGGTGAGCCAATATGTAGTACTGACAACTTTACTGGAAAATGTCAGCTAAAATGATAAACTGGTCTGTGTTTGTGTGTTAGTGTGTACGTCGGTATCGGCGTGCTCTGATATTACTACACAGCTTACAGCAGCAGACGGACAGCAGCGCTGACTTCCTACGTCTCAATCAGTGTCAGTACAATCATCACTATGCTATCTGTGTCATATTCATCGTCAGCCATTGATAATAGATTTGTTTGATTCTTGTATTCAACAAATTGTGTCGTGTTGTGAATTAGACATCAGTTGTTAATCTTTGTTAATTGTTAATCATAGCGCCACACCTCGGACTGTGCTTTTGTCATATCTCAAAACCTACCTGTATAATAAACATTCTAACAATACACTATAAGTTCTTAAGTTTTTGTTATATCTCTTGTACTGTATGTAGTTTTCATCTTAATTCTCATTTCATTTTATTAGTTAATTTCTGTACTAGTTGTATACTGTGGCACCTTTTTGGTATGGATGAGGGGCGCCGTAGAAAGTTTTGGGATACGATATGATGATGATATAATATGATGATAATTAACACATATGTCATGGCCAACTTCTTTCTTATGTTTGCCAAAACCTTTTCCTTTCTCTTCCGCTTTCTTATTGATTATGTTGCAGTTGCAGTCAGCCGTTGCTGTCATCTCTTTGCTATTCGTCTTCAAACCTTTTACTTCTGTTCAGCGTTTTTACTGTAGCGTGTTCTGCTCATATCTATTCACTCTAGCCATCAAGATCAGGCTGTATCTGCATAGAGTAATGTTCACTACATTGAGATGTAGGGCTGTGTTGTTTGCTGTAGATCGGTCGTCAATAGAGAAGCGCCTGTTCCACGTATGCAGCGAGTCCAACAAGCAGACAGATGACGCCGTCCTCGTCTGAACTTCTCCAAGTTCCTGAACTTATTCATCGATTTATTTATTTATTTATTGTGTTTCGTTCAGACTTGCTGCGTATAAAGTTGTGATGTGCGTATTGTCTCTATTGAGTTTGTGACATTGTATTATTGTACATGTGAGTTTGTATTGCAAGTTATCTGTCTGTCGTTCTCATGTCTTCTAATCTGTTGTGATATTACTTTGCATCTGTTCACGTAATGGTAATATACCTAGTCTCATTATGCCAGTATGACAGGTGATGTTGACGTCATGTATCAATTTATCATGTTGCTTGTTGTGCGGCCACTCCAATAGGCCACAATGCGGGCCTTGCCCATCCGTCCGTCTGTCCGTCTGTCTGTCTGTCTGTCTGGCCTATACACGCTTCTAACCTGAAAACGGAAAGGCGTAGGAAAACCAAAATCGGTGTGAACATTCCCCGGGGCGTGAGTAACCTGCGTGTGAATTTTCAGCTTAGAAGGTCGAAGGTCACAGTTGTAGTTTTAAGGTTAACGTTGCACTATGCATTGTATAGCTAGGTGGATGGCCGCACAATATGTCAGCTCTGGGCCGACATTTTTGTGGTTGGTTAATGACAGTAATCTTTATATCATTAGCTGCTCGACGGACCACGGTTCTTGTGTGGAACAATTGACATGTCTTGCTGTCACTCGTCTGATCTAGTCACGCATGAACTAGTCAAGTGTCGATGCGCTGTGATACAGAACTAGTGATATCTTGTTTGTGGCGTCGTACTGATATTTTCACTGTAACTTTTTGGCTTCGCCAGTAAATCGGCCATTGTGTCAGTTACGTCTGTCAGTAAAAAAAAGTCGAGACACGTAGCACTGTAATGGATCATAACTGTACATATGCAAGGTAAAGTGCGTAAGAACAATTTGCAGACAGTTGCTAGATACTGTTTGAATAATAGTCATGAATTGAACTTCCGATTCCTACCATATCTATTGTACCTCATGTGTCAATTTAGAACTAGATGATTAGCTTTTGTCATGACTTCATTAAGCCATAGGAATACCAAAATCGGTGTAATCGTTAATGATGCAGTGGTCGGCAGTAGTTAACTACTTAGTAGTTAACTACCGGTAGGTAGTTTAACTACTACTACGAGAAAGTAGTTGAGTGCAAAAATTTAACTACCGGTACTTTAAAGTAATTGGTAGTTGACAGGTTGTTTAACTACTTTTTGAAGTAGTTAACTATAACTACCATTAGCTAAACTTCTTAAATATAGTTGGTGTTTTGTGCTATTGCTGACGATCAGTATCACCTGGCTTCGATGTTGATCCAAAGTTCAAGCTAAATTATCTGCCAGAGAATGAACGCCATACCAAGAAGCTACTACTGGCACATGCTGTGTCGGCCGTGGTGAATGACCAAAGTACAGCTCAACTACATGTCCTACAGCTAGTATTCAACGACAACAAGTCACAGGGGTCTCAGATGACGATGACCTGTTTCAGTTCATCAAGCGTAATACGAGCACTAACTACGCCCAACGTGGACAGACTATTGACCAATAAATTGAGGCATACGTGAACAGCTCGGAAACAAGAACGACACTGATCTTGCAGTTTACACATTTGCTGAAGGCGTTTCTCAAGTACAACGCAGCGTTGCCTAGCGGTTCTGCTGTTGAACGATTAGCTGCGCTGGTCAGATACTAGTGTCACGCCGCTGTACTCGTAAAGTGTCAGATGACATGTTTGAGAAACTTGTCTTTCTGTGCTACAAACTTAAGTGACAGTTCGCTAGTCGACTAGTGAGATATGTTGACTGCTGTATCATGCGATGATTGATTATATTTTCATTAAGTGTGGTCACTGTACAAGATTCGTTTGTTATGATACTCGTGCATACAGTCGTACTTCTAATATATGCTTAGTACCAGGTAGTAGTTGAAAAGTAGTTAACTACTTGCTAGTAGTTGACCATAAAAAGTTAAACTACTTTTTGTGAAAAGCAGTTAATTACTTTATTTATCTACTATAAACTAATTGAAAAAAGTAGTTTTAGTTATGCCACTTTTTAAGTAGTTGATGCCCATCACTGTAATGATGCCATGATGCTTTACACCTGAAACGTGTCTATGCAACATTTTGGAAGTAAGAAAACTAGCAAGTGATTGGTTGGTGAATTTTATCACTATTTATTTGCACAAAATTGAAATCAGACAATCTGCAAGTATGACAAAGAATTTAGAAAATATCGGATGAACAACTACAAAGTTGCTGCTGAATCTTCATGCAAAATTTACAGATGTGTGACTTTCAGTGCAATGATATGCCCTTTCTTACAGGTCATAAGCCGCCCTGAGCAAACAGAAGGCACATACATGCAAACAGACACTCGGAGTATGAAACACATCATAATTTTCTTTAACAGTAACAAAATGTCAAATGCAAACTTGTCAAGCTGGATATGAATTCTTGCACAGACAACCTAGAACACAGGTTACAGGAATGTCCTATACCACGTTTGCTGCATATGACCTTATGGCGAAACTTGTGTAATTAACTTACACTTCATGAATTTCTATAAACGATGATCATGAGTTCATGACAACATGGATATTACCTGAGACAATCGAAAGACCGCGACCAGTAAGAACTGTGAGAGGATAAAAACAAGATGTATAATTGTGTATAATCTACAGGGTGGTCCAAAAAAACGGGGCCACTCTACATTTTCCCAAATATCTAGAAAACTACTGAAGATAAGTAAATGATTTTTTGCACACATGAAGGCAAGTGTATGCCGAACATGGCATATTCACACGAATTTTAGTATTTATTCATTTTATTCAGTGGCGCCATCTGGCGAATATTGAACAATAATAACCAACACATAACAGCTTAATAGGCATATAGGCCTAGGTCTGTTCCACGAGTGAAAATGCAGAACCGGGAACGACTT
>Ga0209052_1000582_pt1 | contig 11670 bp, 8 predicted proteins | sample WorMetHEROISLAND_2_FD_187409 | JGI IMG/M metagenome (GOLD analysis project Ga0209052, IMG submission 187409) | Marine gutless worms symbiont microbial communities from Max Planck institute for Marine Microbiology, Germany - Olavius sp. 4 HERON... | ecosystem: Host-associated > Annelida >...
CCATTTGACTGCTTCCTCAAAGCTACACCAGGAAAAATTCTACAATTTGCTCGAGAGATGCCAAAATACATACGTTAACATTTTGTTCTTGTGGGTCTTTTCATCTGAGAAAATGCAGAGAGATGACAATACATGATGGTAAGAAACGAAATATTTGTACCAACTAACCATGCAGAACTAAAACCTGGTTTAGGCGCGTTGCCTTTTACGCCATCCAGCCAGGAAACAGATCTCGTGGGACATCACCACGGCAACATCACCACGGCAACATCTCTTGTGACTTTTCGGCACAAACTGAAAACATTTTCATTTCGTCGATCATACAACAATGTCGACTCGTGACTACTGGATAATCTGCTTCTGTTTTGTTGTTTTATTTTTTTGGTTTTTATTTTATTTAGCTCTTGTGTTTTGACCTTGTGTATTGTAACGTGGTCTTGCAGTGCTTTTGCACTTACACAGCGTCATAGGCGCAACTTTGTACGTGACGGTGGTGACTTGTCACCGCCACTTTTTGAAAGTGAAATTTGCAAGAGAATCGTATTTATCTTGCTAACAGAAGCGTTCTGTGGCCTAAAACATGCAGAAAATGCGATAGCGGCCGGGGCTCCGCCCCAGACCCCACTGAGGGAGCTCACGACGCTCCCCCAGACCCCCTAGTCGGCTGGGGAGGGAACACCCCTCCCCATACCCGACCCCACTCGGCGCCTTTGGCGCGTCGATGCTCGCGCCTTCGTCGCCTCGATCGTCGTGCCCCCTGACACCAAATTCTGGCGATGCCACTGGTCACCACCACTTTTTAAGGTAAAGTTGCGCCTATGCACAACGTTAATCTCATCGCTTTGATGATGATGATGATGTTGACCCGCGCGGGGCAATGTAACAGTGATAGCGCATAATGTGACTGACAGCACTGTTGTAACAAGATAGACAAGTGTTGCGTTTGATGGATCGTTTGCGTGGCAGTGTCGCTGATTCCATATCAGCATTCAACGCGCGTCCAAAGATTCTGCGAACACCGGACGGACAGGGAAGACCAAGGAGTAGAGGTTCACCTAGTGATGGGCCACATCCACAACCAAAGTACTCGGACTCGTTACCTACTCCACGCCCCGGCTCTGCGGGACACATCTCTACTGGTCAGTGTAACAACTAGAAATGTAGTTATTACTAGAAATATATGTCGGCCCAGTCACGACATATTATGCGGCCGTCCGATTAGAACTAACCCTAACTCTGACCCTGACGTTTGATCTTATGGAATGAAAATTGGCACGGCGTTTACTTCTGTGCTGGGAAACGTTCATGCTAATTTTGGTTTTTCTGCACCCTTCCGTTTTCGAGTTAGGAGCCCGTACGTTTACATGCCAGCCACGTAGTAAAATAGTACAAAAGTACAGACGAAAGAGAAATGTCACGATCGCTACCGAGTAAAATGCAGCTCAGTACCGCCAAAGACTGCAGTCAAGACCATAATTGCCTGACCTATAACCCTGAGGCGGCTCATAGCTTGACTTTGCTTGAGCTTGGTACGATTATTTGCCACAAAATCTCATTGCTCTGGCACTGAATGGCCTATTGTGTGCTGATGTGCCGTTAGAAACTACTCACTCACTCACTCACTCACTCACTGATTGGTCTGGGAAGTGCAGAGATGTCAGCTGTGGTGCCTATGGAAAGTTTCATCGGCAGCTAAGTGCAGAATTATGAAAAACTGACACAGAACGTTGACGTTTTGATGAACTGGACCATCAGCTGTTGTTAAGTGTGCCAGTCACATTTTTTAAATGTGTCGAAGCAGATCAATTTTGTCTTTCAGTTTACCTTTATTTTCAGTTCAACATACATGTAATCGCGACACTGAGCATTGCTATTATGGTGTAAAAAGCTGGTTTAAATGAATGGGTTGTTTGCCTGTTCTGTTAGTACTCTATTCAGTACCTAGGGCAAGTTGTTTGCTCACATTGCCTCCGCAGTTTCTCAGCTCCAAGAAACTGGGGTACAAAAAGGGAGTTTTCGGCGCCTAGGTGGTTATGGTGATTAAGTGCGGTAGATTAAGCTAAGACTAAGATTTAGAGCGCACTATAATATGATCTAACTTTACTTTTTTTTTACTTTTTATTGTTTCATGGCTGTGGTGTGAGCTGATTTCAGGAGGTCATTACTTATAAGGTTAATTGTTGTGACAATGCACGTGTTCACAGGTCCAGCAGCAGACAGAACGCCGTTACAGCACACTGGTTCTCGAGGCAAATAACCACAAATACCACCTCACTTCGGTGTCAAAGTCATGGACCAACTGGTCAGTCAGACCAGACGTCAGGAGGAACTTGTGTTGTCATCGGTTCTTGAGAAGCAGCTGGTTGCATTTTGACTCATATCTTAGACGTCCGGTGCCAACGGCAGACAGTATGGTAAGTAGTGGAAGGTCGGGATTGAGCAAAAGTGCAGCGGGATCGCTCTTGCAGCGCAAGCGATTTCGCTTATCGCTTATAGACATTTCTGTCGGTGGTCTGTCTGTCACATTCGTGCACCCTGCTTGAACCGTCCGATTCACATGTATTTAGATGTCAGTTGGCTGGTGTCCAGTGACATATTGTATTAGATAGGGTCCTTGACCCTCAGAGGAATGGGAGATTTGGGGTCGAACCCCCAGCCAAAACATGCAATTCCAAATTGCAGCCAAACTGTCGGTCCTATCCTGCCACCTGGCGAGGATTTGGTTGGACTTGTTACAGCGATTCCGCCTTTTGCCAAGTTACTTTGGCCCTGTATATTAATGTATATCAATGTGAAGTCAATTACTCTATCTGCTAAAGGTGGCCAGCACTGATGGGCTTAGGCCTTATCTGACCGCCTGCCAGAGTTACTTTTCATTGGCAAAATAATTTTTTCTTGATCTTGTTTCTGTTCTTGTTCTTCTTTGTCTGGCTTCTATGTTCTCTTTCTTTTTGCTGTAGTTTTTCCAACCATGCCACTTTTTTCCTGCCTGTCATTCGGCTACAAGTCGCCGAGTAAGTCACTCGTAACAGACTGGGACCAGACTCATCCAAGTTCATTTTATTGCTAATAGTTGTGATCTGTCCGCTGTAATGTCAGACCGATATTATGATGTCTGATTGGCCTGTATGATATGACCTACATGTCAAGACAGACCTGTGTAGTTTGGTCTCACTGTGTTAGCATTCGTCTAGTGACTGGCATATAATGACATATATTGTGGACAGATTAAGGGAGCCATTTTCCACATGACTGTTAAAATATCCGTCTGTTATAAACAGATGATGCCAATCTGTGGCCCACTTTACAAACGTTTGTGTGTTGAACACATGAAGAACTCAGGAAAAATCGGTCGGACTTAATGAAGATTTGAAGAAAAAAATGCAATTTTCATGAAAAAACACAAGAAACAATTACTAACCAAAAGTTGCTGGCTTAGGAAAAATTAGAAAAATCTGAGGAAAATTTTGGGGAAGTTTTTGTAAATTAGGTCCCTAAATACCAAGCGTAAAATTATTGCACTTTGTTGTGATTTGTGTAAGCAAGTCCACATCTGCGTGGAAAAGCTATGCAAGACATTCTGTGAAACAACTGATGCAATAATGATGGATGTTGCAGAACAGTCAATACATGAATTTGTTATACCTCATAGTAAAATACGTGGATGCGATTGGTGCAAATCATGTCACGTGACGTTCAGTAATACGCACTAGTTACCAGCCGGTCAAAAATCGATGCAGTAGTGCCCTACTGGGCACTATTGCGCATCACGTGATCACGCCGACGCCCATTATTGGCATAGGTACGCGTCATTAATATTCATGACGTCTATGCTACGCCCACTGCAGTTAGCTTGATACTTCTAAACAACAACTTGAACCACTCGACTGACAAATCTAAATTACAATTTTTCGCGTTAGACGTTTTTCTCTGACCGAAGTATAAAATAATTCTGACGAAATAGATTCATAATTTTTTGAAATACTGCTAATCTCAGTTAAAAACACGTGTTGCCAAATAATATTTAATTAACTCAGGCCAGTCTGATAAAAGACAGACTGAGATCTTTTAGTCGCCAAACGACACATGACGTCATGGTTTGCTTACTTGTTAAAGCGATCGAAAAATACGAAAAAAGTACGCTTGTACCTTTTAGCTATGAGGTATAACAAAACAAATAGCAACTGCTTCTTCGGTCATTAGTGAAAAGGGTTTCCCTGAGTTGGGAGATGTTGCCCTTGGTTTTCAACCTCGGGCAACATCTCCCAACTTCAGGAAACCGTTTTCACGAATGACCTCAGAGCCAGTCACTATTTGTATAATATGTTGCTTCCTGTCGCGAATCTCTGCAAGGCAACATTATTACAGCGGGCCTTTCTGTCCGCGTAGCAAGCTTTACTTTACGTTTTTGCATGTTGTTAGTTGTAAGCTCAAGTATTTCGTTGTTGTTTCTGCAGTACGTCTGTATCAGTGTATGTTGCGTTCACAGTACGTAGCCCAGCCGTCTGAAAAGTATTTGAGTCTACTAATTAACAGTTCACGGTGTCTGTCAGAACCTCTCCTGCAACAGATCTCTTATAAGCAACATATTAAGCCTTGACGGATTCAGCCGGCATCCAAGTTGATACTGTTACATTTGTCCACGTTCTTGTCTGTTAGCAGCTGCTTCATGCCAAGAGAAACTGATCTTTGGTGGCCAGTTTTTTCGCTTGTGCTCTCCCAGCTTGTTCTCAGTTCACATTCAACTTGGTTATCTCATTTCGTGTGCTGCGTCTATTCGCTGATCCATTTGTAACACAAGTCTAGGCTAGTTAACGGGGTGCCTATACTTGAAGCTAGAACTAAAACTAGACTGAAAGTCGCATGCGATTTCGTTGTGGGCAGGCCTAAAACTGCCTCAAACTGCAGAACAAAATCGCATCGAGAGTTAGTTTAGTTTCGTTTTAACCTGTTTTTTTTACTTTCAGGAAAAGATGCATATGTTATACATGCATAATATTTTTTAGTTGCCTCTGATGATCTTTGTCTAGTCTTTTGATTAAAGTCAGTGTTAGTGTTGAGCAAAGTATACTAAAGCTAATTCGGGAAATGAGCAAATATTATTTTTGTGCTAACTTTGTCACTTGATATAATTGAGCTGTGAATGCTTACACCTGCACTGACTGGTACTTGATACAACACTGAGCAGGTTTAGCTTCTAATTGTTAACATTATTGTGAGAAGAGCTGTGTTTGTCGACAGACTTCGTGTGTTGTAAGCAAGCTTGTTGTTGTTGTCTCACCGTTTGTTAGTTCTTTCACTGTTTTCTCGTGTGTGTACAGAATAAAAATAAATACGCTGACAAGTTGATGCTTTCGGTTTCGTCCACTGTCCACTGCTATAAACAGAAAACAAAAGCACGACCAGATAAACGTTCGCTTGTGTATTAAGCGTTACTGTATTAACCCTAAATACCACTGTTTAGACTGTCATTGTTTACCACATTTTTCAAACATGATTTTACTTTTTACCATGTTATGGCGCGTTAGAAATTGTCGCTGCTGCTAGGCCTAACTGTTATTGTTACAGCAGCATTTTAAAATTAATCCAAGAGGCGACACAGGCTCTGTCAATTGTGCTGCGGGAGCACATAAGAACAAACTGATATGATGAACTGTTGAAATCTCAGTTGTTTGTGCTGCCCTGTTGCATATCATATTACTCGTACCAATTTTGCATTAATTACTGTTTATGTGGGTCATAGGTCACGCATAATGCGTCAGTGGGTTATGGGTCACTGCCTGTGTGACCCATTGCCTGTTCTGCAGCCCATCTGTAGCAGAATCGACCGCGCCAATCCACAGGGGCTAGGTTACTTTTACGTTAGGCGTGCAACAGCTCGACAGATCAATAATACCGACTATATCAACAACATTAACAAATATAGTAAATAATACAGATTTAATGTCTCTTCAATTAGCCTTGTTATTTTGTGCGGATATTTTTGGCGCTCTGTTACGAGTCGCGCTCTTCACTGTCTGCAGTAGTTTGTGGCACTGCAGCCCAATCTTGTATTTCCCCAGATCCAAAAGCCACAAACACCGCTGCACCAAAGCAGTAGATTGCCGTCGTTATATAGAAAACCTTCAGCCACTGACTACGAGTCGACTCGCTATAGATCAACGCCCCAACAACTTCCGGTCCAATAATTCCCGACACGGGTGCCAGAGTATTAGTTATGCCCATCAGAATACCGGCATATGCAGGTGCCATATCAATCAGACTGACAATAAATCCAGACGCACACAGACCGGCAGTACCAGTTGACATGACAATGGCAGACACGGCAAGGGCGCGACTGCAGCCTGAAAAGCCTACTACGAATAGAAACAGTCCTGGAATCAGTAATCCGGCAGTATTAAACAACTTCACTACAGTGGTGGCTTGCAGTCGATTAGGTGCTCTCAGCCAGTCGGCAAGATGGCCTCCTGCCGTCATAATGAGCCATGCAGCAATGTGCGGCAGTGCTGACAAAAAGCCATTCTCAGTCATGTCGAACTGCATTACATCGTGCAAGTACATTGGCAAGCAGGTCAACAGCGTGTACGCACCCCAATTATTTGCAAATTGTGCTACAGCACACGCCCAAAATGGTCGCGATGTCACAATCTTTCTCCACGGTGTCTGTAGCTTCGCAGAAGTCTGACAATATTCCATAGATTGCTCAATGTATTCTCGTTCAGCCACTGATATCCGCGGATGAACAGACGGAGAACTGTAGCACAGAACAAACCAAGCGGAAGACCACACGCAACCGACAACACCTAGTACGTAAAATACTGAAGGCCAACAACCAAAGTAGCAATAATCGCAAAGAAGACCGGAGAGTTGCATTCCAACGATACTACCCAACTTTGTACCAGCAAAGACAAACGCCACAGCTCGACTCCTTTCAGCTGGCGGAATCCAGCAAGATAGCAAGACATACATTGACGGGAATGTGACGCCTTCGCTCATGCCTTCTAGAACTCTGAGGCATATAAGCATGTAGACACTGCACCTGGCAGCGACAGGTGTCAGCAGCGTCAGCCCTGCAGTAACAAGAACTCCTCCACCAAACACCATCTTTCCACCAATGCGCTCAGCCAACCAGCCACCAACAATCTAAAACCAGATCATCAAGCCTTACTCAAGGCTAAGTACTCTCCGCGGGCAGCCGCTGTATCACGCACACAGAAAAACACCAAAAATCCATGTGACTTTGACCGTTGACCTTGAAATTTAATAGGGTTGTAGAAGTTGTCAAGGTCATGTGCGTGCAAAATTGCAGCAAGCTACGTAAGTGCAGCGGTTCATGAGTTATCAACAACAGTGAACTAGATTTCGGACAACTCTAGACTTTGATCGCGAATATCTCTGGAACGGATCAATCAATCGACAAGCGGAAACTGCGTTATCAACTACTATTTTTTCCACGTTCGATGAAAACAATTTGGTAAACTTTGGTCCACTTACGAAAAAATAACCTTGACCTTTGACCTATCGCCTTGAAATTAAATATGGTTCGTTCGGTCGTCAAAGTACATGTTCTTGCAAAATATTACCAAGCTAAGTGCAGCGCTTCGTGAGTTATCGTGCACACAAGCTTTTTTGCCATATCTCGTAATGGTAAAAAATCCGAAAATCCAGTCCTGTGACCTTGACCTTTGACCTTAAAATTCTCTGGGTTTTGTGCGGTTGTCAAGGAACATGTTCATGCAAAATTTCATCGAGCTAAGTCGAGCGCTTCATGAGTTATCGTGCGCACAGAGAAAAAAAACTCGCACGAACACAATACAGTCTATTGCTAACGCGCGGACAGTAAAAAGCAGTACAGCAAATTGACTGACTGACTGACTGAATTAAGCGATACAGTGTTAACTGTTGCAGTTGACATGTTGCAAATTGGTTGAGGTACTATATACATAGGAGACTGCATTTCATCTCAGATAGTAAAAGAGAAAGAACTGTTATGATCGGTCCACATTTGCCAATAATTATCTTACAAATAAAAAACGTCGCCGTTTTATGACCCACTTCGTAAATGTATACTTAAATTATACTACACTGTGTCTCAGAAATAAACGTCACCCTTTTTACATTTGTTATATAACTTAGTCAGATGTCATCCAATTTTGCCAATTTACCCCCAGGAAATTTGAAGCAAACACAAATGCACGGCCTCGTTTCATATGTTGGTACTGAACCTTGTAAAATCTAGCAACGATTTGCATGTCACCAAAAATCCATCTCGCAAATATAAAGTCTCCACATAAAAGCCAAATTGTCACATCAGATAGCTGTCAAGCAACGTTCGTCTTATATTATCACAGGAATGTTTGAAGTCTCGTCCATTCGGTTCTCGCACAGGCGCGCAACCATCACGCCACATGGGCGATTGCCTCGTCGACAACACATTACTGCATGCAGACCAGACCAGATCACGCAGCAGCCAGGCGAAGCCGAAGTTCGCATTTTGGTAGAAAATTTATATAAATTTAAAGATTTTGGAGCTGAAAAGTTAATTCGTGAACTTTCCGATAAAGGTTCGGGTGTAAAAAGTTTAAATAATCTTTTAAAGAAGTTGCGAGATTCCGGTTCAATGACGAGACGAACGAGAAGCGGCCGACGTCGCACGGTGCCTTCTGATGCGTCGCTAGTTTTTACAAGGTACAGTCAAATATAGTAAATATATTTGGTACGGTATGAACATATAAAACGAGATATGAATTGGGCCGTGTATACGTGCTTGTTTTAAATTTATTGGGGTATGTTTCTGCCAACAACTGGCAAAAGCGAATGAAATCTGACAAAGATATCGCAAAAATAAAAAGGGTGACTTTTTTGAAACAGTGTACATGTATTATTCATAACGTGTTAAGTTTCATGAAGCACTCGAACCTGTGTCGTCATGTAGCCATAAAAGAATGCAGCAAGGATAGTTCCCTGTATATGTGAGTCCCAGTTAAATTCTCCACATCCTGCGTCGTCTTTTCCGAATTCGGTTGCCGTAGTAGATTCATTCGACTTACAAATCTCGTGATAGTTGTGTTCTGTATAGTTCCGGATCGACACATTGGTAATCGGTTGCTGCGTGTGATTTACCATTGCCACAAGAGCAACGCCAATGTTAACGCGAAGAGTGTACACGTTTGCAAGACCCAGAAATCCCATGAATATCAGCACAAGTCGGCAAGATGGGAATCGAACTTCTGACGTGCTTGTTTCTTGACTGCATAACGGCGCACTCTCGCTAGTGCTACGCATCAGAATATTGGCCTTGTTCTCGCTGTGCTTTTCGTCCATGACCGTCTCCGACTGCTATGAAATGCAAAATGAACTAGTAAAATACAATTATTATACAACATGCAGACATTTATCTTGTAAACTTTAACCTAGAAATGAATTATTTGACACTGCTACAAAAACATAGTAATCAGGATTAGGCCTATCAGCTAGCCAACACATAATTGCAGTTCAGAGTGCAGACATATGAACTATTGACATACTCTAATGGATAAAGTATATGAAGAACACAAAAGAATGAAGCTATAGTTATTGTTGTATTATTTGCAGAGTCCATAAATTGCAGTTTACAGCTATGCATTACAGTATACGAGATAAAACAAGAAGCTCAGCTACCGCTTAGAGAATAGGGCGTCAGCTTTGTGCTTTCGTCTGATCATAATGCGCTTCTGATTCTTTCGCGACATATGGCGCTATACAAATGTGTTTTGACTGATTGATTGATTGATTGATTGATTGATTGATAATGCCACTTTCGGGACTGGCTTTTCCCAGTTTAGTTGGGCTGTGGTAAAAAGCGGATATGCGGATGTCGCGTCAGGGTTAGGGCTGGGGTTAGTGATAGGGTTAGGATTAGGGATAGGGATAGGATTAGGATTCACTCCAACTCCGCATAGGGCTAGGTGGAGGGTTAAACTAATAAATTACAGCTTAATTGCAACATCCGCTCATCAGCTTGTTAGAACAGCTAAACCCGTCATTCATCTATAGAAAATCATCAATGTTCTCCTCTCTATAGATTTTTTCAGGTTCTCCGATATCGTTTAATTATATGTTACGTGTGGGATTTTTATCAAAACAGTAAAACTACATAGCAACGGACCCATGCGAGTCTACTACAAGTAATAGCACCCACAGTAGTTTGGCGTATCCTTCTAAAGGACCTCCGCAATTATTCGCATAAAAGTATACAGACACAAACTCGAGTCCATGCTGAATACTTCTGTCGTAAGCTTTTACGATAACTTAGACTAATTTTTAAAGGTTCGGAACATATGGCGACCAATAGCATTGACAAATTGGCCAATTTCGACTAACTGTGGGTTAGACTAACCCACTGTTAATTGATGCCTCCTCGTGCGGGAACCTTAGCGAATATCCTCATAAACCTTATACCGCCAGAAACAAAAGTTCCCTGGCGAACATATTGGTCACTGACAGTATTCGTTTTCACACAGTTGTCTCGGAAAGCAAGGCAGAAAAAAAATCTAGTCAAACCGATGATGAAAACATATTTAGCATAAAATGGCATCTCAAGGTCATTCAAGGTCAAGCATTTTAGGATCACTAGAAAGCCGATAAGGCAGTTCACGACGCCGCGTAATAATATTGGCTTCAACTTTAAAGGTTCCGAAGATTATGTTAACCCAAGTTACTAAAAATCGCCGGTTCTGACCACTGCACTATCGTTTGAGGCCCCCTCTCCACGAAACCCCCACGAATATTCGCATGAACCTTATATTACTGTAAGTTGAGTCTCTGGGTACATTTTTGCCGCTGATAGTATGGGTCTATCTTCTTTCGGATTTCCGTGGTGAGCTCTGAAAGACGCATCATTTGTGAAGTAGAGTGTGGTACGGCCGTTCAAGGTCATGCTAGGGCGTTTATTTTTGGTAGCAATCAAAAGCGCTTATGGGACTTCCTGTTAACAATCAATAGCAATCTTGACCACATCTTGCACCGTTTCTGAGACTATAGGGCGACTTGTTGTTGGAAAATCGCTAATTTTTCCTACCCGTCTCATTTAGCGCAATCTATCGGGGTGACCCCTTTCGAATTGCAGGAATTTTTTTGCAAATCCCCAAACTAGAGTCAGTCACGGAGGTGACAGTGAAGATTTCATTTTAATACTATAGAGCTTGCGTCGTTTTGATAGGGTCGCAGAGGGTGACGGACAGACGGACGGACGCTTTGCCATAGCTAAGACAGGGCATCTGCATAGCATACTGCTATGCTGACGCCGTGTAAGAAGATAAAGCGATACAAATCGTCGACTAAGTCCAAAGAAGAAGCTTATTATACAAAACCTGTCCGTCGCACACTGCGTAATACATACACGACATAATACTGCCACGGTGTCGTTGGTACGACGCCCTGCTGAAGATAACTATATCCAGCGAGGACGAGAGCCATGCACGCAGCAGTCAAAATGAGCCAGTGCAATGAACGCGACGACGCGTGACCAGGCAGCCACGTCACTACGTGCACAGCGCCAGAACAGAATGCAGGATTGCAGACCAACTGCAGAACTAAGGGGGTTCGCATATACAAGGGCCTAAAATCGAGGCCGAAGGCATAGGCGGCGGAAGGTGTCTTCAGTTGGGGGAGCATTGGCATATACCCTCC
>Ga0209052_1000584_pt1 | contig 11656 bp, 10 predicted proteins | sample WorMetHEROISLAND_2_FD_187409 | JGI IMG/M metagenome (GOLD analysis project Ga0209052, IMG submission 187409) | Marine gutless worms symbiont microbial communities from Max Planck institute for Marine Microbiology, Germany - Olavius sp. 4 HERON... | ecosystem: Host-associated > Annelida >...
GAATAGTGGGGATGGGGTGGGGATGGGGATGAAATTCATTACCGTGTCATTCTCTACTCTGTAGCTCTGAGGTCATGGGTTATGTGATGAATAGCTGAAGACAGGTACCATACATATAGCAGTTTTACTACTTCCACTACCACGACAAGTTCTACAGCTGCTGAGCTGCTACTGTGTCAGAGTTCTGGTAACACGTGTAAAAAGTAAAAGTAAAGTTAGGTTATATTATAGTGCGCTCTAAAGCTTTAGCTCAAAGCTTAGCTTAATCTAGCGCACTTAGCCACCATCCGTAACCACACCATAACCACTTAACGGTCACAGATTATAGAGGACACCCTCAAACCCTCTTGCCTGTCCGAGAAATTAATCTCAAAGCATGAACGCCAGTAATCCTGAAACAATTTATTTTGCCGGGTCTGGGGATTGAACCCAGGCCCGGCTGATAACCGTTTCAGACTGAGCGCGCACTGTGCCAATGAGCCACAGAGACAAGCCATGTGTGATAGAAATACTCTTAGCTGATATCATCAGTGGCGTTGCACTGTAAATTTTAACCTGTTGAAAATTGTCTTCTTGGTGGCATTTTTTTCCAAAAATGCACAATTTGGCGCTGGAAATTCCCCATTCTGGTCGAATTTAGCTGCAAAATTGAAATTCCGAACACTCGTAATCTCCTCTGCAGCTGTCTGTTGGAAAATGGCAACGTCCTGCCGTGCAAGTTGTTTAACCAATGACCGCATTGGATTGTATGATGACGTGATGGGTGTTCAGATGTGGATGAAAGAGGCAGCGGCGTGAAGAACTCATCTCGTGACATGAAAGAGAAAGGTGAAGGACAACATCGGCAACAAGAAGAAGAACAACAACAGGAGATGATGTCAGCGAAAGAACACAACAACGATGATGATGATGACGACGATGATGATGATGATGATCCTGTGCACGCTGATGATCCTAGCAATGACACTATCACCACTACTACTGATACTACTACAACAACAACTACTACTGCTGCTGCTGCTGCTATCACAGCTGATACTAGCAGTGCTACCACTTCCACTTCTACCACTACTACAGCTGCAACTACTGCAGCTGCTGCAACTACTACGGCCACTACTACGACTGAGGCTGCAAAGGACGCTGCAGCTTTAGGCAGCAACATGTTAAGTCCATTGACAGCTTTGCCAGTAACACAGGTTCGTTTGATGCCTACCTTTCTGTCTGTCTGTCTTTCTGTCTATGCTGTTTCTCTGTCTGTCTGTCTGTCTGTCTGTCTGTCTGTCTACTCTGTTTCTCCGTCTGTCTCTCTGTCCACTCTATTATTACTCTGTCTGTCAGTCTACTCTGTTAATCCGAAGAAAAGTTTTTGGTCCATTATGATGAACTTCTTAGGCATGTTCAATGTGTTCGATCGAACAGGGCCGCCGATTTTAGTGGGCCACCATTTTGGACCCTAAAAATTCTGTATAAGTTAAATTGTCAATTTGAACGACTTTGATGCTTAGATTATGGTGCAAACAGATATTAATGACGTTGAGTGAAATTGAGATGTTTTACAAACGAATATATGGGTAATATAGGCTACAAATTTTTCTCTCTGCAGTAATTTCAGAAATGCATTCCACGCTACATTCCCGCCAATTGATATACAACTCAGACTTTGTGCTGTGGTTTTGTGCAAGGAAACTTGAGATTCGACCGGAGCCTGGATTTGCTTTCATTTTGCCTCTCATTGTGCTGCTGACCAAAGAACCAGAAATGCTGCAACCAGATGCGTTTTGCAAGCATACAATGCAGCAAAGTGCGACTGCGGCTGGGGCTCTGCCCCAGAACCTGCTGGGGGAGCTTACTGCACTCACCCATACAGGGGCGGATCCAGAAAAAATTGAGGAGGGGTTCACAGGTTGGCATCAGGGGAACATATAATATCATAACATGGTATGCGAAGATGTGAAGACATAATAGGAGTGAAGAAGCATTTTTCGATTTTATACCTAACAAGAATTTTTCCTGTTTAATATGAAGGGGGTTCACGGGCACCCAGTGAACCCCCTCTGGATAGGCCCCTGCCATACCCCTAGCTGGATTTAAGGGGGTCGCTTCTCGGCGGGAGAGGGAGGGAATGGAAGGGGAGGGATGCAGAGTTGGAACAGGGCCGCCAATTGGCTATGGCCAGCCCTGATGAAATTCTGTGCAGCGGTGGGGTGCCGCCCGTGGACCAAGTGTTTAGATGATATCATCTGGTTCAAGGTGTACATTTTCATGCAATGCATGCATCTTTCAACCTATCAGTGATGCCGTCCAGTGCAGAATTATAGTGTATGTCAATGTGTCTATTTCCTAGGACACGGATGATGATAACGAGGCCGGTTGTTCGCTATTCTATGGCAACAACAGCTGGTACCTGGTACTGCGTCTGTACTATATCCTCTGCGATCGTCTGGTTTACTTCCACTCACACACTGAGCAGGCGATCAGAGCAGACGCCAGCGAACACAAGCCGGACACCATCGAGACAGCTTATGCGCTCTGTCTGAAAACACCAAGTTAGTCTGTCTGTCTGTATGTCTCAGTGTCTGTAATCTGAACACAAGCCGGACACCATTGAGACAGCTTATGCGCTCTGTCTGAAAACACCAAGTTAGTCCATCCCTCTGTCTCTCTCTCTCTGTCTGTCTGTCTGTCCATCCATCGGTCTGTCTGTATGTGTCTGAACGCAAGCCAGACACCATCAAGACAGCTTACGCACTCTGCCTCAAATCACCAGGTTAGTCTGTCTATCCATCTGTTGGCTTGCGACGCTGCGAGCTGTAAGCGACCGACCCTTATTATCACATAGCATGTCTGTGACTGTCTGCATGACTGAGTGACTGACTGCATCTGTCCGCGACATCTTGAAAAGTTTAAAGTCGATGAACACGAAATTTTAAGGGCAACATATTCTCCACATATGTACTTCACAGGCGGTCCAGAATTACGAAATAATAATCCAAGATGGCGGCGGCATCCGTTAAAATTTTGTTAACAATATGTAATGACTCAACCGCTTATTTATATACATTTATGAAATTTTGCACGGATGTAGTCAGCCACCACTGGAAATAGGTCATGTGACCTAAATTGACACCGGATGTATATTCATCATGGCGGCGGCCGCCATCTTAAATTCAGTTTATCACTCATCACTCCGTTGCTATTGTATGTATTTGCACTAAATTTGGAATGGTTTGGCCGCATGTTTGTGTGTGGTGTCATCTAAGTTCTAGTGAGTAGTGTTTGCTACTGTGTCTGCTAGGATCAGTCGAGCCGGCGAACTATTACTCGGTGATGTTGGAGATGGTGCGTAACTACCTCGATGGTAACATAGAGACGACGGTCTACGAGGAACAGCTGCGGGAGATGTTCGGTATCTATGCCTATGTCGGCTTCACGATGGACAAACTCATTCAGAACATTGTCAGACAGGTACGATACATAGAGCATAGAGATGTAACATAGAGATATAACATAGAGATGCTGGTCTATGAGGAACAGCTGCGGGAAATGTTTGGTATCTATGCCTACGTCGGCTTCACGATGGACAAACTCATTCAGAACATTGTCAGACAGGTACGATACGTAGAACATAGAGATGTAACATAGAGAAGTAACCTAGAGACATAACATAAACAAGGAACATGTCTGGAAGATGTTCGGTATCTATGCCTACGTTGGCTTCACCATAGACAACCTGATTCAGTTCTACATCATCTGACAGGTACCATACGATATGTGTCTGCCTTCCCCTTTTGTCTCATCTGTACAATAGAGTAAGTAAGTCTGGACCTGATGCAAAGAATGCAAAAAGGAAAGAGCCAATAGTTCCCCAAAATAGGTTATTATCACCCCACTGTCCCCCATTTTCTCATGTTAACCAAATTTTGCGTGTGCGGTGGTCACCTTGACATGTCTGTTGGTTTTGAGTTCCGGGAAGATTGGTTGAAAGTGTGGGAGCTGTGGGGGGAGGGGGTCAAAATTGCAGGCTTCCCATTCTCAAGACACATTGCTTATACAACAGCTTGTTGCTACCACACAAGCCGTGATGGTGGTGGTGATGATGCAATGATATCATCTTCGGGGTCATATGTGGTCTTGTCTTCGCGGTGCCTCGAGGACAAGAAAATAAAGTCTTGTGGTCTAGAGTCAAGAGTCTTGGCAGGGATGTGCGTGCGACCTTTCAGGCCGAGACTAAGACGAGATCTGAGACGTACAGCTCCAAGACCAAGACGTTGAGCACTTTGTCTGAGACGAGACCGAGACCACATCCTGTGTCTCGGTGATGAAAGAAAGTACCATTTACATCACTGTGATAATGTGATGACGACGATGGTTGTATGTCTGTATGGGGATGGTGCGCTATAGCTAGTATTCATTAGCTTATAGCAGTCAGGCAACAGAATAATTTACTGAATACTAAGGGAAATGATTCAACAAACATTCTCCAATGTGCATATGTAGTGTGATCAAGCTGCTGTAACGTTTCGGATGTGGAATTAGCAGTAGGGTTAGCGTTAGAGTTAGCTATAGCGGACCTTAGCTATAGCAGTCTTCCGATTTATGTATGGTGGCTTGGTAGTCTAACGGTTAGGACGTTGGACTTGCGATCGCGAGGTCATGGGTTCGACTCCCGGTCGGGTCGCTATCAAGTGGTTAGTACCTGGATGGGTGACTGTCTGCGGACAGGTAAACCATCTCAGTGTATAACCAACACCAAGGTCAACTCAGCCTTCCATCCCTCCGGGGTAGGTAAATCGAGTACCGGCCTACCTGGCTGGGGTTAAGGCGGGGCACGTTCACCTGTGTCGGATGGCAGGTAACACTGTGTGATCCCCGCGGGTGACGCTCTGTAGGTTTGTGATGGGTTTCCAATCCATAAATAGCTATATTCGCCTTTACCTTTTTTACCTTTTGTGTGTGTACAGCTCCAGTCCCATGTGTTTGTGTGTACAGCTACAGCATCTGGTGACTGATGTTACTTGTGTTCAACTGACGGACCTTTACCATGCACGCCAGCAGCAGCAGCAGCAGCTGGTGACGTCATCGCAGCAGCTGAGGTCAGCAGCTGCTGAGGCAGCGTACCAGCGCAAGGCAGAACAGCTGCTGTCCGATGAGAACTGCTTCAAGCTGATGCTGGTGAGTGGTGGCTGCTGTGTTTCGTTGATTTAAGGCTGGTTCTCGACGAGTCGCTCGACCTATCTCAACTACAAGCTTTCAGTCATCACATTCCTCCCACCACCCAGAGATGGTGCTGTTACTTCCAGACTGAGATCCGCATCCACCTACCCCCGTCCTGTCACTAGAACCAAACGCTTGACATCTTCTGTCCAGTATTATCTTCTACATTTCCAATAACCTTCTACCCCTCCATAACCCCGTTTTTGTCTCATTAGCATTTATTGTATTTCATCATGTTTTATTGCCGTAATTTGTATATTATGTCATTTATTATGGACAGGCCCAGCGTAGAGTAACTTCGTTTATCTGTCACAATGTGTTACTGCTACGCCATGCTACCAAATGTATTACAACATGCATATATTTTGTCATCAGAGCGAGTGTTTGTGTGGGTGTAACAGTACAAGAAGGATCGTCAGTTGACCATTGACCTACTGGACACTATGGACTCTGGTGGGTCAGTGGATGACCGTGGTGGAGTGGACACTGTCTGTCTGTCTGTCTGTCTGTTACGCATGTATACATTGGTTGATACACAGCGAGTGTGCGTGGGTGTGGGTGTAACAGTACAAAAAGGATCATCAGTTGACCATTGACCTACTGGACACTGTGGACTCTGGTGGGTCCGTGGATGACCATGGTGGAGTGGACACTGTCTGTCTGTCTGTCTGTCTGTCTGTTACGCATGTGTACATTGGTTGATACACAGAGAGTGTGTGTGGGTGTGTAACAGTACAAGAAGGATCGTCAGTTGTGCATTGACCTACTGGACACTGCGGACTCTGGTGGATCGGTGGATGACCGCGGTGGAGTGGACGCTGTTGTGGATCGTCAGCAGAAGTGGACGGCTTACATCGACAGATTCGTTACGACTGACGACACGACCACGTCAGACACTCCACCGCGAGAGCTGACTACGAGCCACCAGCCTGTACTGCTGCACAGGTACACACCGATTGGTTGATTCATTGATTGATTGGGAATCATAGTTATAGTACTACACTCACCATCGCTGTTTATTACCACTCAGCCGAAAGCTGATACTCATTTCATCATCCCACGGAGGGTAGAAGGCTGAGTCGACCTGGCTGGCTTTGTGACTCAATGGCTTAGTGTTTAGCGCCCTTGGAATTTGAGCTCGGGGACTCGGGTTTGATTCCCGGCTCGTGCCACTAATTCATTGGGTAGCAACATTGGGCATGTTGTTTACACACACTGCCTCCCCAGTTTCTCAGCTCCAAGAAACTGGGGTACAAAAAGGGAGTTTTCGGCGCCTAAGTGATTATGGTGATTGAGTGCGCTGGATTATGCTAAGATTTAGAGCGCACTATAATATAACTCAACTTTACTTTACTTTACTTTTGATTGATTGATTGATTTATTGGTGGCTTGGTTGGTCGGTCAGTCGGTTAGCAACTTACTGCATGCTCGTGTCAACTCAGCCTCCTACCCTCAGTGGGATGGGAAATGAGTAGTAGCTAACGGGTTATGGAGTGAAGACCTAGTGTGGCCGATTGGGGCGGTGCTATGTCTGGTGTTATGATGTGTCTGCTGCTGTTACGATATACGTCAGGGTGGTCCTTATTTCTTGACTTTTGAAATATAAACCTCCCCCCCCCCTGTTGCTTTAGTCTACCAAGAAAGTTAGGAGTGTGGGAGAAAATGTTCCAAATTACTCAGCAGTGCTTATGAAGTACTTTTTTTCAACTTGAGCATACCCCATAATGCACTCTGATTTTGAAATAAATGGACTCTTTTGGGTTTACTTAATTAAAGCCATATCAGGTAAAATTGTGGGCAGGAAGACTAAAGAAAAATAATTTTTCTGCACATATAACAAAGTTAAAGGGTAACCCATCTACTTATCTTCACCTGCCATATGGGATCACACAGTGGCACCCGACACAGGTGTACTGTACGTCCCCCCTCTTAACCCCAGTCAAACAGTGCATTTGTGCTTCTGTTTGTAAACGATAGTTTTTTTTCTCTCAGAAGAGTGTTATTGAAAGTTGGTTTTAACTTACGGACACACCGTCGGACGTTTTTTTGCAATTCTTTGAAATTTTTGAACGTATTTTTCACGTTTGTTGCACTTGTCAACTTTGAATGTATGATGATGATGATGGTGATGATGATGGTGATGATGATGATGATGATGATGGTGGTGGGGCCGGTTCTCGATTCTCTTACCCCAGACGGATGGAAGGCTGAGTTGACCTTGGTGGTTGGTTATATATTGAGATGGTTTACCAGTCTGCGGACAGTCATTCGTCCAAGTAGTAACCAAACCACTTGATAGCGACCCAACCGGGGGTCGAACCCACGACCTCTTGATTGTAAGTCCAGTGCCCTAACCGTTATGCCACCAGGCCACCTAGTTGCTGACTGGCCTAATGTACATGTGCTGTTGGCAGGAACGTGAGACGCTGCAAACTGAAAATGTCGACAGCGAGTCAGCAGCAACCAGCAGCAGCTGATGATGATGATGATGATGATGATATGATGGTGATGATGGACAATGATACAGCAGCTGGTGACCCAGTCACTGATGAGAGCAAGCCAGTGGTGAGAGGTATTGGCGGTGAGACCAGTGCCACCGGTGGTGAGACATCCGGTACCGCTGCTGTCGATGACAGCAAGCCGGTGGTCAGACGTACTGGCGGGGAGACCGGTGCCATTGGTGGTGAGACGTCCGGTACCGCTGCTACCGATGACAGCAAGCCGGTCGTGAGACCTACTGGTAGTGAGACCAGTGCCACCGGTTGTGGTAGTGAGACGTCCGGTACCACTGCTGCAGCTGGCACAGTCACGGACAACAAACCACCAGCGGTAGTGGTGAGAAGTACGGGTGATGATAGCAGTGCCGCTGGCGAGACGTCTGGTACCACTGATGCTGCTGGTACTGATGCTGGAGGTGGTGATGGAATGAGTGATGGTGGAGCTGTGAGTGTGTGGGAGGATGTGGAGTGCAAGTTCAACGTCAACTCATATCAGATGATCTTTGTCGTCAACACCAAGAGCTTCCTCTACAGACGCCAGTCCCTGGCCACTGCCAGACAGGTCTGTATTCACCACTCTCTAGCACTACCATGACCACCTTTGGCTTGTAAAAGGTTCAAGCTGTATAAAGCTCTTCACAGGAACTTGCCTGTCACATTGGATCACACATTGTTATTTACCACCCGGCACAGGTGAACATGGCTCACCTTGACCTCAGCCAGGGAGGCTGGTACTTGATTTGCCTACCCAGGCCAGAGAGATGGAAGGTTGAGTTGACCTTGGTGGTTTGCTATATACCAAGATGGTTTACCTGTCTGCAGACAGTCACCCATTTTAGTAGTTACCTCTAGATAGTGATAGGTCAATCCCACGACCTCCAACGCCCTGCCATTACTTTGTGATAAAAGCACTTTGCAGTCTCGGAAGTGGCAGCTGATTGGCATGAGCGGATGATACTGCAGTGCACTATGCTCTTCTTCATACATTGTCACGTCTGTGTCGTGATGACATGTCGTAGTGGTCTACGAGTGCCCAATGTACTGTCTGTGCTGTATATCAGTTGTGTATGTCTGTGATTGTGTCTGTATGTGTCAGACTCACAGGGCGGTGTCTCTGGCCAGACACAAGAAGTTCATGTCGTGGGTCGGTCGTTGGGTCGACCGTTCTGTCTCCAGGGAGGACCTGCAGACTTGCGAGGACTTCCTAATGGGGACCGGCAGCACAAGCAGCGGTCTGGTGGTGTGTGAGACTGAGAGGCATGCTGTGCCAGCCTCCGAGGATAGAGCTCCATACTACGAGTACTACCGCTACCATGTCAGCTACCACAGCAACACTGATTGACTGAGTGATCGACTCGAACCAGTTGCACTGTGTCATAGTGCACTGTGCACTTGCACCACTGCACTGGTGCACCGTGCATTATTGCACAGTGCATTAGTGTATCATTTATTAGGCAGGGTTCCTACGGGTCAGGGAAAACTGGAAAAAATCAGGGAATTTGAGTGGTCAGGGGAAGAGATTTTTTTTGGAAAAGTCAGGAAAAATGAAGCAAATGGTGCCAGCAGATGTCAGACTTTCAGGCTAAATTCCCCCAACTTTTCCCCAAATTTTCAACTCATGGAATGACAATTTCCCTGACCTTACCGAAACAATAACCCAATGCATCAAATTTGATTTCCACTCCAGACCCCGCTGGCGGAGCTCATAGTGCTCCCCCAGACCTCCTAGCTGCGCTTAGTATTGCTCCATAAATGTCATGTTTCATATTTATTGTAAACCTAAGGATATAGCGTACCATTTCTAACAATTGTGCGATAGGGTTATTGTTTCGATAAGGTCAGGGAAATTGTTATTCCATGACTTGAAAAGTCGGGGAAAAGTCTGGGAATTTAACTATAGAAGACCTGTAGGAACCATGATTAGAACTCCATTCTACCAGTACAACATGGCTACAGTGTCAACTACCACAACAACACTTGAGTGACTGAGTCATTGACGCTGAGCTGTGCTGTGTAATGTTGCACTGTGCATTTGTGCTCCGTGCATTATTATGCATTATTAGTCCACTGTCTCTAATAATACTGCACTATTGCACGGTGCACTAATGCACGGTGCATCTGTGCACGGTGCACTATTACACAGTGTATTAGTCTACATCTATTATAGACAGTTGACCGTGTGTCAGCAGTAGAAGATAGTGCACTCTAACGTAGTGCACTGCAGTTGGATGGTTGTAAATTACAGAAAATAACATTTTAAAATTTTTCTGTATATTTCGGGAAATGTCCGAAAAAGGTAGTAATTACTGCACTAGCAAAGCCACGTGGCGTCCATGTGGGTATCATACATATGAGATTGGGAGATTTCTGTGTGTGTTCCATGTGGAATCAATATGTATAATACCCAGATGCCACGCCATGTCCGACTGTTTACTGTTGTTGTTCGTAGTTAAAATTGTTCACATGTGTATCGATATTAAGTCCTACTGGTCCAGTTTTTTTTAAGTTTTCTGCTGAACAGTGTTTGGAAAAATTGCGGGGGAAATTTCCGGAGATTTCTTGACTCACAAAACGGAGGATGGAGCTCCATGCTACCAGTGCTACGGCGACCATGTCAGCTACCACAACAACACTGATTGACTGAGTGATTGACTCTGTCTATAGAGTCTTACGCTGGTGCAGTGTCTAGCAGTGCGCTGTGAATTAGTGCACAGTGTACTGTTACTGGTGCGTCGTTCACTAGAGGGCAGTGATGGATGCAGTCAAGTCCTCTTGAGTCTGAATCATGAAAATAAGAACTTGAGTCCGACTTGGATTAGGGTGTTACCTGAGTGCATAGGTCCAGCAAACACAAATACACAAAACACAGATGCAATAATTTCCACAGTATGTCTGTTAATGTCGTGAATGTAGACTACGGTATCCATTCATTCATTTATTCATTCATCACCTCGCCCCATCCCCGTGGCTTGACATCACGGATATGCAATGTGGATAGACTTCTTGCTCCCGGTTTTTGGCTTTTCTACTATAGTTTAAGTACTCGCTATTTCTTCCCGCTTTAAAGCTTTTTTCTGATTTAGCTCCTATCACTTTCTTAACTTGTCTGTTTCTTAATTTTTTTGGACTTTTTTACGTAGATGTACTTGTTCCATTTTCTTATTTCATTTTCGTTTAAAACATTTGTGTACTTCAGTTTATGTGTCGGATTAAACTGGCAGTTTGCCTGCCAGATTTCCAGTGTAAGTCGTTCATCATATCACCGTCTATCATAAAATTCTATTATATCATAGCTTACTGTTTGCAGTACCGGTAGTGTAAAGAACGTGACACTCAGTGGGTGCAGTCAGTTGTCTTTGACCTACCAGTAAACTGTTGTTTGGTTGGTCACACATGCAGGGTGGCCACTCACCTGGAAAACCTGGAAAAGTCAGGGAATTTAAGAGTGGTCAGGGAAAAGTAAGGGAAAATAGGAAAAGTCGGGAAAATGTGTTCTTGCATGCACGAAATTTGGCCAATTGGTTCTCAGGAACATCATTGAAATTGTTGCCACAGATGTCAGATTTTAAGGCTAAAATGCACCAAATTCGATTTCGGCTGGGGTTCCGCCCCAGACACCGCAGGCGGAGCTTACAGTGCTCCCCCAGACTCCCTAGCTGGATTTAATGGGGCCTACTTCTAAGGGAGGGAGGGGAGGAATAGTGAATTATTCATTGGAGTCTACTGAAGAACACAGTTGTCATAGTTGTGACAGTATATATAAGTATTGCAGTGAGAAATAACTTGCATTTCGTTTTGTATCGCTACTATTGCAAGGTCAGGTCATGTTGTGATCAAATATTTACTCTACGTCAGATAATGGAAAAAGTAATAGCTGGCGAAGGAGGCGTCGTTATCAACTTCATTGACTTCCGGAAAGCTTTTGATTCTGTATACCGGCCTGC
>Ga0209052_1000585_pt1 | contig 11652 bp, 2 predicted proteins | sample WorMetHEROISLAND_2_FD_187409 | JGI IMG/M metagenome (GOLD analysis project Ga0209052, IMG submission 187409) | Marine gutless worms symbiont microbial communities from Max Planck institute for Marine Microbiology, Germany - Olavius sp. 4 HERON... | ecosystem: Host-associated > Annelida >...
CGAGTGAACTAGCTGCAGTTGAACAAGTCTCAGACACTGACCGAGTGTTAGTCGGCGTCGATGTTGATGAACAGATTACACTGATACCTCCAAACGTTAGTAACATTAACGATCCTAACATCACAAGTGAGGAGCGAGTTGAGTATTGCGAAGATGTTCTCGATGGAATTGTGCCTTATAGAAAGACAACTACTACCGTCAGATTTAGTGCACCGATGATGACGTTAGAGGACAAACAACAGGAATTTGGTGTGAGTGGAGAGCGTGCGGTAACTGGACAAGTCACTGATTTAGAACATACAACTGAAGGGGCAGCAGCAGCTGAAGTTATCAGCCAAGAGACTCTGCCACTTACTGATGATTTGATACAGTCGCGATGTGAAGAACACGAAGAACAACAGACGCAGGATGATGGTAGTACTGTGAAACGACATGTCACCACAACCACCTTCTTTAAGCCAATGAAGCCGGACTCTCAGCCATCTGCAGATGAAGTCGGTACACGAGAAGTTAAACTGGTTGAAGAGATTTTGAGGATGGAGATAGAAGAGCGAATTACATGGCTGCCCAAAGGCGTGACTCATGATTCTGCGAAGGACATTGACATGATGAGGACTGTGGAGGAATTGGAGGAATTCACGGCATCAGGCGTACCAGTGAAGAAAACAGTCATTAGATTATGTCCCACTGGTTTGCCCGATGTTTTGACTTTAGACAGTCCGGAAGTAGTTGTTGAGCAGGTAGCACTTGAAGAGGGTAAAATCATCATTGTAGCTGATGTATCAAAGGACAGTGAAATCACTGAAATAAGCCGCTCCATTGAATCGGAAGTGTTTGACGTTGACGTTCCTGCTGTAGACAATAACGAAATAGTTAGTGAACAAATGTCACAACCAGTCTCTGGATCGTATGAAATAAGACCGGGCGAAACGGAAGTCGCTGTTGGTGTACCTATTGACGTCACCCTGGAGCTAGTGACAACCAGAGATGTGACGGAGAAGGAATGTGTACTTGATGACGGCACAGTCCACCGGACAGTCAGTGCTGTAACAAAGCAGTTCAGACCCAGATTGGCCACTGAAATAATTGCTGGTGATGACACGGACACAGACCGAGTATTAGTCGGCATTGATATTGACGAACGCGTTATTATTGTACCTCCGAACGTTAGTAATATTAACGATCCTAACCTCACTAGTGATGACCGAGTCGAATACCGTGAAGATATTGTTGATGGAGGAATTCCTTGCAGAAAGACGTCTACCATCACAGAATACCGTTTGTCCACAGTGATCGCAAAGGACATGCCAGTGATACCGTCTGACATTGCGGTGATTCAATCTGATTCGGTCGAGCCCTCGGATACAGAATGTTTTTCACTCCGACCCGGTCTTGCAAGCCACGATGACAGTTTTAACATCGCCGATGCAGCCGACCAAAATGACGAGAAAGTAGACTTCGATACGGAACTTATGCCGGAAGTTAGTGTCATTAGTAAGCCGTCTGTAAGTATTAGAGTGTCTCAGAAGCTTCGTCGGGTTGGTTCGGATGGAGCTATTGAAGAAACGTACTCAACCGATCGGTCTCTGTCGTGTGACTATGATCCTTCTGATAGCGTTCTGAGGCAGGACGACGACGACGCTGCGTTAACTCCTGGTGTCTTGTACTGTCGCTTTCTGTCTGCAGCGGACGGCGACGATTCGCCGGCTGAGTTTGGGGTGCAAGTGTATGCTAAGACGGTGGAAGACGAGCCGGTCGTCGAGCACTCGGTCAAAGAGTACGACGACGTACAGGAGGACGGCACGCTGGTACATCGCCGGGTGACGAAGACGACTCAGAAGAAGACCGTTGTACAGCAGGTCTTCATTGAAGGAGGAGACGGAGGCGATGACGACGTGACTGTCGGTGGACCGACGGTCAGAGAGTACACGGACGTGAGCGTCAGCGGCCCCGAGGAGACGCAGAGCAACGTCGAGGAGACGGAAGAGGTTCTGGCTGACGGTAGCATCGTGCGGCGGAAGATCACGACGACGAGTCACCATCAGCTGGTCACCGAGCGACACTTGGTAGCCGGCAAGCCCGACGACGTCTCCGATACGGAACAGCTTGCTCCGGGCGCAGACAGCGACGTCAGCCTGGAGCCGGTCAATGGCAAGCAGAGTCCGCAGTCCTACATTCCGGAACTGATGAAACTTTCAGGCACCGAGTCCGACAGCACCAAAGAACCAGGTGAGCAGTTTCTGTCTTCTACAGTTCTCAGCCCAGTTTGGGGGCTGGCTTATTAGAAATTTTGAGAAAACCGGAGCACAGTGCGGTTATCTGTAAAATTTGTTGAAAGTAATTATAAATGATGCCATCTCACGCTATCGGGGCCTCTGGGCATTAAAAGTTCTGAGCTTTTTTGGGTATTTGGAGTCAGCAAAGCTCGGGCCCCTTAGCTCCTTAGGTCTGTGTTTGTTTCATTTGCAGTACCATCGATTGAGAATCTTTCGCATTTTATTTTTCGTGTGGCTGAACTGGATTTATTGTTCAGAAAAGGTTGTTATCATTTTATTAACACATATTTTCATAACTTTTTACTGGCACTCTGTCCAGCAAATTAATTTAAAGTAGTCATTAAATATCACACTTACACCTCAAACGTGATGCTACACTACATCGTGAACTAAGTAAACTCCGTGTAAAACTGCTGTCGCTGTCTGCCATTTGTCTGGACTGCGGCGAGTGTATCTTTCAGGAAAACTGCAACAGTGCATAGAACAAGCTAGTTTTCTGACATTAAGATTTCACAACGTAGTGCAGCAACGCATATGAGGTGTGGTGTGTTAATTAATTGAATTCATTGCAAAGTTTGCGCACGATGTGCCAGTGAACGAATTTTAATAATCGGTAGGCAGCTGATGAAGTTGTGACAAAAGCCAGTGGTGTACCTTTCAGACTCAGTTCTACACTGTACACGTATTGTAAAAGTTGTATAGTTGAGCAATATAGCGGTCACTTTGAGGTGAGGTGGTAGTTTTTATTTTTTGGCAGTTTATTTCAGAATGGCAGAGTGAAATAATTATATAAATCAGTTTACTTTAGACAGAGTTGTCATAAGAAGATTGTATTGGTGTTTTTGACTCACCTGGCGATGTACTATAACGAGATTAGAGTGCAAATACGTAGATGTCGAAGTTGTTGTGATGTGCAAATCAATTCACTTTCAAATTTTAATAAGTAAATGCCGGTCTCTAATTTTGAATGATTACTTTTTGCAGGTTTTAGTACTGGTTTGTTGGTACAACACATTAAACTGTTTACCTAGAGATATTATTGTAGCAAATGGCACTAGAGCAAAAGTAACCAAATACCATGTAGATTAGTTTGACAGTTTAACGACGTTGCTGACCTGGTTCAATCAGTAATAAGTTAGTCGGATGTTGCACACTGTAACTGCGAGTTGTGTCAGTCCCATCTCTAATTTTGAATGATTACTTTTTGCAGCGCAAAATTTCCTGGTAGATGTTTGCTCGGTAATTATTGCATTCGTTGAGTCTGGGTGCGTTTTTATTAGATCAGCGGTTGTCTGCGTGGATGATTTACTTATTTTTGTATCGTATGAAATTTTAACTTAGAAATGCCTTCTTCTCGGGATCTAAGTAGCCCGACGGATGTACATAGTCAGGATGATGCTTCAGATAGAGGTAGGCCCGTTGTAATTGACATTACGTTTTATTTTTTTGCAATCTTTGTATGGCGACAATTAGCATTTTTGTGGCTTTTCTTCTCTGTCGTTTCGTGCGCAATGCGGTGTTATATGTATAGCCGTTAGGCTCTATCATTGTCATGGTCTGATATGATAGAGGCTTAATAATGCAGTTCGTATACGTTCTGTTTTGTTTTTTTATCTTCTACTGAGTTCAGTGTTGCATTTTGCTTACTATTTGTTGTTGTTGCGTAACCATGGTAACACAAGTTGGTTAATGTGAAACATGTTCATTAAATAGATAGTTTGTAGCTTGACAGCACAGCTATGGTTCTCACGCTATTCAAGAATGTTAACGAGTATCGTCATCATTTCACTAACCTACTACCTTACTATTTCACCGTTTTCCGTCACCGTGATGTGTGAAATGTGTCCCAAGTATTTTTCGACAGACAACTTTCTCCAGAATTTTCTATAACCTTTCTCGCACGTCTGCATAGGCCCAAGCTCCACTTCGATTTGTTCTGAATTTGTTGTGTAGCAAGCTGTACAACAAATCGAAAGTCTAAATCAAATCCACAACAAACAAGTCCATAGAAAATCAAAAGCCTGCAACAAATGCGCAACATCCTGACGTGTCATGACAGCTTGCTGTGCGACTTGTTGTCCAACAAGTCCACAACAAATCGAAGAAGTGGAGTTCGGGCCATAGGAAACTTCCACAGTTCAATTCCTTAATGGCTAAAATCAACAGTGGTTCGGTAGAATATCATATTTACGGAAAATAACTGTAACAGTTAAATATGTAGGCCTACGTTACATTTTCGTTGTTTCTGCGTTCGCCATAAACGCAGCTTGCGCATGACCATTGTATATCGCAGAAAGTAATTAAACAATAGGCCTAACAGTGTCTGAAAAAATATTATAATTTTTTTCGTCCTTTTTTCTACTGTGTGGTCACCGTTACTATTGTTCGCTGATGGAAAATCACGCGCGAACTTTCAATTTGCGGCGACTTCGAGGACCCGGAATGACTTTGAACGAATATTCCACAACGCGTGCGCACTATCACCTACCGCGTAGTTTCTTGTGCGTTAGCTGGGCTTCTCGTTTTTCGCGATGATGGTAGATATGTGTGCAGTGTTTATGTACGTGTAAGACCTAGTGCGTGTGAGTTTGTGCACTCTGGCGCTTCGTCTTTCAGCTGTGCCGGTCGATCGTCACAGCACCACCGTGGCGGCACCGGTGGCTATCACTGTCACAGAGGACAACAGCGCACCTGTTGATGACGACGATTTCGTCCAATACTACGGTCTTCAGGCATACGTTGAAGGTGCATTTCTCAGACTGCATTTCTACTTAAGATTACAGGAATTCGTTTAGAGCAGCACTGAAAGACAAAAAGTGCCAAATATATCAGTATATGTATAGCTGTCTGACGTCAGTATCTCACAGTCTGATTGCACGCGACACTTATGGAACTGTGGGCTGATTTAGGACTATGTTTTTTTTCTTTTTTTTCATCGTACAGATCGTTCACCGGGATCTTGGTCTGAAATGTTTTCGTTGACCAACACACTTGTTGGCTATTATTGTTAGTTTTTCTTACATTTATATTTTGCAAGGTAGTGCAGCGACGCCGTTAATGCGTGGTGGGATATTTACAGATTAATATTAGTTTATTGCAAATTTGTCAGAGAGTGTGCCAGTGAAAGAATTTATAAAATCGGTTAATATTTGGCAAAGATATGGAGAATACCAAGTGGGGCGTTTTTGAGACACAGTGTAGATTGTTGTGGGGTCAGAGTCACGGTCACAGCAAGGTCACAGCAAGGTCAACTATCAGAGGTCAGAGGGCTCAGCGTCGCGTTGGCGTCTGTACACGCGTGGCTTGAAATTCGACGTAGAACGCTTTAAAGCACGTGTCGACGAAGTCGTGTAGGATATTGTGAATTTCAGATTCAATTTAATTGCATCTCGTGATGCTGCTAAGAGTATATGTCATAGCATAGACAGCATAGACAGTGTCAGCCGTGGTGTACTAATTAAGTTTATCCTGTGTTTTACGTGACGAAAGCGTACTTAATATTAATTTTAGGCGCTGTGGATTGTGCAGTATAGTATTCGTATATTTATTGCCTTGATTATATTTCTTTATGTTATGCTATAATGTTTATTGAACAAACGAAACACCCCCAGTTCAAAATCTGCCGCTTTGGGCTATGTTCAGAATTCACTGCATCGTCTTAAGGCATAAATTATCTACGTAATCGTATGTTCTCGGATTGCGTAAAATATAATTATATTACGCCCATAGATTTGGAAATTTTAGGACGTGGTATGGCTTCAGACCTCCTAGTTATTTGGATAAACATAGTTATCGTTTTCCCTCTTGTCTCAGCCGTTTGATTACTGTGCTGCAAGTGATTGCGTTGTGGTCATAGGAAATGGCACAGAAACGTCGTGCAACAGTGTGCCAGAGGCACAGAGCGTGAGCAAAATCGACGAAGATCCGCCACGAAGTACGATGAAAGAACATCAGCCGTTGATTGAAGTCGTTGCGGACGCAGCAGCAGTAGGCGACGCAGATGCGGACGAGGAGGTGTCAGTCATCTCGGCACGAGTGCCTCAGCAGCTGGACCTCGGTCTGCCGATGATATCGGTCCAGATTGCCAGTCCAGTGGTGCTCAGTCCGAGCGAGAAGGAGGAAGGTGTTCTGTGCTCGGCGATGGAGAAGTATACCAACGCGTGGACGGGCAACTTTGACGTCGCCGACGATTCACAGCCGATCGACTCAGTCGATGACGCTGAGAAGTTTGACGTGAGCGGTCGTGTTGTGGACATGGGTGACGCCGACGACCGCCCACTGTCGCCGACGGACTACACCCTGGAGGACGAGTCAGATATGATCCAGTCAGACTACGCCTTTCGTCCAATACTGCAGCTCGACTGCCGGGCACCGTCGCCGTCCGAGTTCTCGCTGCTGACAGAGAGCGCCGAGGAGAACGACCTGCAGCGCCTGACTCACGCCGCAGTACCGGACGATCTCTTCGCCATTCCCGACCCGTCGCCGTCGTCCGCTGAAATGAACATTTATCTAGCAATGCATGACCAGTTTGCATGTAGTCACCGTCTGGACAGTGCTAACGACTGCGCCGTCGTGCCAGGTACTAACGTTCAACGCATGACTGCATGCTGATGCCGATCTTAAAACAGTTTCATTCCGTACAGTTTCTTTTCGTTAGGCATCGCACAACTGCGAAACAAAGGATAGTTACGAATGTTAATTAAATGCTTTATGGATCGTTTTTCTTAGATTTTATTAATACTTTTATGTACGGGTAAAACCGTATTTGCTGTTGACGTATGATGAATGTTTTTGCTTGCCGTATATTATTTTCAGTATTTACTGAATGTAAAAGCACATTAACGTAACTCGGCAAATGTCATGCAACTGCATCTTGTTTATATTTACTGCTGTGAGTTTCTATCATTACTGTTTATTATATATTTGCACTGTTTGATGCTTAACTGATTTGTTCTGTTTTACTAATGCAACTAACCTTTCTGCACGATCAGCCGTGGAATCATTGGAAGGAGACGCGCGTGCGGACGGCGACACGAAGAACGTCCGTTGCGCTGAAATCGCATCTTCACAAGATTCATCGGCTGCGATGTTCGATGTCACCAAAGAGCTGTACATTCAAGATGTGACCAGCGAATCTGTTACTGCAACTGACGCGGAGATGCGCTCGAACGACGATGATGCTCAGCTGTTCCGATCTTCCAGCTATGAAGATATTTACGTCGGAACTAAACTGCCCGGAGATGATGAGCACTCAGATGATGAAGGCGGCGTGCTCAAAGTATCAGACATCGGCGACAGATTCGATTCACGACCTGCTTCCACGGCAGTTCGCAGGCAGTCGGGGCGCAGGAGCTCCAGCTTTGAGAACTTGTACGAGATGCAGAGAAGAGAAGCGCCGAACGACGCGGAGAACGACGGCGTCCAGTGGCAGATGAAGGAAAGCAGCTGTGAAGATCTCAGCGAGAAAGACTCGATGCTGGCTCCATTCCCTCCGCCGATCGGACAAGCTCGCAGGAACTCTCCCATTGACATAACTGTGGAATCTGGCCTGGATCGAGTGGGCCAGTCTGAAGAATACGACAGCAGAAAGAGATCGCCGTCGCATTTGCTTCAGCACTCGATGTCATACGATGTGGTAGATCCGGCCCAGAGACATCTCGTACTTGGTAGCAGTTCTTCACTGGATGGCGATGAGGACGATGGTGCTGCCGACTTGCGGACAGAAAGGAATACAACGCAAGGTATTAGGAATGGTTGTGGTTGCACAGTGTGACGTATCGCTTAGTTGCTGCTTTCGGTGTTGTGCTGTGAGTGAAGTACGAATGCGTTATTTGCCATGCACCGTGAACCACTTTATTCGTAGCACTTTAGCAGTTTAGTTCTCGTTATTTTTCAACGTGACATCAGTCGCAAAACTGTTTTTGCATTTTTAGATATTTGAACATGCGCGCAGTGTTTTGGTAAGTGGTTGCTTCGTGAAAACAGAATAAAGTGGTTCACTGCACTTTGTCTGTGCGAACCATTTGTGCTGTCAAGCATAAGTTATTTTATTCTTTTGAAACTACAACGTTTATGTCATCATCGGTTTGCCTACATCCGTTTTGTTTGCTGTTGGCTTTTCCTGTAAACTGTGAAGATGCCCATCGATATATTTGACATTTATTTAGCGTGCGTTGTTGTATGCGTGTTTTGTCAACCCGTGAACGCTTGTCATGGTTGTGTTACTGCTAGACATATGGAATGAGGGTCAGCTAGATGAGGATAACGACGAAGCAGAGCGTCTAAGTGTATCTAGCCATTCAGAAGTAGCACAGCTCGAAGATATCACAGGACATCTGTCAACGCGTGTTGCTGAAGGTGCCGATGACACTTCACTCTGCAGTTTCACTCATGTGTCAGCTGTTGTCTAAATAATGTGCAGTATCCGTTGATTTGTTCTGGTGCCTTTGCTTGCTATAATGTGCTCAACTGCACTTTCTGACATATTTTGCCAGCTGTTACTGTGTATTGGTAAGCGATTGTCGCGGAAATGTAGTATTTTTTTGTCTGCTGTATATCTTTGCTGACCCTATGTCAGCTGATTTGCCTCCAAAACTATATTCATTTACTGTAGTTTGCTAACTCTTGTTTTAGAAAACTGCCAGTCCAAATTTTGGGTTAAAAGTTGTGGAACTAAAAAAACTAGAATCGTTAAGAAGATGAGACCTGTGTGATTAACATAACTTGAAGTAAGGTAACGTTTGATTATCTTAGAAACAGCTACGAGGCTACTTTTTTGCTTGCCGTGAAATTTGCAGCTAATGTATTGAATACTAACCACTCACTGTGTTTTGCATGTTTACGTTAATGCTTTCTCAGGAAGTGTTCCTGGTGCTGAAGCCGATACGCGCTCGGAAGGGACTGACATTGATGAACCTCTCTCTCCGTCAGCCAGAGAAGTTGGATTTAGTTTCAGCAAGAACGCGTCTTCGTCACTGTCTGCTCTGGCGCAGTCTCCGCCGGAGTGTCTCTCACCTTCGAAAGAACTCGCTCTGAAGGACGAACTGTCTCCAGTTACCGAGGTCCCAAGTGACATAAGGAAACTCAAGTTCAACATCGGAGCGTCGCCGAGCGACTTCATACTGGAGGAAAGTGAGTCCGAGGACGCGCAGCGTTCTACGTCGACGAAAGACTCACAGGAGTTGTTCAAGCCCATCGTCGAGTCGGGTGAAAGTGACGAATTGGAAACCGTAGCGGAGAAAGCAAAACCGACAGCTGGCATTGCATGTGAGGCCGTAGTAGGGCAGTCGCTGAAGTCATCGGAGCTTGGTGTAAAGGATACGCCTGCAGTGTTGCGTGGATCGCACGATGATGCCGGAGACAGCTCGGACGAAGAGCGCGATCTTGTTGACGACGCTGGTAATCTCGACCGAATGACTCTGCTGTCTTTTGACAACATAGCGTACGAGGATCCGGTGACGGACAGCGAGTTGCAGGCTGCAGACCGGACAAGCAAGCAGGTGCTTCTGGGTGTCGGCGAGGAAGAAGGCGCCGGTAAGCACAACGGCCGACGTAGAATTAGCATCTCTTCCGATTCGGACTCGGAGAAGTTGATCGACGCCGAGATGGTCGACATCCAGACGACGCTGCAGACCCAGTTCGACAACACTCCGGCGTCTAGACTGGCCGAGTCGTTGGGACTCGATCAGCCGGACACAGTGCTGAGACGCGAAGAGCTGGAGTGCAAGTCCGAAGTGGTACCGGCCGAGCCGCACGAGTCCATACGAGGAACTCACGATGCTGAGGTCCTCAACTCAATTGAGAACCGACGAAGCAATAGTGTTACGTCTGGCGCCAACCCGCCCAGTTTGTTTGGTGTCTCGCAGGAAAGTAATCTGGCGGCGGCCGGGGACACGGAGACTGGCAGCGTAGCGGATACGTTGATAGTGTCGTCGGCACCGGACGACGTCATGAAAACGTCGACGTCATCGGACGCGTCGGCCGAACCAATGATCCTTGCTGCGACCTACGACCTCGACCTGGGTGCAGTGTCGCGAGTCGTGGCAACCTATGACATGTCGCCAGACAGCGTCGACAAGGTCTTCGTCCTGGAGAAACGGTCGAAGGTAATCCAGTCGAGTCCGGATGATGAAGTTTTTGAGACCGAAGGCGGAGGGAAAGGTGCTTCAAAAACCGAAGGCAGTTCAGGTACTGCCGAATCTACTCAGGATGTGGAGAACTTGGGATTCGATACCAACGAAATGCCGTTTGAACTCGTGAAGGCTGATGATGTTGATGGATACGAAGCCTACCTGGAAGTAATGCAGCAGAATAGAGCTGTGGCTGATCAGGAACTCGGAGCACTTCTTGACCTTCATGTGTGTGGACCAGATGAAATGGCGTGCGGTATACCAGTCGAGTCTTCGTTGTACACGACGGACAATGCACAACAACATGTCGTGTCGGTGTCGCAACCAGACTTGATACAAGGGATGCCACGGAGTTCTGATGTTGACATACTGTCCAACAGATGTGTTCACAGCTTCGCTGACGTAGAAGAAGATCAGAGCATGGCAGACAGAGGACTTCTTGTCTACGATGATGAACCCGACAACGAGGACAACGTCAGTTTCGAACCTAGTCACATGTCACAGCGCATTGGTGATCTGGAAGAATCTAGTTTACCGTTGGACACATTCAGACACTTGGAATGTGAGGACGTTGCCTGTGAAGATACAACGAAGAAGATTCCGGCGTCGTTCGGTAAAGGCGCACTGGAATCAGACAACATGTATCGAGTGTTTCAGCAGGACTTGTCCGACAGTCCTGGAGATGGCGACATGCTGGCTTCCTCCGAAGACACGCTCTTTGGATTACAACAGGCAGACGATGCAGCGGACGAACAGCATCGTAAACGTAAATTTGAAGATGATGAGGATGAAGATCGTGACGACGATTTCTTGGCAGAATCTTCTGAACCAGAGCTGATGATATTGAGTGCGGAGAAAGAAGATGAAGAATACGACATGCAGACGAATCTATTGGACTTCGGCGATGATTGTCCGGCGGCTGCAACTGGCCGCTTTGGTGAGGATTTGCTAGTCCTTGATTCACAGTGTCTTGACCGACCTCTTTCTCCTCTGCCTGACAGTGCCTATCGAATTGTAGATGACACTGATGATGCTTATGTCACGAGGCATGTGTTGCGTAGCAGCACTGTTGATTCTGAAGCAGAGGTGGATACATCGTTTAAGCAGTCTGCAGTTATAGCGGATAAGCTGCACAGCGAACAGGCAGCTGTGATAGTATCACAAGTGATGGCTAATGCGTGCGCTGCAGCAGAAGATGTTGAAGCTGAAAATAGGCATTTTCGAGAGTTTGAAGTTGGCGAAAATTC
>Ga0209052_1000586_pt1 | contig 11650 bp, 5 predicted proteins | sample WorMetHEROISLAND_2_FD_187409 | JGI IMG/M metagenome (GOLD analysis project Ga0209052, IMG submission 187409) | Marine gutless worms symbiont microbial communities from Max Planck institute for Marine Microbiology, Germany - Olavius sp. 4 HERON... | ecosystem: Host-associated > Annelida >...
GTCCAAGTAGAACACGTTCTATTCTCGACGAGAAAATCGCCCAACTTCCTAGAATGCCGAGTTGTGATTGGCCAACAGTCTGTTTACATGACAAACCTGTGATATCGGATCCATGCAGTTGATATATGCAGTTACACGCCGAAATATGCTGACCAGTTAACTTTAACACAAATGCACGACCAGCAAATTACTTGCCTGTCGAGTAACCAACGGCAAACCCATACGATCCACTTTTTATGTCGTTTCGCAGTCAACATCGCAAGCAACATCGAAGCGTGTGCGTATTTATCGTCTGCCATTTTTTGTCGTCACTGTCGTGATGTGAGAAGTGACATGTGTCGTGGTTCAACGATTTGATCGGCCGATTTTCCCAGAAAACTAAACCAGGCCCACAAAAGTTGGCCAACATTATCGATCGTCTGACTCCTGCTTTAGGAAGGCCAAACATTAATTCTCTGTCGATATTCAGTTGAGTAATAACACTGCAAAGTCTGGTTGCTGCTGGTAGAAGGGCAGAAAACTATATAGCGATTATAAAAACTGGATGAAAAACTATGATTTATTGGATCACCAATTTTTGACGAATTTATGATGATCCTAAAAAGAAAAGTAAAAATGAATTCGAATTTTAAAAAATTTCTACTGAGTACAGAATCACTGTAGTGTGTAACCAGCTGATTGCATCAAAGAATGGCAAAGACACAAGTCTGAATTCGACACAATAATATACTTGTGACTAAGGTTATTATCAAATTAACTTGAATTCTGTAGATTTTATATCTGAAATTGTAGTTGAAACTGTTACATAATTGTTGTCAAATTAGCTTGAATTGGGTACTTCCCGGCGGTCTTATGTTTTACTGCTGATGTTTCTTTTTTCTGTTTTGCCACGGGATTTCCGAGCTCCGTCGGCCGATCGCCGCGAAACTTTGCCGCGTGATCGAAAGGTTCTACTGCATGATAATCTAGGTCCCAACATTCACTTTTTTGCTATGTTTGTATGTCTGATGGTGTGTGATGTGGATGGTGTCACACGCAGTGTTCAGTCGTTGTTGAGCAAGCCTGACAGCTGGAAGAGCAGCAGCAGCCGGAGCCTCGATGATGATGAGGATGATGAGGCTTGGTTTGATGAGGAAGATGATGAGCTGTTGTCAGCGGCTGGTCCGACGGCTGAGTCCTTAGCAACGCCGTGCATGATAGCAGCCAGGCTGAGCCCAGACTGCGACCAGATCAACCAGTACCTCGATAAAGGTTCATCCGCCAAGTTTTTCGTTTTGACTACCACAGTTGACATAATGAATAAATAAGTACTGTGCTGTGAAATTGTGATTATTATTACTGTCCATTCCTGACTGTGACATGACCAGATCAGCTGGTACCTCGACAAAGGTTTGCTAGCCAACAAATTCGTCATCTTACAACCTCCGTTTACTGATTTCTTGACGTTGTGGCAACCGCTGCTGCCTTCCTTGGAGTGAATTATTCTAGTTACTGAAATTATAGTATATCTGATAATGTGAACTCCACAAAGGTTCAAATTCTAAGCTTTCCCACTTCAGGTAACAGTAAGAAAGTAAATACATATCTGTGGGTGTGATATTGTGATTATTATCCATGACCAAGTGTTAACATGACTGTGACCAGATCAACTGGTACCTCGAGAAAGCTTCACACGCTAGGTTTAACTATTTGGAGACTATTTGTATCTGATAGCACTGGTGAAATGTTGATTATTATGCAGTTGTTTCTAGTATCTCAACAGAAGTTTATGCTATGCTTTTCCACTGCGGTTAACACTTGTTATAGTGCACTCCGGTGTATGGTTAACAAGTCCACTGTATGGTTAACACTTGTTATAATGCACTCCGGTGTATGGTTAACAAGTCCACTGTATGGTTAACACTTGTTATAGTGCACTCCGGTGTATGGTTAACAAGTCCACTGTATGGTTAACACTTGTTATAATGCACTCCAGTGTATGGTTAACAAGTCCACTGTATGGTTAACACTTGTTATAATGCACTCCGGTGTATGGTTAACAAGTCCACTGTATGGTTAACACTTGTTATAGTGCACTCCAGTGTATGGTTAACAAGTCCACTGTATGGTTAACACTTGTTGTAATGCACTCCACTGTACTACATGCGTCTAATTAACAATAGCAGAACTTCAGAAAAACGTAATAAATAGTCAGACTTGCGAAAATCCTAGCAAAAAACATGGTATTTGTTTATTTATTTTCTCAAGTTTGTTCGTGCCCAGTATGGGTCCAGCGAGCTCTGTTATAGGCTCAATCCATTTCCTGGCCGGATGGCATATTAGGCGCCTAAACCAGGGTTTCAGTGTTGTATTGGTATAGTCAGATTGAATGTGTGTGTGTGTGAATGTCTTGTTGGTTGGTATTATGTTATGTGGTAGTTTAGAGCTTTTTGTGTTCGTTTGTTGGCTTTTTTGCTGTTGATTTTTGTTGTTGGTATCAGTGCAAGTGATTGCCTGGACTGACCATCCGCGGAATGACCTGTAATGTGTGAGATGAGAATACTCACTCACTCACTCACTCACTCAAACGAGTTGATTTCTTTATGTGCAGTGATGTAGTCCTCGAGACCAAGGTCTTGGTCCCCAGGCGCCTCGAGGACAAAAAATGAAGTCTTGGTCATGGAAAAAAGTCTTGGTCTTGGTGTAATAATAATGATGTTATTATGGTTACCATCGACTGGCATCGAGTAGCATGCATTGAATACTTTGCCGCATCTAATTAAATTTAACCAAATGCCACGGTCAGTTTACCGAGAGATCAATGCGGGAAAATGTCCCAGTTCTGCAGGCTGGCAGCACGCTGATTTGCTGCTAACTAACCAGGAATAAAATTATCAGTTTTGAAAGTGTGCTACGAATGAAGACTGAAATGCGTCTTTGCCATCTCCATTCACGGAAATTCCTCAGCAAGCGGCAAGTTGTGCAGCTTTGCTCGAAATTTGTTAATCAGTGAGTGGCGTTAATACGTTAAACATTTGGCACTGCATGGAAAGTCTTGGTCTTGAGAAGAAATTGTTGTTTACATGACTGTAATGTAATGTGGATTGGACGTTGCAGGTAAGCTGACTGGCGGTGCTGGTGATTCGGTGAGTAATCACCAGGTGTCGACACGCAGCAGTCCCAACGGCAACATTTTCACAAGTCAGTTCGGCACCGGTGCAGCTGGTACTCCGACGCTGCGACAGACCATCAGCATAAAACTGTCGGCTCAGAGCCCGACAGCAGCCGCGCTGCGGGCTGGCAACGCTGCAAGCTCATTGGACGCCGGGGACAGCGAAGAGACCAATAGCAGTCCACGACGGACAGACCTAACATCATCAGCCGATAGTTCAACAAGCCAGTCACAGGTAACACGTTGATTCACTGCCGACAGACAGTGACTTAAATAGTTTAAGTACGTAAGTAAGTAAATTTATATAGCGTCGAATCTGAGGTGAAATGTGTAAATATTGCATCAACTTTACTTAGGACGTACCCGGCGTGCCAGTAGAGGTAGAAGCAGAAATGTTTGTTTCATTATGATAATTACTCAATGCAGTCATCACTGTGTTGAGTAATTATCATAATCGGTCACTTTTCCCAGATTGTGGAATAACTTACCATCTTCATTTAAAACCTCTTGTACGTGTGTTTTGTTGCATGCCAACAAGAAGACACCAAGCTTTTATGTAGTCAGATTTCCTGTAGAAACTGCCGGTAGACGTCGTGGTTTAGTACAAGGTGGTCAAGTGTAGGGCGTATGCTTGTAAGTTGTCATTTTACACGCGAATTATTGCCTAACGCGGACAATATGCTCAATTCGTCCATCATTTACAAGCTGAGTGAAGATTGAGCGAGGAAATCGGCTGCTCAAGTCCTGAGTAGAATCCAGTCGAGTTGATCGTCGTTTTGGTTGAATACAATGGATTTATGTTGCTTGCAATCAAATGAGTTAGATGAGTAGTCTCTGCTGTTGATTGGCGTTCATACAATCAGCCCTCAGTGGTTATTGCACATGTCTGTTGTCAGGTGTCGTCTCCGGCCAGCGGTGCAACAGACGCAGTGCCGACTGACGCCGTTCAGTCTGCTTCACCGCCCGTTGATGTCGTCATACAGAACAACAAAGTATGTCTCAATCGATCAATCAATTAAAACACATATGTGTAGCGCCATATGTCGCGGACGAAACAGAGGCACTGCATAATGGCAGAGACTAGGCTGAGTGTTCACGTTTACAATTATCAATGTGATATAAAACAGTTCACTGCCTCCTCGCGCTTACGACCAGTGTCCGGTTCTTAACCAGTCGCTCAACCGAGCTCATTAATATTCATGATGTCTGTGCCTGCGCTGAGTGACATACCACGTGATCAGCATTGTCCAATTGCCGCTGATTGTAAACTGATGGTTAGCTAACCAGATAGTTAACTAAAAGGACGAGAAATCAGTCCTAAGTTTTTTTATTGATTTTGCTGTTGCAGCGATTCCTAAAATAATCAAACGTGCGTGATAATGTTGTAGTGTTAATAATTATGTCAATTAGTAATATCAACCGACGTATGGTACAACACTCAGGCAATGCATTTTATGTTCAGTGCTTTAATGCTGTCAGTGGAGCACAGGACATGCATCTTGTCTGCAAAGTACTCTCCTGTCAGTTGTGAAATGTTTCTCGTGATCACCGTCTGTGTTGGTTCTCAGTTATGTTGAAACTAGCAGTTAAGATTTCTGTGGTTTCTGTGGCTCTTGGCGGAGAGTTCTAGAAAGTCCTTTCAGTACCACAGAAAGTGGTGGAAAATGGTTTCAGTCCTGGGAATTTTCGGAAATTGAAGTTGAAACTCGTTGATAGTACTGGCATTTAATTGGCTTTGCACACGTAGAAGAGTGGGACGGTTCGGGAATGTGTGTGCATTCGGGGATGTGGTCTCGGTCAAACAGTTTTGGTCTTAGCGTTGTCTTATGACGGTGTTGTTTAAGAGATTTGGTCACAACCTAGAGGTCTCGAGGTCTTGGTTCTGTAGTACTCTGGCAGCACTGAGATGTATCGTATCTTCTAAAAGGAGAGAATCAACCGGAATGTCAAATTTGCCATTCTCCTCTCACGGTCAAGCACATTTTGATAGACTGCGTCTGTTTGGGTGCAGCACGTCAAAGATATCATGAGTTGACACACTTGAAGAACTTTTTGTTGTGAGTGCCAGCGAAAACCAAAACCAACCATCGATGCCAGCAATTTGCATTTTATGTGGGGGCAAAAATCAAAAATATTTTCTGCAGAGTTACGATTTTAATGCAGTGTAACATTAATAGTCTGGCGACGTTTAAGATATTGGATCTCGAAACATTGTTGCTTTTATTAAAGATACAAACTTTTATCATCGTATATAACGCTGTTTTTGTATTAGCTAAATAGCCTTGATCTTACCAAGTTTTTCTTTTTTTTATAACATATATTAAGTGCTTGTAACCGTTTATGGCAAAGAATGGCCTACTTTGTGCTCATGTGCCATTAAGAAACTACTCACTCACTCACTGGCTTAGTAGGCCTACCAGTTCATCCACCGCGGTCACGTTCTGTTTAGTACGTGCATGCTTCAGTTTGCTACTCTCGTGACTTTGGTCGGTGCTTTCTGCTTCCCGAATCTTCTTTCAGCAGTTTTCCAGTCCTTCCCCATTGCAGTTTATTTTCCAAATAATTCCGCCAGTATCGTCCGCGAACCGTATTCTATGAACTGATATGGGTTCTTAATCAGTGCCTTGTCTTCATTGCTAAATAACAGATTACATTACCGGTATGTCGTCACCGCAATAAAAATTATTATTTACAACAATGTCATTTGCTTTTTTTACAAACACCGGAAATGTTTCTGAAAACTAAAGTACTCACTCACTCAGTCGGCACTGAGATGTGGATTTTGTTGGTGTGTCTGGTTTGTGTGGTGTGCAGGTGCTTGGGCACGGTCTAGTCGACTACCCCGATGAAGACTCCGAAGACGAGGACCAGGAAGAAGATGACGACAGCAGCAGCGGGTCATTGGATGAGACTGGGTCAGCTCCGGCCGCAAAGAAACCGCGAGTCACGTCATCATCATCGACAACATCGGCATCATAGTACCGGCCAATGACTGTAGTCCATTGACACTACAGCTGATCCAGTTCACCGTGGGCTGATGATGTTCCCACTCCAGCGATGTTGACCGTTAGGGCCCACATTTTGTCCGCAGGCGGCGGAATTTCGAGCCGAGCTGCACAATTTGCCGCTTGCGGAGGAATTTCCGTGAACGGAGATGGCAGAGACACATTTCAGTCTTCACTCGTAGCACACTTTCAAAACTGATGAGTTTATTCCTGTTTCGTTAACAGTAAATCGGTGCGGTGCCAACCTTTGGTGAATGGACGGCAGCGGGAAACTGATGTGAGCCGCAGAATTGGGACGTTTTTCCCACGTTAATTTCTCGGTAAGCTGAGCGTGGCTTTGGTGAAACTGCGCTGGAAAACTGCGGGCCCCGATGACAATACGGACTGTGTCGGATATCATCGTTATCATCATCATCAGCAGCAGTGCCAGTAGAGCAGGTGTGTGTGTATCAAATGACAGTTGGATGGTGGTCCCTCGCCACCCAGGGTTGACAGTTGGATGGTGGTCCCTCGCCACCCAGGGTTGACAGTTGGATGGTGGTCCCTCGCCACCCAGGGCTGACGGCTGGATGGTGGTCCCTCGCCACCCAGGGCTGACAGTTGGATGGTGGTCCCTCGCCATCCAGGGCTGACAGTTGGATGGTGGTCCCTCGCCATCCAGGGCTGACAGTTGGATGGTGGTCCCTCACCACCCAGGGCTGACAGTTGGATGGTGGTCCCTCACCACCCAGGGCTGACGGCTGGATGGTGGTCCCTCCCTACCCAGGGCTGACGGCTGGTGGTTTGTCAGTGACGTGGAGTTACTAGGAGTTAGTGCAGAAGAGTGCCTTGATGTTGTCATGGCGACGAGCACGCTGTGTCCGTAGCCACGGCTACTGACAGCTGATATCATCATCATCATGCAGTGGCGTCAGCCCTAATTTGTTTGGAGGGGGGGATAATTTTATCTGGATGCAAATTGACATAGACTAACTCACGTGGGTCTGTGAGGTCCAAAGCACTGAAAATCGAGGCTGAAGGCCTACAGCGGGACATGTGGTTCTTGGAACGGGGTGACCTCGATCTCATCAGCCAGTGATCTGAGGGAGCACTGCAAACGCATTCTGGGCATAGAAGAGCCCAGGGAACAGCTAAAACTTGAGCCCACCAAAAGATGCTCTCGCCCCGGTATTTTTATTGTGGGGGGGTGATCGCCCTCCACCCCGTGGAATTGACGCCACTGTGCTTTTGTACTGTATAATTTTGTGTTGTCAGTGAGTCAGCATTTAGTTCATTGTTCTGCTCGATTTCATTTCAGTGAAGGTCTGTTTGTCACCCGGCTGTCAGAGTCGGTCTTTGTCATGGCTGTGAAACTTGATCGATTGATTGACGGAGTGTACAGCAGTGTTGGAACTGAGTCAGTGGTCACATGGATCAGCAATTGAGGTCGGGTCACGCCGGGTCATAGGACATGGTTACATGAATGTTAGGCTTCGTTATATATATTTATTATTAATCGTACAAAAAGCACTTTATGGTCTGTGTGTATATCTCTGTGTTAAAAGGCCAGCTGAGTCGTAATTTATTGGCGTAAAAGTTTGGTTTAATCTATCTTTGTTGCAAAGTTCCGTTCTTTGTTGTGAGTGGCAGCGAAAACCAACCATCAATGCCAGCAATTTGCATTTTATATGGGGGCAAAAATTGAAAATATTATCTGCAGAGTTACGATTTTAACACAGTGTAACATTAGTAGTCCGGTGACGTTGAAGTTATTCCTGGTGCATACTTTATCACTTTATTTGGTTTTTGTTTGTGCATTATATTCTCTCAACTTATTGATGCCTTGTATGTATTGATACATGAATCTGTGTTTTTTAGCTTTTGGGGGAGATTTCTGTGGAACTTTTGGCAGACATTCCGTTTTTTCAGTAAAATCAGTATTTTTGACTATTAACCGGCAGTAGTAAAAAGCAAAGTAGTATAAGGCGATGGTTATGTGTAGAAGGTAAATGGGTCAGTGATGTTTTATTATGCGTGGAACAATAGTCTGTCTTCAGTATATGTGTGATTGTGCAAGAAATTGAAACAGTTGTGAAACTCTTTTACATTTCAGCATGGCCTAATCTTAACTTTTGCATAAAGTGGAGTGCTTTTTGTTGTCGCAAAGTTCGTATAATCGCCAGTGCGCCAGACCCTGTGGTGCACCAGAGGTCCTAGTCCATCATGAGATCCTCGTCCAATCAAATGTTCAAGGTATTTGTGTTTCGCAGGATTGAGTTACCAAATTGGGTCGGGTCGTGGGGTCATTGCCCTCTTAGCTGGGTCTTCTAACCTGATTTCAAATCCGCTTCAAACTCCTGGACTGGTTAGATGAATGATATGTAATGGTCTTCATAGGCTGTTGTTGGCCCGGTGCTCCCTAGCAGTTTAATTATACCTGACACACACTAGACCTGACCCGGCTGAATCAGCGCTGGTATTTTTAGCTGTTGTACACACGCAATTGCCGGCAATTACTGTCCGCGTGGTAGCGACGAACTGTATTGTTTTTGTCTGTAACGCATATTCCTTCACAACCGCACGGAACCCTGAGAATTTCCAGAAAGGTCATAGGTCAAAGTTTAAGGTCACAGGACCGGATTTTCGGATTTTTCACCATTATGTGATAGGGCAAAAAGGTTGTGGACGCAATATCTCACGAACTGCTGCACTCAGGTTAATGGAATTTTGCATGAACATGTACCTCGGTTACCTCTAGAACCCTATTGAATTTCAAGGTCAAGGTCTTTTTTCGTTAATGGGCCAAAGTTCACCAAAGTGTTTCACCGAACGTGGGAAAAATCGTAGTTGATAACGCTGTTTGCCGCTTGATCCGTTCCAGAGATATTCGCGATCAAAATCTAGAGTTGTCCAAAATCTAGTGCACTGTTGACAACTCGTGAACTGCTGCTTGATGAAATTTTGCACGCACATGTACCTAGATGACCTCTAGAGAACCATATTGGATTTCAAGGTCATACATCAACGTCACATGTTTTTCTGTGTGCATGATGCTGCGGCTACCCGCGGACAGTACTTAGCCTTGAGCAAGGCTTGATGATCTTGTATTTGTTATATCACTGGGTTGTTGCTGCCAATATTAGAGAATTGCGTGAACGCATTTGTGTTTGGAAGCTAAGGAAGCTAAATCTCCAGTCATGATCCGACCGATCGATTGTTATATTTTACTTACGTTTTTCTCAGGTACAAAAACTTTCGTGCGAGGTAAAGTGGGTGTGTTACAACGAACACGTGTAACTCTGGCACAGTCTGTGCCGTCTTTTCATGTCTACCTGTAGACTCTAGCACTGAAACGGTCATTTGTGTCAACAGTTCAAAGTAGCATGGAAACTGTTTATTCTATCGATGCTCAAATTTAAATGTTAAAGGTGTGTGTAGCTCTTCGTTAGAGCCCATCTACGGAGCGTCACCTGCCACGTGGGATCACGCAGTGTTATCTGCCGCCCGACACAGGTGAACGTGCCCCGCCTTAACTCCAGCCATGCAGGCCAGTACTCGATTTACGTACCCCGAAAGGATGGAAGGCTGAGTTGGTCAGGCTGTAGTATTGAGTTTTACTGAATCACTGTCATCTCCTGTGATGTAGCGGACGTCTGGTAATGAAGAGTGTAAACTCTGGTAGTCAGTCAGTGAATTACTTACTTATTTTATTACGTAGCAGGTGTATCAGAGACAGCATAGGCCAGTTATCTCTGCTGTGTATAACATTACTGATGGTTGATTAATGATTATGTGATGCTGTCATGTCACGCGTCTGTAACGTCCGCGCTGTCAATAAAACTGTATATAACGTAACGTATCGCCGCTCTTATTGTCCGTTGACTACCTACTTCCAGAAAACAGAAATACGTAAGAGCGTTTTGCAGCGGGTCAGTAAGTAAAAAGCTGGATTTTGGTTTAGGTTTTTGGTTTTAAGTAAGTCCACGTTTTACATTCTTTTTTTCTTTAATTAGTTTGGTCTTTATTTGCTGTCTTTGTTTTCTTTTTAAATTGACACACATAGCCAGGATGCAGTTAATCGTCATCTTTAACAGAGTCCGGATATTACAGTGTATTTAAATTCGTTTCTTGCCTAATCACGGCCTGATTTACTAAACGAGAATTTGTAATTATGTCCATAATATTGTCAAAGCTGCTGCTTTAAACTTTAAGGGAATGGCAGGTCTTTCACTGGTACACTCTGCTCTAGGCTCATTTGCAATAAAGCGGTCGTTAAAGATATCATAAATTGCTTTGCTACCCTACATGTACAAAATTAAATTTGTGTGTGTCAAAGTTACTAAAGCGTGGCTATTATCAGCATTGTAAAATTCACACGACTATAGCCTATTGTTATTCGCAACGCTGTATTGCCAGCCGCTCGATTAGCAAAGCACAGACCGTTATTATTGTTAAACGCCGCATTGTGGGGTTGGTTGGTCTGTTGACTGGTTGCTAAGGAAGCTTCAGAGACAGACCTGCATAGCAACGGCTGACAGCGATACACACTTCAACCATACACTGCATTACCTGTGTATTGTTTACGCGGCGTCCCGACTCTCCAGGCGAAGCCCTGACATCAGCAGTCATTAGGGCTGTGCTGTTGTAACGACTATTCCGACGAATGTCGTACAAGTTTTCGATTTCAGTGTTTAATAATTCAGTAAAGTCCGTGCATCGACAGACCCCCCCCCCAGCCGCAACAAAAGTACTGGAAAGCTATAACGAATAACTTCACTAAACTTGCCGAAAAGACGTTTAAAAATAAGAGAACAAAGGCCAAATTAATTTGGCAAAATGCGGAATCGTTCGTTTGTATTCACCAGGTGGCAGCATAGGACTTGACGGTTTGGATGCAATTTGCAATTGCATGTTTTGGCTGCAGGATTCGACTTCCAAATCTCCCCTTTCCCTAGGGGGTCAGGAACCCCCATCTAACAAATTGGACCTGAGCCGGAGCCCACAAGTGTTCTGCCAAATAGCGTCTAAATCGTCGAACGGTTTAAGCAGGGCGCGCGAATGTGACAGACAGACAGACCACGCTACGAAGAACTGTATAGGAATAGGCGGAGTCGCTTGCGCTGCAAGAGTGATTCCGCCTAAAAAGGCAGTGAAGAAGTGCTTTTGTTCGTTTAATGCGTGTTAAACGTGCTGGTTCCATTTCTCAAATGTCACTGAACAAGAGTTTTGTTCAAATTATAGAAATATTAAGCAATGGAATTATGGGTTTTTTTCGCAACTCGAGCCACTGCTCGAACAATTCGAATATTTGGTGCATCGCTTGGTCACCAAACGCAGACCACTGTGACTAAGTCTAAAAGTACCACGGTCTTAAACTAAAGACATCTTTAAAACGTTTTTTTTAATTCGACATAGGTCATCAGCTAAGACGGAGTTAATTGTCAAATTTAGATAAATTTAAATTCAGGTGTCGCAGGTGTGTTTAAAATTTAATATCTTATGCAAGACTTGATAG
>Ga0209052_1000588_pt1 | contig 11638 bp, 7 predicted proteins | sample WorMetHEROISLAND_2_FD_187409 | JGI IMG/M metagenome (GOLD analysis project Ga0209052, IMG submission 187409) | Marine gutless worms symbiont microbial communities from Max Planck institute for Marine Microbiology, Germany - Olavius sp. 4 HERON... | ecosystem: Host-associated > Annelida >...
GGGGCGGGGACCCCCCCCCCCCCCCCGACCGGGAATGAGAGAGAGAGAGAGAGAGAACGGACACGGACACATTCAACTAACCGATGTTGACTGCAAAGCTGCCAGCACTAAACAGCAAACAGAAAGTCACTGCAAACTCCAAACAAGCAACAGCACGATGATTTTGCACGCCCAAATAACTTGCCAGATCAGAAACTGGTTACACTGTGGTACGGTAAAGAACTGGTCACTCACCATTTCACATGTACTTAATCACATGCACTAGCGTATTAAAGCATATCTGACTGCCTTCAATGCTGCAATAACCAGTCCACGTACAACAACTATAGTAACATACCACATGTTCAGTTTCAGTCACAGGGGCAGCACTGGCAGCCAATCCGCGACCCCTTCAAACTCACCTCTCCTGCCCAGCATGCATTGCATCGGGTAATTTCATTCTGGAATTTCCTAGCATAAACTCGCAGTCTCGCCTATTCTCATGGTGGCGCATGCGTGCGAGGTCTGTGGAGCAGACGACAAGTTTGGCTGCCGCGCATGCGTCAACGTGAGAATAGGCAAGTTTATGCTATGAAATTCCAGAACGAAATTACCCACGCAATACATGCTGGGCAGGAGAGGTAAGTTTGAAGGGGTCGCCATTTCCAATGCTGAGAGATGCCAGCCCTGTATCTAGGTTATTTATATATAGATCTGTGGTTTCAGTTTAACCAGTTTCCATATGTGTCCCCTCATCCAAACAACAGTGTCAAAGCACTGAATGATGCTGTAAGCTATGATAGCCTGCATATGATTGCCTATTCACTGGTAAGCAGATTACAGCTAACGAATGCTGCGATCTCCAATTAAAAAGGTAAATGAAGCTGAAATAGCCTAGAGAGTCAGTCAAGAACATCAACAATGGCGGCAATCAGTACTCAGTACAGGGTGGCACGAAACAAAGTGGAACCTTCATTTTCATTCCTGACACCATGTAGATGACACACTAGTGGAAAGCTAAGCCAATATCGACAAAAAGGGCTCATGTTCAGCATTACTGCAGTTTACTGCAATGGCTAAGACAAATCGTTTCCACAAAACGTCACTGAGCAAATATCAGAGGTCCCACCAGGAAGCATTGAAATTTCACGACAAAGTTTTTAGTAAATTTCAGGACATTTTAAGCTCTCAAAACGTAGAAAATCATCACGTTTTATGTACCACAAATCAATCATAAACACCCAAAAGGAGCCACTACAACTACCAAGGCAATGTTACGAAAGAAACCATGATTGTCACAGTCTCAAAGAGAAATGAAACATAAAACTGGATCCACATCTGAAGTAAACAACAGATTAGCAACGCTGCAAGAAAAACATTAAACTGTCACTGGGCATGGACAACAATGGTCAATTATCAGGACATTTGTACTAAACGACTGAGATTTCAGGACAATTTCAAATTTCAGGACAACTTTGCAATTTCAGGAATTTCAGGACTGCTGGGACCCCTGAAATATCTACATAGATGACTTTTGTTCCACGTTTTTCTGTGCCACCCAGTACTAACAGTTCACACAATGTCCTATTATTCACAGCAGAATACTCTGCAAACATTCCACGGACAGGTCAATGTTAGGTTCCGCGCTGATAAATGATTATATTGACATCAAAGCATCCAAAGTTTACACACAGACTGGCAATTTGGGCACATGTCTATAAAGTATAAAGACGGAACTGCTTGCACATTAACTGGCTTATGCTCACTGAAGCGGCAGCAGCTGGAGTGCGTATATTCCGCAAGCCGCTGGGCAGCTGCTTGAGTGCTGAGCACCCGCGGTCCGTATACTACACAAGCGGCTGGCTTACTCATTTAAGCCACTTTGCAGCGCAAACAGCGAAAGAAAAGTTGACTGAGCTGCTGGACTCTTCATTTTATACTCGGAAAGGAAGTGGTAAAATGATATAGGATTAGAAACCACGCAAGCCGGTGACCAAAGTAAGCAGACCGTCTAATCATCAAGCAAACATTTCTCCAGCGACCGACGAATCTGCGCTGGTCAGCGGCTTGCAGAATATACGCGCCCCTGACGACGACGATGATGATGTAGGTGATGATAGCGGCACGATGCATAACAGTCAAATCATCACACGAGTAGGCGATAAATCACAGACGAGTGCAGTGTTCATTATGCTACGCAGTCAACACAGTCAGTGTCAGCCGCTGCAGCAGCAGCAGCAGCATCACCGTCCACCACCAACGTCTCATCCACCGTACCGTTCGGCAGATCCAACATGAAGGCATTAGCGTGGGGAAATATCGCGTGACACTGCGTTCGATATTCTTCGACGGTTTCCGGCGTCACTTGTCCAAAGTCACCGCCGCGCAACGAGTCCAGTACTTGACCACAGGTCTGCACATTCAACATCAGCAGACAGCATCAGAAGTAATTAACAGTACAACAAGTACGTTTACAAAGCAGAGGCCGCCTCGGCCTAAGAAACTTCCGACTGTCACAGAACTTCTCAGCAAAGCTGACGACATACTTTTGAAAAGAACATTGAACAACACACACACACACATATCCAAAGAGAACTGACTTTTATCTTAGAAATCAGAAAAATCTTTAAGAACACACACATACACATCCAAAGTGTACCGACTTATTTATATCTTAAAAAGCAGACACATAACAAATCTTTAAATTAATAAAACTTCCACATGAATGAACTGGACTCTTATAATCATTAGCTACCTTTTTATGGTGTTTTTAGAGTTGTGTACTGTTTGTTTTACAAAATCTTTTTAATATGCTTCTTCTTTTTACACATTAGTGGTGCCGTGTAAGTTGCATTTGTCAAGTTATTAATAAATGAACATGACGATGATGATACATGACGACACAATTACCAACAACGTGTCATGTACTTCAGCATTTCAGACACAGAAGATTTACTCTATGCTGTATACACAATCTACACAACCGAGTCAGGAAACAGGATTACCGGGACTGATCTCTGGTCAAGATCCGGAGACAGATTAGTTGCCATAGCGACAGACTTTCCCTGAGTTGACGGATCAAGATAATACATCATCTTTGCAGCTGACAGCACAGTCAAATCAATCACAAATCAGTACAGTGCACAATGTCGGTGACAAGCCTCACAAAGCCGACGTGCAACGAGTCGACTAACAAGACCCAAAATGATTAATGAATGCAGAGTATGTGAGGTCAACGTGATTTACGTTAACGATAATGACAAGGGCCCAGCTGTTGCTAGGGTTAGCCGACCGTACTCATGGTGCACACTCGCAACGTGCGTCCATAACTGTCCGAGTATGATGTTTCGAACATGTTGTTCCCTGCGCCAGAAATGTAAACGTAGTTACTTGCTTATTTACATAACTTCCGGAAGTTATGTAAACAAGTTAAACGTCCGATACCTCCTGGAAATACTTGCGTTGCAAATTGCGGCCAAACAGCTGCAGTTAGCGACATGGTTACTATTGACAGCCTATAGGAACTTACGAATGCCCTATCCAACGGTACCATCGCCGACCCTCTACGACGTACCGTTTAGCCACAATACAAAACGTTACAGACAGACAGACAACAGACGGACAGAACATCGTACCATAAGCGCGACCGTACTACCCAGTACGGTCAGCTAAAAATTGCCAATAATGAAAAAAATGATGACAACAATAAACAAAAAAATTACAAAAACGAAACAATAACGACAAAAATGAAGAGGGAAAACAAAAACACCACAGTTGCAACATGCAGTATGACATGGCAGTTAATCCCAATAGAGATGCATATGACATATCAGACCATCAGGAGGTCTTCGATATTCCTTGCTCTAGCTGATAATGAACAGAGAAAACACTGAATACAGCATTACTCTACAGGATCAATCAAGCCTAGCACAGAATCAGAACAAAATAAGTCTAAAAGCAATACGGATCACTAGACACTGGAAGCTAGATTCTATTAAGTTTAAACCTTTGTCATTATCATGCACATAAGAGTGCAGTCAACAGTGCATTTTATCGACTGTACAACTAACTGTCATGACCAGTGCGATTATTTCGCCACACTCAGAATGAGCATATGGGGAAAGCCGGATCTATACAACGCAGATATAGATACTGCGACAGTCGGGGATATTGCGAGATTTATAGAAAAAATCTCGCAGATTTCCATTGAGTATCTAGCTTTGACTGGAACCACAGGGATGGCTGATGGACCCGCATTGTGGTTTAAGCCTACGGGGCGATAGATCACCCTGCCCCATTCTGGAACTATGGAACTGTCATGACTGGTGGCATTGCAAAAGTGAAGGCTGGCATAGTGCCAAAACAGGTGGCATGGCACACATGAATGCTGAGATGACAGATGTACCTACCACCATGATCACACTGTGGCATCCTATCTTCATAGATAGGTGATATTCAACATGCTAATTATCCAGTACATCAAAGACGGCAAATGCTAGTTGCAACATTGTCAGAAATAACCCAAATCTGTTCAGTCTGCTCCACTAAAAACTCAACAGAAAACGTTCACACCAATTTTGGTTGTATATTAGTTTTTTTTGTTTTTTTTTGGCGTTGGTTTTTATTGATTTTTGTTGTCAGTACCAGCGCAAGTGATTGCCTGGGACTCCGTCTCCGAAATGACCTACAATGTGTCGAGCGGGACGCTAGACCTTACTCACTCACTCACCTCTTAATTTTCAAGTCAACCGACAGTAGATGACAGACGGATGCCCACATAACAATACACTCGGAATGCCGGCGAAACAGAAGACACCGACTGACGTAGATAACAACCTGCAACAATGTGAGGCAGCGATGTAGAATTCCTGGCAAGAAACTCCGCATTCAACGTCGCAGCACTGTCCGTGCCAAACAAAGATGGCATCTCCTGCTTCAGGACTTGACCAACGACCGCATTCAACTCTTTTTGATTTTTCACTACACCACAACACACCAACAACAAACATACGAGGGTCGTTCCATAAATAAGTTACAAAACGGCGCCATACCAGTAATTCTTAAAACAGGAAAAATCCGAAATATACGTTTTGTAGGGAATTTAATTTTGAACATACAAAAAAGAAATTTTTTTGATGATGACGTCATTATTGTGACGTCATCTGGTCACAGAACAGTCTATCTGTGTATTATTTACTCCACCAGTTTTCTATCATAACTCACAACTGATAAACAGCATAGAAACGAAAATAACAAACAAGCTTAACAAGCTAATGTTACCTCATTAAATGTTAGACATTAATGTTTCATTTCTCAACATATCGTCCAAGTTCGTTCGAACATTTGTCCTGTCTGTCAACAACCTTCTGCATGCCTGATGCACGCTGTTCGTTACGGGACGACTTCACCGGCAACGTCGCCACATTTAATGTTTATAAATGACGTCAGAGTGACGTCATTGTTATAAAACTCACAGCTGGTACTCAGAATTAAATTCCCTACAAAATGTATATTTCGGACTTTTTATATTTGGAAAACTTATAGAATGATGCTGTTTTGTAACTTATTTATGGAACGACCCTCGTACATAGCCAGGTCCTACGGACAACAGAGAAATCATACACACCAACAGAGTGACTGAGTAGTTTCTTTAATGGCACATCAGCAGAGAAGAGCCCATTTCATGACATAACAGTAAATAATAGTAATAGTAAATGACTAGATAAATAAAGCTATGAATAGTCTGCAAAATCAATGCTATTTAGCCACAAGAAAAGTGCGACAGCAACTAAAACTAGGAATAATAATGAACAATTCAACAATGACATAATTTCTAATGTCAAATATACATCATGGCTGGTATAAATTAAATTAATGTAAATTTAGTGTTATTTGCTTCGCGCCGGTTGGACTAAAACACGACCTGCACAGAAACTGCTTGTATGAGTGAAATTCAGAGGAAACCCGTACTTTTACAAAACTCGTATCCATGTGAACGGCCGCCATCGACATACATGAAAACTCGTGTTAACTAGAACACGTATACGGGTACTCGGACTCGCACTGGTGTCTATGTGAATGCACCCTTAGTGTGGCCTATTTGGATGGCTGCATAATAAAACAGAACCGTAAATTGGCTATATGGTACTACCACTTCGGACTGATTTCATGGATACCCGGACTGCATTACGGCTTTTTTTCTGTTTCAGTTTTTCTGCCTTAGGTCTCTTATCTCTCCCATAACCGTCTGTTTCTTGATTTTTATTTTTTTACTTTTTTAGTTCCATTTAAAACATTTTTAGTTTTCTTTTATTTCATGTGCTAGATTAAACTGGCAGCTTGCCTGTCAGTTTCCCAGTGCAAATAATATACAGTATCGTATCGTATTGTACTGAGATGATGACACGATGATGACAAACCGAAGCAGAGGAAGTGAACAAGACATTCGTGTAATTGTGGGTGATGACGGTCAACAGCGACGCCACGTTTGACAGACTGCAGCATTAACAACAGCTTGCCTACGACAACAACAACAGCAGCAGAACATACAGTAAGTAACACACAATACAACTAGAACGGCACTCGGAGAGCGCAAACCTCCGCCAACGCTATGCCAATTTTTTTCCACGGCATTCGTTCACCAGGTGGCAGCACTATATGCGGCGGATGTTTGCCATATCTGGCAATGGTAAAGAATCCTTCAATCCTATCCTGGATCCTGATGCTGATCCGGATCACCACCAGAATCTAATCACCTCAAAATCGGGCCAACTGTATGTAACCCTTCCCTGAGAATCCGCCTGTAACTTTTTTTCGTTATCCTGCTAACAAACAGACCGATAAATAAATAAACAAATGCTGGGTACCACATAACATCCTTGATAGAGATGATAACACACACACACACAATACAACAGCACATGCAATACCAGAACACATACAATAGCACACCCACACACGTCCAGTTATGCAATAACTCAATCACTCACAGCACCATCAACAACAGCTTGCCTAAAATAACACACAACAGGACAAAATTCCCCATCTACATGCTGCTTTTGTCGCCAACTCAAAACATTTTTCTACAACTGAGGTTTTAAGCCATCTTAGTCCTTCACCCCCCCTTCTACCCTACGCATCTCGGATTTGGTGGGCTTCCTGTCGACATCGTGCGCCATACAAATTTACTTACTTACTTAATTTCTACTGATCAAATGACGGTAACTTGCACAGCGTGCATTACCTTTCCTCACATACGTCAATGATAAATGTGATACACTTGGACCTATGAATGAGAGAAATATATATGATACCTTTCCTCATGTAGATCCTGTACGCCAGGACGTGAGTCTCTACACGGTTGACAGCAAGCTGTTGCAGTGCTCGCAGGAAGTAGATAGCTTCTTCCAGCGCATTCATGGGCTGTCAACAACAACCACACACTTCAACTCAGCCTTCTATCCTTTGCAACACGTCCTCCATGGCTGTCTTCCAGTCCCGTCTAGTACAGACCATCTTCTCTCCATCTCTTATCACTCCCCCGATGCTCAATTGCTTTGCACACTAATCATTCATGTTACTAATTTCTTCTTCTTCTTAAGGTGCCGTGTCGTCGTTGACAACGTTGGCGACCATGTCATGCCAGAGCAGTCTGTCTTCTGTCGCCATGATGAGCTGGGTTGGGCTTACGTTATCCTCCAAACATGTACACAGACTGTCCAAATACTTCTGTCTTCTGTCAAAACAGTTAAGCTGACGTCAGAAGAACGATAAAGTTGGCCAATTTCGTCTATCAATAAAATCGGCCAACAAAAGTCTGTCAAATTGCCGAATTTGTCTGCCACAAAAAATCGGCCGATTTTATTGTCCAAGTAGAACGCGTTCTATTCTCGACGAGAAAATCGCCCAACTTCCTAGAATGCCGAGCTGTGATTGGCCAACAGTCTGTTTACACGACAAACCTGTAATATTGGATCCACGCAGTTGATATATGCAGTTACAAGCCGAAATACGCTGACCAGTTAACTTTAAAACAAATGCACGACCAGCAAATTAGTAACCAATGGTGAACCCATACGGTCCGCTTTTTATGTTTTTCGCAGTCACAATTGCAAACAACATCGAAGCGTGTGCGTATTTATCGTCTGCCATTTTTTGTCGTCACTGCCGTGACGTCAGAAGTGACGTGTGTCATGGTTCAACGATTTTATCGGCCGATTTTCTCAGGAAACTAAACGACGCCCACAAAAGTTGGCCAACATTATCGATCGTCGGACTCCTGCTTTACTAATTTACTTACGGTAAAAGCCAAACCACAGTATCCTGCTCAGCAGGAATTTTCAATACAAGCACTGTCCAATGCCATCAAGACACAGCGTCGAAGCATTACCACTAGTCACTGAGCCCTGGCATCGCATGGTCATCAATGTCGTCAATGAGGACATGGCACCCTACGAGACAATGAGTGAGTAAGGTTTAACGCCCTACTCGACTCATTATAGGCCGGTCCTCCAGGCAATCACTTGCACTGGTACAGACAACAAAAAATTAACAGCAAATCAATCAAAGCAATGAAGAAAAACCTAAAATACAATAATATACTACCTACGTACATATGCACACAAACTTAATACTAACTAACAAAAGATGCACACATGCACAATCTAACTATACCAATACAAAACCAGAAGTCTGGTTTAGGCACGTCTTACATCAGCCGGCCAGGAAACGGAGTGGGCCTATTCTACACCCCCGGACCCACATGCGGGACTCTATGAGACAGCGAGCCTAGTATCACTAAACATTCCACAAGGCAGGCTAACTTATGACATCACGGCACAACTCGGAAGAATCAGCTGACTATCATGGTTCTTGCCCATTTGTCAAAATCAAATTCAAGGACATTCAAGGACCATACGAAGGATATGTACGGAGAACTAAATTAACTCAAACCAGCATTTTTATAAGCATATATAAGCAGGTTCAGTTTACAATGGACAATTTAACACCTCCAAGCATTAACCAAAAACTGGAATTATGAGAAAAATTTACCAAATGCATCAATAGTCGACTAGGGCATCTGGGGGAGGGTCATGAGCTCCCCCAGCAGGGTCCATTTTCTGCATGTTTTAGGCCACAGAACGCTTCTGGTAGGAAGAAAAATATGATTCTCTTGCCTCTTGTCCGTGTTTTAGAAAATCGAATTCAAGCACTTTCAAGGACCTTCAGACACAGATTCAAGGACTTTCAAGACCTTGAAAATCTGGAAAAATTATTCCAGGACTTTCAAGGACCCACAAGAGCCCTGCACAAAACAGAAAACAATTCACACGCACACTCACACACTCACTGACCCGCTCTAGTTTCTCCGGCACTAATTCCTCTTCCTTCGGTCCATCAAGTTCCGGGTCTTGGCTTCTCGTCTTGCCCTGTTGCTGCTGCTGTTGTTTCTGCTGCTCCTCGTGCTTCTGTTTCTCACGTTTCATTGCTTCCTGCTTTGCTTTCTTCCGTTGTTTGTTCCGCAGCTTCTTCTGCTCAGCCGGCGTCAAGTTCTCTGTACATACGAATGGAGATTCTATATAATATATATAAATATACATATTTATAAAGCGCCATAATGCCGTAGTTTCAGAGATGCTAACGGTCAGATTATAGAGGACACCATCAAACCCTCTTGCCTGTCCGAGAAGTTAATCTCAAAGCATGGACGCCAAAAAAACTGAAACAATTTATTCTGCCGGGTCTGGGGATTGAACCCAGGCCCGGCTGATAACCGTTTCAGGCTCAGCGCGCACAGTGCCAATGAGCCACAGAGACAATCAGTTCACCACATAACTTGTCTACAGACAGCAAAGTGATAGCAAATCAACTATCACGGTGTTGCAGCCAAGTGGACAGCGTGCCATAGCTAGGGTCCGCTATAGCTAAGTAAGTAAGTAAGTAATTAACGTAACACATTAACTTTAAAAACCTCAAACCTGCTCAGTGTGCAAGCCAAGGACTTTCTATTTTTAGCTGCTGGACTGGTAGCGTATTGGCCAGCGCCTATTTACGCGGTGGCACCGCCAGCCTATACTGTCCTCACGTGACTTCCGGCTAGGCTAGCAGTGTGCTACAGCCAAAGGCGATCTATTTTTAGCTCGGCTACAGCCTTCACGACAGCCACGCTTCGTTGACAACAATCGAGATACCGTACTATTAATGGAAAAAAAATTAAAACCTGCAATTTTGTGAGCATAATTTAGTATAAAGGCCGTACGTATATACGACTAAAAATAGAAAAAAAACAGCTAACTAACTATAATCTGCTATACTACGGTCACGTGACGACAGTATAGCAGGCGGTGCCGCTACGGAAGGCGGAGCTGTAAGTCTATTTTTAGAAGTCTGTGGTGCTAGTAGAACGAGAAGTAAAAGATGGCATCTAAAGGTAGATCGAGAGTTTGTGCTGCATTTCACAAGGTCTCCTATTGCCAAAGTACACTAGCTACAGTGGAGAGGGAATAAAAAATTCACGTAAAACTAATCAAAGGAATGAAACAAACCACTGCCATTGTCCATGTGACTAATGTAATATCTACGATGTAGTGCTAGCGTAGGCCTAGCTACAGTGGGCCTTGTTTGCAGCCAGAGACTGGATTGTGGATTATGACAGAGCAAAACTGACAAGGCAGAACAACCTTAGCTAACTAAAATCCTTAGCAGAAATTCAGGATACATAAAACTGAGAAATCTAGTGCAGCAGTACCTTGATTACACTCGAGTCCACCATTGCTGTCAGGCAACGGATTGTCATACAACCGCAAATATATCTGCAACATTAACAGTCAAAGATGCAAAACAAACAGTGCTAAATACCGGGCTGTTAATAACTCCAATGGGTGACTTCACTTTTTGACGACTTTCGCTGAGCCAATTCGCTGAAAGTTCGGTCTAAGTACCCACTTAAGCCAAAAAGTGAAGTGATTTTGCTGAGCGGAAGTCTTACGTGCAAAAGTATGGTCTAAGTACATACTTATACCGAAGTCTAGTTGAACTGTCGTCTAAGTAGGTACTTAGACCGAAGTGAAGTGACTTGACTTAAGTCAAGTCGGCTAGACTTAAGTCAAAAAGTGAAGTCGCGCAATGAGTGAGAAGGACAAAAAGAGTTAGTAAGTAAGTCACTCAGCCATTCACCCGCCAAGTTATCTCCTGCTGAGGAATAATGCAACAATACTTTAAAAGTACAATAAAAAAAGTACAAACATACATCGTGTAATCATGAAATATTACTTCAGTCTGCTATGTCTGAAAATCTGTAAAGATTGTAACTCACTACAATGATGAGATTCCGACACTAGTTTCACTTTTTTTAGCTTTAACTAGTCCCGGTGTACTGGCTGCTGAAATCCACCAAATCCAGCCGGCAAAATTTGCCAAAGCCACACTTGCAGAAAAATAATGGTAGATGCTGAACCTGCCATGGGCTGATTCGAAAATTTTCGAATAGGCCGTTTTGCTCATTGGTTAGGCCCATCGTTAGGCCCATTGCTCGTCGTAGTCAAACGACTCAAACCATTAACGGCGCTTAGTGGTACAGTATACAGACTCACTAGCTCTATGAGTGATCATACGCCGGTATTGTTTAATGTGTTTGAGGACTAGAATGAGGAATCTGTAG
>Ga0209052_1000589_pt1 | contig 11633 bp, 6 predicted proteins | sample WorMetHEROISLAND_2_FD_187409 | JGI IMG/M metagenome (GOLD analysis project Ga0209052, IMG submission 187409) | Marine gutless worms symbiont microbial communities from Max Planck institute for Marine Microbiology, Germany - Olavius sp. 4 HERON... | ecosystem: Host-associated > Annelida >...
GTTGGATATATAACTGCCCAAATAGCAAAACTGAACTAACAATTAATTAATCGTTAATCTATATCGTTAATCGTAACTATAATCTTAGCAACTTATTATTATTATTATTATTTATCTGCAGCGGTTTGGCCGCAATTTGCATCGCAGTATTTGGGGAGCGGTCAAGTAGCAGTCATGGTGCACCCTGTTTAAACCATTCGACGGATTTAGATGCCATTTGGCAGGTACACTTGTGGGGTCCAATGACACATTGTGTTAGATAACTGAAAAATTTGCCAATCGAGAAGCTGCATTTTCTTTGGCAGTTACCACCGTTACCTCTTAATCTGAACTAACAATTAATTAATCGTTAATCTTTGTACTGTTAACTATTAAAAATTTAATTGGTACCATCTGTAGTTTGAAGACGTTATTAAACTTAGTGTTGTGATTGGTTGTTAGGTCAGCAAGGTGGACAGTACCAACAACAGGGCTATGGTATGTTGCTATTTTTACTCTTTTGTTACATACACCATTGATGCTTTTTACCAGGTTATGCAATATCTAGACAGTGATCGCGCTATTGAATTTTGTCGAGTTCAAGGTCCCGGGCAACATTGTCGATAAGTGCTCAGATGGTGTTAGACTATTAGCTGCAAAGCCATGACGCTGTGCTCTCCTCGAGAACGCACAGTGTGTATTCAGTGGCGTCGACACCTATCTGCTCATGGCGGATGCAAGTCGCAAAAGCGTCAAAGGGGAGTATCATTGCTCGTTTAAACTTCCCAGCAACAGCGAGGTCTGCAGGAACGGAGCCCAAGTTGCTATGCAGTTATGTAGGACACTGTGCGGGTGATACGGCCCGCTAATATATGTCAGCTAGCCAACTAACAAGCCTATGATCACTCATCTAACATACGATGGGCCTGTGATGCTATGCTGGATGCAGTTTTATTTTCCTATCAGCTGAAAGTCGGGCCAGCATTTACTGTTGACTGCTGCCCCGACTGTAGTTGGGTGTAGGTGGCATGGTGCCGTAACTGTTAGGACGCTGGACTTATGATCGAAAGGTTGTGAGTTCGACTTCAGGTTGGGTCGCTATCAAGTGGTTACTACTTGGATGGGCGACTGTCTGCAGACAGGTAAACCATCTTGGTATATAACCAACCACCAAGGTCAACTCAGCCTTGGATCCCTTTGGGGTGGGTAAATCGAGTACCGGCCTGGTCGGCTGGGGTTAAGGCGGGGCACGTTCACCTGTGTTGGGTGGCAGGTAACACCGTGTGATCCCACATGGCAGGTGACGCTCTGTAGGTCTGCGATGGGTTTCCCATAAAGACCTTTAAGACACACCCGTTAACCCCTTTATTATGTTGTGTGCGAAGGTCGTCGCCAAGGTCAGCGTTTTGGTAGTGGTAGTAGAGACAGGGACGAGAATACCATAGAGTAAACACGAGAATACCATAGACGGAGTAAACATAGATCATAGGTTTATTAAATATTCCTTGTCTTGCGGTTTGCGTCTATGTCTGTTGTTGTGTGCCCAGGTCGTCGCCAAGGTCAGCGTGGTGGTGGTGGCGGCGGCGGTGGTAGAGACAGAGATAGAGACCGTGACAGGGACAGGGACGGCGGGGATCGTTCAAGCCGCTATCAGTACTGACTGAGACCACCGCTGCATGCAACACACTTGATCAGTCACTAGCTGAGCCGGCGTCGATTTGTATGAACCACTCATAGGCAGGAACTGACTGTCTAAAGCGTGGTTTCTATCCAACGCGACGCACGCAAGAAAGTATGTAACAAATGCAGCGAATGCTGCTGACGCAAGAAAAGTACGCAAGCAAGTGCGCAGCAAACGCAATGAACGCAAGAAAAGTGTGCAATGAACGCAGCTGACGCAACGGCCAAAACGCAAGGACACAAGCGGCCGCTGCGTTACGTTCGTTGCGTTGGATGGAAACCCCGCTTAACTGTTGAGTACAGTAAACGTTTCATGGCGGTCTAGAGTGTATTGTGCGAGTGTAACGAGGCATAATAGACTCTAGACCGTGTTGAAACGTGCTTATTGCATGACTGATTGACGATGTGTTCTGTGCGGGACGTGCATGTGATAAACAGACATGAGGCACGTTTCAACCATCACACTTGACTGGAGTGAGATTATGAACGGTTGTAACACTGTGGTGAGAAGTGGCGTCGGGGCAGGAGGACAGTTGCCCCCGCCTTCCTAAGTTTTAGTCTATCTAAAAATTTTCTTCGTCTGAAAATTTCCGCCCAAATAAACAAAATTTGGAGCTAAGATCCCCCATTTTGGGGGAATTTAGAGGCAAAATTGAAATTCTGAGCACCCAGTAATGACCTCTGTCAGAAATTTGCAGCTGTCGGAAAATTGCAACTTTCTGCCCCTCCAACTTTTTGACCGCCGACAACACTGGTGGTGAGAGATAGGATCAGATAGGTCGTGAAATAATGTATACATATTCGTCGAAACACAACCTTTTGTTACTAGTTTGTTGAGCGGACCTACCTCGCAGCTATGCCGTGGCCACTTGTAGGGGGTGAACAGAAATCGTTTGCAGGAAGGCAAACGTCAACAAATTAGTAAATATTATAAAGGTTGTACAACAAAGACGTAAGTTAATAAATGTCCTTCCCAGCCATAAGGGCTTCGCTGATGTCCGTTTCCTTCGCCGTCAGCCAGACACCAGTTTACACTGCCAGGCCACGGATACGGGGCTAACGGATCACATGGTGTGCCTGTCGAGTGATCACGTCCCAGCTCTCACTGGTACTCATTGCACCTACCCATGCACGGAGGGATGGCCAGGCTGAGTTGACCTGTGGCGTGTACATGCAATGTTGTATTTCAATGAATTCCCACATAGCTGACATTTTGTTGGATTGCTGTACTTATATGTGACGTGGACAGACAGTTACTGAAGTACTGCTGTTGGCTCTGCACCTTAAACGGGCCTAAAAAATTCCTGTGCTTCCGGTTGCAGTCTGGCGAAAAAGGAGGGATGGGGAAAATATTTTTCAAAATTTTCTGTGTTTATTTTTTGACATTCCGTGCAATATTACACAACAGCTCATAGAAATAAAGTGACACACTGAATAGTACCCATCAGATCTAAAGAAAAAATACGGCAGCATAACAGACATGATGCAAACAGTTTTGTTTCAGAGCAACTTCCAAAGCAAACAAAAAAACTGCACCAATATTTTTGAGGCGTTCAATAAAAATGTCAGAAATGAGGTTTTTTTAGGGATGGACGGCAGCCAGAAGCACAGGAATTGTTTTACGCTTTAGCAACAGTTAAGTCTATGGATGTTAGAAACTTTACAGCACTCCTCGTGCTGATGGCTGACTTTGTGTCAAAGTGTCGTAGTCTGTATTCCGTACAAGGGTGAAACTGCTGCCTCTTGAGTGTTGATCAGTTTTAGTTTGTCATTTTCCGCCGTCGGTGAAGAAAAAAAGACATGGCAGTTGGCAACGTTCATGTTTGTCCACTTTTGTACTTTTCTGCTATAAGTTCCAACGACGGCTATTTAATCTTTGCAGACTAATCAGCAAATAAGTATCTTTTAAGTATCTTTTGATTGTGTGTTTAGGCTAAACATAATACCACATTGCAGTTTAAAGGATCGATTTTCTAAGTGTTGATTGGTCAGTAGCACAGTCATAGCTGTAATATTTTAGCACAATTAATTATTTACGCAATAAGTATTTTAAAACCAGCTTACCGTAGAGCAGCTGAAAAGTATTTCTTCAGATAAACTTAGTTGCATTTAGAATGACAGTAAAGTGGTGGAAATACATGTGATTGGATTTAACAGTTTGTATGACTATACGTTATATGACAACTGAACACAGTAGTTGGCTTATAAGAACAGTACAGTTTATGATCAATATATATTGCTAAACACATGTTCATGCGCATAAAATTTTTGCAAATTGCACGGTTAGGATAAAATCATGAAATTAAATACACGGAAAATTTCAGATTGATCACCACTAAAAAATTCATCTGGATAGTATTTCTAAATTACAGTAAATGACATAAAGCATCACGTTTACAGAAATCATAAGAATCCACAAACTACGCTGACAAAACTATGGCTTGCCACTAAATCAGTAAATGTACAATTATGTTTACATGGCTACAGTCACTGAACTTTCCTGGCAAACTAAACCCAGGTGGAAAATGCCACAAAATTTCTACCCTCCAAAATCGTGAAATTGACATGCAACGAAAATATAGTATTTTACAGTATGAATCGTGTATGAACTCAAAACCTGAAAAACCTAACTGTACAAGTAACATACTAAGCAGAAAACCACAAAGAATGTGTATGAACAAAAGAATTATTTCACAAGCAGACAACCAACATTTGCAGAAAATAAACACCAAATCAGCCAGAACAAAACACCTAAAGTCACCAAAATAAGCTATTTGCTCGCGTAGGAATAACCAAATACAAGACTGACCATAAAAGCAAGCCCTTCCTAACTATCATATGTTCAATACTTCATCAAATGGTAGAAATCATCAACATTTGTCCACTAGCCACATCGTACTCTAAAGCTGATTATATTTCACAAGGTAGTGTAGCGACGCTTTTGGGGTGTGATGGGATCTTTAATGATCACTTAATTGCAACAATGCACTGCGGAGTATTTGGTGAATAATTTAGAACATAGGACAATATTCAATGCAGTTGTGAGTCGGTCGACATTCACTGCATAAACATCTTAGGCTTTAAAATTCCTGTGCTTTCCAGTTGAAGTCTGGTGAAAAGGAAGGGACAGGAGAAAATATTTTTCTTCAAGTTTTATTTCATGACACAACAGCTCATAAAAACAAGTTGACACACTGAATACTGAATAGTACCCATGAGAACTAAAGTAAGCAAGCCGGTAGGTGAAGTGGCTGGCGGCCCTGCAAGCTTTTTGGCATGGTCTGTACAGCACAAGCATCGCTGCGGACAGACAGACACAGCCACTGAGCCACAGACACTGTCTGACAATAAGGGTCGCTAATAGCTTGCAGCGTCGCGAGGCAAATTATTGCAGCAACACAGCTGGACTAGAGGCAAACAGCTTTGTTTCAGTAGAACTTTTAAATCAAACAAAAAAGCGCACCATTATTTCTGAGGGATCCGACATAACCTAACACGGAAATACGGACAAAGTCAGCCTATGCGTGGTAGCAGTGTCTGTGTCAGCGAGGTGCTGGCGACCGCGTGTCGGGAACAAAGTGTTGGTAATAGCTGCGTGTGATATCAATCATCAAGTCCTGTGTACACTCCGGCAACTCCGACACAAACGTACCTAACAACAACCACCGGCATCCGTGTCAACCACGGCTGGACAGTTGGTCCAAAAAACCTAGGTTTTTCAGGTTTTCTAAAAAACCCTTAAAACCTAAATAAGTCCAACTTTCAGGTTTGTTTCTATTTGCTGTGCAATTTATAACTGAAATCAAATTTAATTTTGCAGTGTTGTGTGTTCACACCAGGGCTGGAAATTTTATTTCATATTTTAATCCTGAATTTTGAGTTCTGGCATGACGTCATTCACTCAACAAAAAACGATATGACATTGAGAATGATGTATATAGGTTGCAATTTCTATGCAAGCGCAGTAAAAGTGTGTCCACAAATCAACTAAAAAGTTGTGAAATTGCCAAAATTGCGCCGATTCGCGGCATGATTCCAAAAATTGTGGCTTGTGCACAAATTCGTGAAATTCAGGACTGCTGCGAAAAATTTACATCACCTGGAGAACCAGCGTAATAGGTGAACGGAGGTACGACGGTCTCTGGTGGGAGTACAGCATTGTCAGCAATGGCACAGCAGTCTTTTAGCACACACCGACGACCCTGAAATACAAGCCACCATCATCTGAATACTACTACTACTGGTACTACTACAACCACCACCACTACTACTACTACTAATGGTGGGAGTACAGCATTGTCAGCAATGGCACAGCAATCTTTCAGCACACACCGACGACCCTGAAACACAAGCCACCATCATCTGAATACTACTACTACCGGTACTACTACAACCACCACCACCACTACTACTACTACTACTACTACTACTACTACTACTACTACTACTACTACTAATGGTAGGAGTACTGCATTATCAGCAATGGCACAGCAGTCTTTTAGCACACACCGACGACCCTGAAACACAAGCCACCATCATCTGAATACTACTACTACCGGTACTACTACAACCACCACTACTACTACTACTAATGGTAGGAGTACAGCATTGTCAGCAATGGCACAGCAATCTTTTAGCACACACCGACGACCGTGAGATACAAATAACCAGCATACAATTCACTCTAATCAATAGAACAGCCTCAATACTGCCACGTATCACGATCTGCATACTATTTCTACTACTGTTAGTTCCTCTTTACCCGGCCTTTTTTCCAGAGTAAAGTCAAAAGTAAAAGAACACAAAAATAAAAGCGATACATGAGCACTGAAATGGGTTTAGTCGCCCAATAAATAACATTCAGACATTTGTGACCATAATATTAGCAGGTAATATCTGCCACCTAACAATTGACAAATTTATACATCACAAGTCATAAAAACAAAGACGTCAAACTCAATATTGTCACAATCTTTGTCAAATTGTGTCACATCAGACAAAACAATTTTTTGTCTGATATGACCTGATTTTTGAAATTCTATTTTGGTCAACTAAGTAGTTAGCTAATGAGTTCACATGACTGAAGGTTTCTGAAGAGCTCGGTCAGCCAACCCAGAAAGTAAACATATAGCGTTGTTTAGTAACGACAGCATGAGGCTATCATGTGATTATGCAAACAGACAAGCGCAGGCAGACGTCATGAATATGAATACAAGAATGTCAACCCTTGCTCATGGCTAAGTACTGCCCGTCGGTAATCCAATGTTGAATGAGTGACAAACACTACATTTTGACCCCAGTGTTATGTGACCTTTGTCTGAGGGTCTGCATATTCAACAGGCTTCTACAGCGTATCGAGAGCCATACCGGTGCAGCATTTCATGAATCTAGGCCAACTTTTTCAAGCAGTATCATGCACACAAGAAACACACACAAAAATTCACATGACTTTGACCTTTGACTTTGTTATTCAATAGGCTTCTAGATGTTGTCAAGGCACATGTTCATGCATAATTTCATCAAGCTAACTGCAGCTGTTCATGAGTTATCGTGTTCACAGAGAAAAAAAGAAACTTAGTGACGATACTGAAAACAATACTGCCATCACTTCCATAGGCAGTTATTAATCAGCACAGGCACAGGCCAGACAGTGACAGCTGAATGCTATTGCCGTTTTGTCGAAACAATTACCGGTAACTGGTTAAATGTCAGTTAAATGGCCAATAACTGACCAAAATTGGCCAGTAAAAATTAGTGGACATCCGACCAATGGTTACGAGCTCCAGAAACGTGATTCATGCAAATTGGTCAGTTTGTGGTTAACCTGACCGACTGGTTAGTAACCAGAAACTGACCCTAAGTAATAAATAACGTAATATTAACGAAATATTATTTACTACTCACAATGACACAGTTCTTGCCAATGTGAACGTACGATCCGACTTGTGCTGCGTTGACAACTGTGTTCTCTTCAACAATTACGTGATCTCCAATGTGAAGTGGAAAAAATGCCACCCTGTCAACAACAGAGCGCTTCATGCACAACTTACAACAAACACATAATCACTAAGGTTGTGTAGAGCGGTCTAAATCGCACCACACCTGTTATCCATGCAGAATAGTTTACTTTAAGACTGCGACGTCATAGCCTGGTCAATCAATCAATCAAGCAGGTTTATTGCACTGAACCATGTCATAGACATACAATAAACTTAACCAATAGAACAAAAGGGGAGAAAAAAGTCACACATGAAAATTTATAGGTAATACAAACAGTACAAACAGTACAACAGGGAGTAGTGAAAGAGCGTTAGCTCCGTAAAGTACTACCGCCTTTTCCAATGAAACAATTTTACTGCTGATATTATCAATCAAACACAAAAGTAACCATAACTGGTAATATACAGGTTGCTGTATATATTCGCTTTTATCTTAATATTACAATATCATTTCCTTATCACGCATTTGTTCTCATCTTGGTTGTAGCTGGAGCAGAATTTGGCTGCTCTACGTAGGCAAACTGTAAATAGTTAAACTATAGCAAGCCTCACAAAGGCTGTAAATTTTTGGCAGCAATCACAAATTTCACAAATTTCCGCATATGCCGTAAATTTTTGAATTTTGCCACAAATCGTGCACGAATTGCCGCAACTTATGTAGGCCCAGTCACGTTATTGTATTTTATTGTACTGCATATTAATGTTGGACTCGTCAGCTCTGTTGTAAGTCGTTCCTGTCTGACATTATCATTATCATTATCATTACGGGCCTGCAAACTAAAGTAGGCATATACACAGTTTTACAAGTTAAAGGTTATTAGCAAAAAATACAACATACTTTCGAGTTGTAACTATTTCCCTACTACTTCAAATGTCAAACACTATAAAAAGTACTACCTAACTCGTAGAATGGACTAATATCCGATCTCCTGATGTTGGCTAGAAGTCTGTGAAAAGTAGAGATACAAAAGATGATTTTGCACGACTCACCCTTTACTGAACTTCTTAAACGGTGGCCGGATGACAGTTTTCTGTGAGATAACGCAGTGCCGACCAATACGCACATTGGCCAGGTCACCTCGAATGATGCAATCAGCCATGATAATCGTCTGCACAAAATAAATGTTATGTTAAAGGCGTCTGCAGCTCTTCATGGGAATGCATCTCAGCGCTACCTGCCATACGGGATCACACAGTGTTACCTGCTACCTGACACAGGTGAATGCGCCCTGTCTTAACCCAGCCAGGCAAGCTGGTAATCGATTTACCTACCCCGGAGGGATGGAAGGCTGAGTTGACCTTGGTGGTCATCGCTCCAAGAAGTAACCACTTAACCAACCGGGAGTCAAACCCACGACCTCTTGATCACAAGTCTATAACGTCCTACCATTACACGACCATCCACCAAGCCACCTATCATACTTCCTCATCATAATAATAATCCAATCTACACTGTGAGTCAAAAAAAACACAGCATTAAACTCTTATCGACATCTTTGCCTGATATTGACCGATTTTCAGTAATTTGTTCGCTATCAACATGGTTGAGCTGATTTAAATCAAGTGATTTAAAATTTAAATCAGTGATTTAAATCGATTTAAATCATGATTTAAATCGGCAATAAAAATCATGATTTAAATCGCCAAAAAATAAAACTACGATTTTTTATGTGAACTCGATGGTTGTTTTCAGTTTCCAGTCTATTATCAGTATTCAATGCACTGTAGTGCTTGCTAACTCAATTTATTCTGCTGAATGCACAAATATTGGGCTATTTCCTTTACCACTTAGTGCAGTCCGCAGTAAGCAGCAATCGGGTAGCAGCATTTTGTCATTGCTGTTTAGTCAAGTAGTTTTGTTATTTTTTGAGAGATGTCTGCTGCTGGTCGCAAAAGAGACCCCGTTTGGAATTGCTTTGATGAGTTACGAAGTATTGGCAAGACTGCTGCTGCCACTGCCATGAGTAATTGTTGAACATACTAAGCAACTGTTGTTAAATTTTCGATGGAAGTCATATCACATCGCTTAAAAGCACTATAACGCAGATATGAATCAGACAATGGTATAGAAGTCTAATAAAAATTACAAAAAAAATCAAAAAAATTGATTTAAATTAAAAAAATCCGATTTAAATCCAAAAAATCGATTTTTTTGATTTTTATTTAAAAAAATCACGATTTTTATCAACCCTGGCTATCAATATCTGGCAAAGTTAGGGACAAGAGTTTAATGCAATTTTTTGACTCACAGTGTATATGGCCACGATACACCAATGTTATAGACGGACAGAAACTTAGGGCCAACTGTATGAACGCCAATCAACAGCTAAGTCTACTCATCTCGCCAATTTTATTAGACTGAACATAACAGCCATTGTATGAAACCAAAACGCCAATCAACTTGACTTGACTCTACTCAGAAAGTGGCCAATTTCCTCGCTCAGATCTCCACTCAACTCATAATGGTGGACGAATCGAGTTTGTTGACAGTGTTTAAGCAGTAATTCGCACGTAAAATGACAAATTATAAGCAATGAACATAACACTTGAAAAGTACGCCTTACAATCAACCACATTGTGCTGAACCACGACGTCTACCAGCAGTTTATGCTGCAAATTTGACGCTCTTTCCATCAAAGTTATCACCTGCCTTGCGTTTATATTTACACATGACATCATCAGGCGAAGCAGAATCATTGTCACGTGTTTCCAGTACGTACTGAAATATGTTTCATGCAATGAAATTTGCTTGATTGAGGATTTGATTACAATCAGTGAGTTGAGTAGAACAAACTGACTGACTGGTGTTCATAGAACTGGACCTCAGACCACAATCACACACTTTGCTGGAAGTGCAACACTGTGCATGATGTTGTGAAACACAATTGCTTTCCATAACCGATCACTGATTAGCTGTATGCTGTTTTCAACCGAACACTGGTTTACGAGTAAGAGGCCAGACGACGGACGGCCAGAAGTACACTGGACTTGAGCAACAGGCGGATGTCCAGTCACTGCCGAACATTGCACAATGAGCAGTGGCGGAATTGACTGCAATGGTAAATAGGGTTTTGGATTCCACAAATAGTTCCATGACGACCAGTTATCCGGTCTGATTCACAACCCTAATTGTGCATCATGCTGTAAAAATGCCAGGATAACTGCCTCCTGATTCAAACACCTCAGCGGACCCAGTTTGGTATTCAGAAAGCTCCTATCAGGTGGCTCACAGTTCACGTGTAAGCTCTGGTTCTTTGATTCGAGCACTGAAGTGAAGAAGAGCAGCGTTTGCACAAATGGCTGCAACTTCTCTTACTACAACACAGCCACACTTCGTGCCATGAAGTACAAGAAGGATTGCAATCTCAGGGCCTTTTTCAATCCTGGGATTTGGAATTGAAGAATTCACGAATGATCCCAGCAGAATCACAAAATTGCAATCCCTAAGAAGAAGCGTAAAATGAAAATCAGCTAGAGCACAATACCTTTCCATTCAGCACAATGTTCTGACTTCCACAGAGAACAGACTGTCGACTGACTTTGTTCCCAGAAGCCTGAAAAAATTACACACCACACAGCATAAGAAACATTTAACAGCAGCCATACTTGTTAGATGGCCGGCTCAGTTGCAGTCGGTGCACTATAGCTAAGGCCTGCTATAACTAAATTCTGCTAGCTATGATAGTGTATTTAAGGTGATCTAACACTTGGGATGCAGGATTAAAGTTAGAATTAGCTGTAGCAGGTCTTAGCTATAGTGGAACCTCCCCACTCAGTTAACAGCAACTGCATAAAAATAGGGCTGCAGATCGATTAATTTTTTTAATCACGATTAAGGTTGTTAAACAGTTACCGGTTAACCGGTAACCGGTAAAATTACCGGTTACCGGTTTCATTTTCAAATTACCGATTACCGATTTACCGACCTACCGATGGCTGAGGCTTCATGTCTATAGTATTCACACACTCACAGTC
>Ga0209052_1000591_pt1 | contig 11602 bp, 5 predicted proteins | sample WorMetHEROISLAND_2_FD_187409 | JGI IMG/M metagenome (GOLD analysis project Ga0209052, IMG submission 187409) | Marine gutless worms symbiont microbial communities from Max Planck institute for Marine Microbiology, Germany - Olavius sp. 4 HERON... | ecosystem: Host-associated > Annelida >...
CTCTAACGGAGAACAAGCTGATAGTAGCATCAGCCAAAGTCATAGAAAAACGCTCACAGCACAGCTGAACATTACGTCCCATACAAGACCTCATGCGGTCATAGAATACAGCATTATGTGAAACAAACTTGACCAGGTTATTATCTGAGAACAGACAACTTCTAGCCAACATAAGTGATCATTTACACAATAGATCAAATATTGACAAGCTATCAGACAGCACATCAATTATAATCTTATGACAATTGTAGGGCAGCTTCCAAACACAGCGTAAGGCTTGACGCCAAGCGGTACACAATGCATTTATATTACCATGTCCATTACCTAAATCCCATAGTTCACTGCCATAAAAACTAGAGCAGTATGCTTTACCTTCATCTAGACAGACTCACTCGTTTACTGCAAGTCCTAATAACCACGTTACAATAAACAAAGAGTTTCTGATGAATCTTGTACCAGCTAATTTATAATCACGGCCTTAGAGCAGTGATGCACAACTTTTTTGAGCCATGGGCCACACAGCATTGTCCTGAAGTCACCGGGGCCACACTAATGGAAAACGATAAATTTCTTTGGTTGGCAGTTGCATTACATCAAGTTTGATGCTTGCGACTCAATTTCATACAATATTTTAAATATGTTTTACGCCACAGAGAACACTAAACATTAAAACTTCAACACAACTCAAAAGGAGAGATACTCGTATACAGAGCTAATATGTCAGTGCAACTTTATGCTCAGGCAAATTGTAGAAAATGCCACTAAGTGAAAGCTAATCTTTCTTTACAAAAAAAGCAAGCATAAACAACTTGCCTCGTGATCTTGTCCCATATTTGCTGGTGGCTGCCGGTGGAGCAGAGTTTGCATTGTTTGCGGTGACTTTCTGGCCGGGAGTTGGTACAGACGACGTTGCCGCTGTTGCCGGTGATGAAAACTGTGTCTGGAACGCAGCTACGCACGGGTAGTCGCAGAAATTGCGCACCGAAGCATCACTCATTGTAAGGTGGTACTTTGCTGGGCGGAGTTTGTGGCACTGGTCGCAGGGCACTGACTGGCCGCTATTTGCCTGCTGGTTGACCCGGAACAGTGAGAGACACTCTAGTGTGCAGAAGAACTTCGTCGGATATCCGCTGTCCATGAGTTCCTTCATGTCAAAGTTGGACTTCACTGCAGTGCACCATTCGCACGGGACGTCACGCTCATGCAGGGTGCGGAATGCCGTCATGCAATCTGCGCCGCAGAACTGATGGCTTGCTCCATTGAACTGGCTCGTGTTAGCTGCCAGAACCTCGGCTGCCGTTGCCTTATTGCACTGGCTGCACTCATCAGCCACGACTTGTTCATCACTATCCTGCGATACTTTTCCACCAACAGTCTGAGTGTCAGTTTCAGTAGCTGCTGTAGTGTGACGTGCTGACGTGGATTGCAGGAAATCCGTCGGCCGAGCTCGGAACGTCTTGAAACATTCGTCGTCACACAGGTGCTTGGTCTCACCATTACGCACGATGTTGTACTTGCATTTCACCACCTGTCACGATACAGCATTCCAGTCTACACATATCCAGGCTGGACTCGGCATACAAAGCACCTCAGTCAAAACACGCAAGGCAGGGCTGGCCGAAAAAAAACAAGGAGTTGGGCCACATTGATCCAAGGCTCAGCTCAGTCTAGGCAGAGATCCAGTTTAACTGAATAAATAGCAACTCAATCATTTTTCATGCTTTACTAGTTCGTACCGTGATCTACAGAACGTTTGCTTTCAAACAATTACAATCAAAATACAGCTGGTGTAAAGTCAACGAAATACACCAGGCCAGCCAGGGCCTAGGTTTTCAGCACATAAACGAGCCGAGTTGGGTTGAGCTGAAAAATCAACAGGCCAGGCCACACAATAGACTCAATCAAAATGGGCCAGAATCTAAATGGGTCAAGCTCTTGACAAATAATTCAGGCCCAGTCTCAATAAAAAGCACAGTCAGTTAACAATGCACTCATTATAGGAAAAATATTTGGCAGCATACTTAACATGGCTTTCTTTGCATTGTTTATCTGGTGAAAAGCAGCCTCAACAGAAGGTGCATTGAAACTCAGTGCATTATTTTTTCATTCAACTAAAAAGAATACACATATATACACTACAGCAATTTTGCTGCTGCATCGTTCCAGCCACACTAAACTTCATAAAAACAAAGCACAAGCATAGTGTTCACGTAACTAGTGACAATTTACACTCCACAATTACATCACAACAGATATCAGTGCTTTCTAAGCATGCATAGTGTTGTTACGGTTATCGAAACCGGTACCGAAACCGCGGTTTTTTGCAAAACCGAACCAACCGAAACCGCGGTTTTATGCCTCTGTATTGACGGTTCGGTTTTGAAATGCTGCAGCCTGCAACTCGTCTCACCCTCTCGTCTCGCCGGCGGGTGTTATCGTTGGGATCAAAGGTGAGATCGCCGGCGACGGCGGCCCTGCACCCTGCGTGTGAGGACCGTCTAGTCGACGACTAACTAATTAGTGTCAGTGTTAGTGTCAATCAATGAAGCGGTGTTTGTGGCCGGGAAGCTAGTGATGCAGAGTTGAAAATGACACGCCATATAGCTAGTTTTTTGGCTGGCTGGATGTTTAATCCATAGGCCTACTCGTTATTCCTACTTAGCAGGGTTTGGAGCATTTGAAAATGACTGGAGTGGACCAGTAATTACTGAACTGACGAACCGAACGTTTCAGCGCCACGGCGGCGGCGGTGCTGAAACGTTCGGCGCGGTACTGAACAGCGCGGAATTGAGCCGCGCTGAAACATGCGGCACGGGATCGTGAACAGCCCTTGTTGCCGATGCCGCCTTCTCAGGATCAGAAAATCGAACCGAAACCGAAATTGCGGTTTTTAGCTCAAAACCGAACCGAAACCGACCGACCTTAGCCAGTATGAAACCGTAACAACACTAATCATGCATGCTACAAGCTACATCAGACAGTTCATTTAATACCTTCTTACAGACAATGCACTCCTGCTGCTTGCTTGGCTTAGTCTTCTTCTCTGATGTATCTTTCGGCTTTGCTGAATCAACGTCTGACACATCACAGCAACTGCAGTTCTGTACTCTGTACTCTGTACCGGTTACACCCGTACAACTACCACTACCACTAGCATAAATGTCAGTCTTTTGACTTGTTTAATGGGCAACATTTTAACAGTTAATCCAAAATATAAGCCAGATGCTGCAATAATTCACTCTCAAAGAATTGCTGCAGCAGGGCTTTCTAGTTTTTGTACGTTTATCATAATATCACTAGAAAATAAGTTACTCGCAAAAACTCTAGAAGAAAGAAATTCAAATACGTTAACAACACGCAGAACTGCACATATCTAAATTCCAATCAACAACTACCGACACCGAGGCATGATGTGCTACAGATATCTGTTGGCAATGCACATTGCTTTTATTTCAGAAAATCTTACCTTTTCTTTCTTCGTGTTCCGCTTTCTGACCTTCGGCGGTGCCCGTGGAAGAGTCCTGTTTAGATATCTCCATCGATTTGCTTGCTGCGTCCTCATCCGACACCTGACAGTGAAAATAAAACAGAGAAAACTGTCACTAACTCAATGGACACGACCAAAATACTGTACACCAGTGACCAGGCCTGTCTATGGGTGGGCCTGAATTATATGGCCTGGCCTGGCATGTTCATTTTGAACCGGGCCCAATCTGACTGAGATAATTTTGTGGCCTCAGCCTGGCTTGGCACATTCATTTTTTGCTACTGCAAATCCAGGGCCACCTGACCCATTTCACTGACATATTATGTTGTACCAGCTGGACTTTCAGTACCATTTCCAAAGACAAGAATTCTACAACTGACTACTGGCTTATGGAGCAAACTGAATCCATCTGATATCATGTGAAAAACGATCAAATGGCCATCTATTCAGTTGAAATGTATTTTTTGGTAAACTCAAGAATGCGAGAATTGTGATCTCTTGAGTATAGCTGCTTCAAAACAATTCTGCCCAGTCTGGCCCATTGGTTTTTGGCCAAGTAGGGCCCACTTTGGCCAAGCAGTGCGAGGCCCATTTTGACTGAGGTAATTTCTGGCCAGGCCCACGTGCTGCCTGGCCCACGGGCCACCAGGCCTGTCATACACACGCCTGTGTGATACAGAACTGTGATCACTGCTAATCATCTCACAATGCACACACTACCAGCAAAATGAACAGCTAGATGGAAAGGAAATGTTTGCCCTCCTAAGTAACTAACATATGGGGTTAGACGACAAATGAAATTTTCAACTAAATACTGCAATCTGTGATCATATATGATTAGAGACATGTAGATTTGCACAATTCTCGAAAAAGCTTAATTCACTGCTCCTCTTTCAAACTAGTCAGAAGTACCAATAACATAATTCATAATAACATAAAGCAAAAATATGAACAATACAAGTATGCAAACTCCTTAGCTTGCTGGCAAAATAGTGAATTATCAGCAAAAGCATATTACTTAAAAAGTTATATACTACTTAGTCTCATACATACCGAGTCTGATGAAATTGGTGGAGCAGTACTGGCATCACCCGACGTTTTATCAGCTTCTCCAGTGGTAAGCATATCTGATTCTATGCCGGCTTTCTCTGCAACCTCACTCTCAGACACAGGCTGGTCAACTTCACCAGCCAAATCCTGCTCTGATGTTTCTGGCTGCAGTTCAACAGTGTAGTCATCACCCTCAACCAAACCATCAGCATTTCCACTCTCACTGAGATCTTGAGAGTGCTCGGACACTTCAACTTTTGACTGCAAAGCGTCTACTTCATCATACTCTGCCGCAGAGAGAACATCTCTCTGACCGGCAATATTCTCACTACCAGTGTCTTGCAAGTCGCCACTAATCTCTGAAACATCTGTCTGACTGATGATATTCTCACTATTTTGCAAGTCACCACTAATCTTCTCTTCAGATTCATGATAAGACTGTTGGCTGATTTCATCTTTGTCCTCAGCCATCGGCGATTCTCCATCTTTCTCACTGCCACTGGAGTACGGAACCAAGCCAGTGCTTGCATCTTCGGCACCTGTGGCATATTCTACTTCCATTGCACCATCAGAGCCTGCATCAGGGGTGGCTATTTCAGTGCCAGCAGGCTGTGCTGCATCTACATCCATTGGTGACAAAGCATCCACTACATCAGTGTCAGGGGCATCATCTGTCACTTCACCGGCTGGCTCACATGGCCCTGCATCATGCAGATCTGAATGCTCATCACTAACTCTTTCTTCCGTTTCTGCACCCTCTGCGACATTATCAGCACTACTTGTTTGTTCAGCTTCAGCATAATCGGTGGCATTAAATTCAGCCACTTCACCATGTGAGACAGCTCGATCATTACTCTCCAGCTCGCTAGCAGATTCTGAGCTGTCGTGTGGAACTACATCATTCTGAATATCTTCCGAGTTCTCTCCATTAACTGGAGCGTTCCCATCCTCATGATCAAGATTTAGTTCACCTACTGATGCACTAGAGTCACCAGGTTGTTCCCCATCAAACATTTCTTTGTTGTCTTCCATCAGTGCCGATGCTGCTTCAGCATGTTCACCGTTGTTTTCCGATGGTAGCTCGTCACCAGTCGTTTCATGTTTCAAAACATCTGAAGCACTGGATTCCTCATGTCTTTCAGCATTCTCCGAAACTGATGCAATTTCACCAGTCTACGAGCACAGAAACAAAAACTTATGACAATGCCATAATAGTATTTAGGATAATTATATCCAAGCATTAGCTGGAGTCAGATATTTGTTCGTTAACTGACTCAAGAGGTCATTATCGTGTGCATTCGGAAACTACCAATTGATCCCATCAATCCAAGCACTTTGTGCGTTCGTTTATTCCGGGCAGATTGCGATAATCTAACAGCACTCCACAGGCCACGCCCCCTTACCAGGATCGATTTGCTCTTGAGTTACCGAACGCACCCTTAATATGTCAATTTTACAAAAGCAAATGACTATCTTACTGTTGCAGCAACAATTAAACTATGTATGGCCCATTGGCCCTCACTGAATATGCTATGTTTCCAATACACCTGCAAGATCATCTTAGCTTCTAAACTCTGTCCTAATGCACGCAAGCATACATGTCCCAAGAACGCTACGCATGGCACCTAAACCTTTCTCATTACAACACCATTGCAACGCCATACGCTAACCACCTATCTGCATGGTCAGAAATTGACGAAAACTGAACCTACTGCAAGTCGCTGTATTGGTGATGAAAGGGTGTTGTCGTCCGGGAAAGTAACCAACAATAAATGGGAATTATACAGTATTTCACAATGCACTGTGCCATATCTTCAGTCTACAGTAAAGGCGTCGATACATGTTAACCCCTTACCCTTCCACGGTTACACCATAACCATATTATTGCTTTAAAGCAATACTAAGCTTCCTCACGCTCCTAGCGACAGAGATAGAGCTTGGTACGTTACAAAAGCATCAATTATTAAGCCATCAAGCCTTTAGTTGCGTAAAAACTGACCTCGCCTTCGGTATCCGCCATATTGATTTAGCCGCACACCGGCCGCCGCCAAAACCGTGAGTTTTACACGTAATATACGCGAACGGCGAACAATTCCACACTGATTGATACTGCCAGTAACGCAGAGTTAATCCGCAAATCAATCGCAGATATTGCGCCCCTGATAATTACAGAATTAAACTTGCAAGATCTCAAGAACTACAACGGCATACACCGAGTTAACACAAAATGGGCAGTTCGCTTAAAAGCAACGCCATTGGACGGCGGCGTCCTGTAGCCTCGTTTTCGATTCATTGATGCGCCGCAGCAAGTGCCCGTTTCGAGTCGACGCCATCTCATTTTGCGAGCAGTCTGGCTGCTCTGCCAGTCTATCATGGCAAGTCTGTATTGCGACTGTGAGCTTATCCTTCCTGAGCTACCTAGAGAAAGGCATCAGTACTTTTTCAGTAGGTCACTTGGTCTACCATTCAACTGTATGCTTAAGTGATCTGGTAATGAATGTTGAATGAGAGAGGTCCAAGCTACTGCAACAGCCAACAGAGAAGAAATACCCGAATTTCCGCGGGCTGCCATTAGCGTCGAGCGTTCTCAACACTCGAGCGGCGCTGGAGCCAATGGTCTGATGCGCGATCAGAAAGAAACGATTAAAGTAATACTTCTCATTTTCCTTATATGTGCTTGTGACCCATCGTAAACAAGCAGAAATTACTGGATCAGTATTTAGTAATTTATTTATTTATTTATTTATTTATTTATTGACAGAGCATCTGCATTTTCAACGTAGCATCACAGCTGGACAACAAGGCACAAATAAACACTAACAGTTGCCCAGCTAACACATATCACATAAGAAGACTAAGACAATAGGCCTATTAACATGATCAGTAACACCGCAGATATGCCGACAAATCAATGTCTTTAAGGGATTGGTTGAAAACAGCCTGAGAACTAAAGCAGACCGTGTCGGGCAAGGAATTCCAGATATTGACAATCCTGCACGCAAAAAAGTCTTGGCGAACACTCTTAGTACACTTAGTACAGTATAATGGAATTGTTGTCTCGATCTGTTCTCCCCCTGGCCATGATCATAACTTGCTCAAACTTCAGTTACAGCATATCAGTGGCGGATCCAGGGCGAGATGGGGGATGCTTCCTGAGCGGCCGGACATAGCAAATTTTTTGTCGCTGTAAAATGCCGCCAATCGCTATCACATTGGCATTGCACGTAACTATAGGCCTATGTCTGCATTGGGAGAATATAAATTATGTCCTATAGAGTTAGGACTTAGTGGCTATAGTTGACTGTCCTGTCCAGCTCCAACGCAAGCTCGAATTGACAGACATTTTTGGGGGTCATGACCTGTCGCTGACCGTCCTCTGTAAGCCTACATCTCGACATGAGGTCATCACGCTGGCAGGGCGCACTCGCTGTTCTGAGGACCGCTCTCGCGTGCGCGTCGTCAACAGCAGCAGCAGCACGGTCACACTGGCAGTTGCATTGAGCACAGACTTGCAGACGCGTAAAGCGAATTGGCTAACAGTTACGCTAATTAGTTTTCCGCCTTTCACTATTATAGCCAACGAAGGTGACCGAACAGTCTCAGACAGTCTAAACACGGATTACGATGTCTTATTGATTTTTACGCGCCACAGCTGTACCGGCAGCTGCGGCAGGTATAGGCGGTAGGCCTACTCAGCGCGTATTAGCTATGGGAATTCTGTCTGTCCGTCTGTCCGTCACGACCCGGTACGGATTCAAGGCCAGGTGATATAGAGACTCCGGGTCTTCACCATATGATAGCCTAGTCTCTATATAGTTTCTTATGAGGTAATTTGGTGCTACATGCGTGAAGCGATTCCCCTCGAACGAGGGCATCAAAGAGGGGTACCCCCACTCTTGGCTCATCTAGCGTGAAAACGGTCGCATCTACACAGACTTGCTGCTTATCATAAGAAGCACTGCCGACGAGCTTTCCAGTGGTAGCAACATTGATGACCTTGAACGACCTTGAACCCCCAAAATATGGGATTTTAGTGAATTTTCAGCGATTATAGGCTGCAACACACATTTTAAGAGTGAATTGCGCCGAAACCATTCAAGATAGACCAGGACAACCTGTACATTAAATGTTCGGCATTAAACGTAGATTTCAACAGTGTAAGGCTTGACCCCCTAGGTTCAAGGAGTGCTCCGTGCGAATTTGGGTACCCCCTTGAAAATGTGCGATTTCTGCTACTGTCGACTAATAGCACGAGAATGGTTGCAGATAGACACAGACTTGCTGCTAATCATAACAAGTACTGCTGACGAGCTTTCCGGTGGTACCAACATCGATGACCTTGAACGACCTTGAACCCCACAAATATGGGTATTAAGTGATTTTTTTGCTATTTTCGGCTGCGACGCACACTTAGAGTGAATTTTCGCTGAAATATACTCGAGATAGACAAAGACAATCTGCGTACGAAATTAAACTGATGCTGTGGCGCGTCTCATGAGCATTAGCTCAGATTTCTTGTACTGACACCATCTGAGAGAATACGAGCAAAAATACTTTATAACCACTATACTCACTCCTGTAGTTAAAACGGGCAGACAATGGAAGGCAGCCTATTTTTTTAATTAATTTTGTATTATTCACTGTTAATTAAGATTTCTCACCTTCAGTGCATGGAGATGAGCTGAAGAACTGGAATCGGAAGATGATCTGTTAGCTGGAGACGGTGTGCTGCTCTGCAATATATGATTAACATACTGCATCACATTATTAGTACAGTACATGGCCACTTAATGGAGGTCACATCTATGCATGTTCACGATGTGATCTGAGAATCCCGTGCTCTCAACTGACAGGATACGGATCACGCAGCTTCTCTGTGTCCGGTCCCACAGCCTGGAACTCACTTCCAACAGCCGTTCACAGTGACTTGTCATCATCATCCTGCTTCTGTCGCCGCCTGAAAACTGAACTATTTAGCAGGGCCTATGGCGTGAACTAGCACGTTCGTGACAGCTACTTAGCTATTAGAATTGGGCGAACATAAACTATTGCACTGAACTGAAATGAACAGTTATACCAATACGATAAACGTTCTGCGCTAATTAATAACCACACGACCACCATATACGCTGCAGTGCACACCTTACACATCCACCTGTCCCACTGCTAACTCTAATGCAGAGGTGTATAAAAACCAATACTCGTGTAAACACTCCCCGGTAGAGAAGTGACTGCCATATGCCAATTTCCAGCTCAAAGGGCCAAAGTTCAATGTCACTAAACATCCAAAAAATCAGGAAACAAGTGACCTTGTGGAAAAAATGTAACTAATGGTGATTGTAAAAATGACCAGTTGAACAAAACCACAAGTACGTCAGTAACTGCATGCAGTATGCAAGTATATAAACTGAGGCTTCGGTTAAGGTTCATCCAATGCTAACCATCTTTAATCTAACTAAGAATCTCCAGCATTTTTATTTTATTTATCTAATATGTATACCTAAAGGTCATACATAAAATAAATCAACAACTGTTGCTGCTGCTACTACAATACAATATACAAACATTACCAAATACGAAAAAAACTTAAAGCTCGATCCACAACTTATACAGGCATAGCACAAAACACAGAATGTCACACACACATGCACACATACACGTATGATATACGAATGACACATTATATAGTCTTCCATTGCACCTAAAAGAGGCGGACTTACCGTACAGTCAATTCCGGCGGTCGCTAAAGACATTTTTTTGGATAGTGGGGCCACGGCGCAGTGTGAACTAGTTTAATCGCGCTGCATAGAAATGATCTTACTTACTTATACAGAAAGCAACAAATACGAAAATTCCGAAGTTCAGGACGTACCAGTAAACTGGTGACAACTTGGCTGAGTTGCTGCTGCTGTTGTTCCTGCTCCTTTTCCACAGCCGCGACTCGACTTCCAATGTCAGCGAAGTTCTGAACAAACAGCCACGGGAACTTATTTCTACACTCCCTAAGCACGGTGTAATCAAACTAGATAATACTTGTATGCTCAAGCATCAATGTGCATGCCAGCCACAGTAACTCATTCAAACATTTTCCTAGTGATGCCTTTGACCCCATGACCTTTCTAACCAAACCGGTTCATTCAACGTTGCTGTAGAATATTATGCACAGTATTTCATCCAAATGTGTTACTGTTACCGGGTCCCAAAGTTTCACATCTGACCCTCAGGCCTGGGCACACAAATTTTTTATTTTCAGGACAGAAAAAAATTTGAAATTTCCGGACATTTTTCAGGACATCAGAGTCACAAAAAATGCGTTTTTTGTCATTTCGGGTGCATATAACTTCGGAACGTTTACAGCTGAGGCTAAAATAACTATACGGCAACATGAAGTAGTTTATCGGCTTTCCAGTGAGCGTAAAAAGTTTGACCTTGAATGACCTCTACATGCCATTTTAATGCTGAAATCTGGGACAACCCTGCTTTCTTTATGGCCTGCGTTACTTACTCATAAGTAAAATAAGTAAAATGATGTGTTTTTAAAAAAATTGTGAAAACGTGTGAAAATATCAGGATATATGTACAAATTTCAGGACCTAACTCCAAATTTCAGGAATTTCAGGACAAATCTCAAAATTTCAGGAATTTCAGGACAACGCCCAGGCCTGGACCCTGTAGCAACCTTGATCTTGACCTCGACTCTAAAAATCTGATTGGGTAATAACTGGCCTCAGCTACATCACCAATGACAGTTTTTACGTTTAAATTCTGACAGTGCACTGAGTTCTAAGCTGCTCCGCTAAAAACTTTTCTTCACACATGAATCTATGCACACTCATGAATAGACAGCCCTAAATACAATGATCCCAGCCAATACCGATCAATGGGAGGCACAGAAATGTGACGCACAACGAGCGATATTTTAGTAACTAAAACTAAAACTAATCAAATTAGTTAAACTAAAACTAAATCTTTTTGAAAAACTAAAACTAAATAAAAACTAAAAAGCCCCTTAAAAAACTAAATAAAAACTAAAACTAAATCTTTTACAAAAACTAAAATGAACCA
>Ga0209052_1000592_pt1 | contig 11601 bp, 5 predicted proteins | sample WorMetHEROISLAND_2_FD_187409 | JGI IMG/M metagenome (GOLD analysis project Ga0209052, IMG submission 187409) | Marine gutless worms symbiont microbial communities from Max Planck institute for Marine Microbiology, Germany - Olavius sp. 4 HERON... | ecosystem: Host-associated > Annelida >...
TCCTTCCTGGTGATATGAAGCTGATTGTCCTCCAGCAGCAGCCCAATAGTCATACAAGCTTTCTGGTCTTTGTTTCTCCATTCATCTGTGACAGGATCGGGCGGATCTGCAGTGACAATATCCATTAATCTTCCTTCGTCAGCAACAACTCTAGCTTAAATTTTCATGTCTGGTAATTACCGTTACTCTACGAGAACACAGAAGTAACTTCTATCACAACATTTCTGTTTTCACATTCTGTTTGCATATCCAGGCAGAGACAAAACAAACTCCAAAAACAGTAACTCAATTTAAGTAAGTAAATAAGTGTTAACAATGCCAATCGTTGCACTTATTCTAACAAAAGGTGCGTAATGGTAACGTGAAGAAATGTGTGCTTTGTGGCTGACATTTAGACGAGCTGTTCTGAAGGACTGCTTCGAAGGTCTCAAGAAGCAGATGCCATCTTTTGAGGATCGGAGAAGTTCTCATCTCGACGTGTTGCGGATGGCTGTAAAATATGTTCAGGTATCATCATGTGTTCAATATCACAATTTGCTGTTTGTGACTACTTTGTGGCATTGGTTTATTTTTTGTTGTAATGCATCTGTTTTTGTCAGAAAAAAATAGTAGTCATCCTGGCTTTGAATATTTGATAAGTTGTTGATAAGATGCCTTGTGTATCCAGTGATGCATTTATGGCTGCCACGCTGATGAGGAGACAAAGTTGTTTAAAATTAAACAGGTTCTTTGGAGTGACTTTTCGTCCTTGTCAGAAGGAAAGCCTGCAACAGTTGATGAGTCATGCGTGGCAGTGATGCACTGCCAGTGAAGACAGAAAATGAAATATTGGCTCTAAGGTTATGGAAAATGGAGAATTTTGCTGATAATGGTGACAGCAAGTATTGGTTTCTTGAATGAACCTTGTTTCAGCTCGGCAGTAAAGGCCATGAAATAAGTTTGTTGTGTTTGTTATTGTTGTTTGTTTGCGGAGTTGAACAGGAAGTGTTTACCTCAACGCGTCGCCACAACCTTGTGGAAATTTAGGTTAAAGGGTTAAAGGGTGTGTATACCTCCTTATGAGAAACCCATCACAGAGCTATGGAGGGTCACCAGACATATGGGATCACATATCCTGCCACCCAACACTGGTGAACACCTTAACCCCAGCCAAGGAGGCTAGTACTCGATTTGCCTACCACGGAGGATGGAAGGCTGAGTGGACCTTGGTGTTGATTATATGTATTCCTAGATGGTTTACCTGTCCGCAGACAGTCACCCATCCAGATAGTATCCAACTGATAGCAACCTGACCTCTTGATCGTAAATCGAGCGTCCTCACCGTCATGCCACCAAGGCACCAGTTGCTGTGTGCAGTTGTTGAAGGTGAAGAGCAGACAGCTTGAGAGAAGCAGAACGAAGCTTCAGCAACAGAACTCAAGTCTGCAGCAGAGACTCGTGGCTGTACAGTCCAACGACTCATCACTAGGACCTGCCACATCACCGTCAACAGACACCGGTCACTGCTCACTGCTCAGTCTGTTGTTGTGGCTATTTCCTCTGATAATGTTTAATGTTTATGCCTCCACCAACACATTGTGCAGTTTTCAGGGTTTTTTTCTGATTGAGTGCATGCACGTGTGCGTACATCCCGAAAAGCTTGTTAGAACCCAGTGCAGGAAATTTCACCAAACTTTGGTTGCCATACAACAGCAAGCCTAAATTCATGCTGTTTGCATTAGCACTCCAAATAGTTTTGGTTTAATGCTCTGTGACGTCAAAAATTACAGTGACATCACATCCGCAACATGCTTACACGAGTATGCAAGGAAAGTGCATTTTACTGATGTATAGACAATTAAAAAATTGGGGTTCATCGAGACTCAGAGCTTTTTGACCGCCCCTTATACCTCAGATGTGGCTAACATGAGACGCATTTCGGTCATGTAAAATGGCAGTTGTTAGGCCAAATAGTTTTGGTTAATTGTCAACTGTCATTTGATCAAGACGGTTTGAAAACTTTGTAACGATTTGCTTTAATTAAATGGTAGCACATTTTGCAAAAAAAACACTGAAATATGATAGGTAGCCATATGTGATATCATTTGTGTCCAGTGGCGGATGCAGGATTTTCATAAAGGGGATGCGGAACAGGAGGTCTGGGGGATGGAAGTCCCCCAGTGAGGTCCAGGGGCGGAGCCCCAGCGGGAGTCTGGGGGTGAAGCCCCCAGAAGTTAGAGACATTATGCTAAATTCACAACTCATAACAAGCGAAAACTTCAATATAAAGAAATAAACAACACCACAAAAACATGACAACCTAGCACAAGAAATGAGGCTTGTGTTTGCATTAATTTTTATCCTTGTAATGCATTTTTATGACATAGCAATAGTTTACCAGTCTTTACGAGATGATTACTTTAGTGTAAATGTACTGATGAGTGCTTCGGTGGTAAAAGACTGCTGTTACATTGGTTGATGGTTGGTGTAGTTATGTAGTTAAGTGTGTATTTGTGCTGACAGCTGATGATGATGGTGACGCTGAGCTCAGTGTGAACAGTGACGCATCGTCGCTGACGATTGGCATTCCATGCACGTCTACGAGTGACAGTCAATGCATTGTCGCTTGTAACGGTCCTCGTACTGCTGCCGCTTCTGCTACGGTCACATGTGATAATGTCTCGGCAGTGTTGGCTGCGCGATCCGATGGATCTCAGATGATGCAGTCTGCTTCACTGCCTGCAGGTGAGCATGAACATGAGTTGTGTCATGCTCATCTATTGTAACTTGCTGTTGATACGGTAGAAATTACTTTTTGAATGTATATTAATTGCAAAATACAGTATTTTAGAAAAAAAATTCCTGATATGGCTTCTGATCTGGATCGTGGCCAAAATGTAGTTGTTTTGTCCATCAAATCTGCACAAAATAGTCTGACAAAATCCGTTCCTAATACTGCTAAGATACACTGCAAAATGTTAGTTTATGCGTTATTGGTAAAGACTCATAGAGTGATCCAGGATAAATGTCTGAAATGAAAGAATTTGGGATCGTGCCAAAATTATTTCATTGGTCCCTGGGATGTGCATCTTGTGTCCAAACAAAACTCTTTGAAATGTCCATAACTTGAGAGATATTTTGTTCATAATAAGTGGTTCAACACATGGTCAGACATGCAATACACCCGAGTATATAATGAGCTGCACCCGTGTCCAGAGTGTGGCTGATAATACTGGTATCAGGCTGAAAACTCCAGTGCAATTAATATATAAAATAGTTTTTGTTGCAGTATTGCGTATCGTGAGAATGAGGTTCAAATATAGCAGCATGAACAATGCTGATTGGTGCAATTTTCCGGGATATTTCTTTAAATTGAGTCACTTGCTGAACGTTTTTGTCAATTGTTTGTAAGTTATTGTGGAAATTGGCATTCTGCTGAAAATATTGGTTCAGATTGAGTCCATGATTCCTGTTTGTATTGGATACATGTACTAGGATTATATTGTGTTCAAGTCTGCCGACCCTCATTATGGTGGCCGAAGGCAAGACAAGACATTGTAATGTGTCTGAAGTATTTTGGAGCAAACTAAGTTTTAGTTTCCAGTGTGTGAAGATATACGTGGTTTGTGGAAATTCATCTTTATAACAAACATATAACACTGTGCTGCAGACGTGTTAACGTACGGCTGATATACTTGTGACACGATTATACGGCGTACAGTGCACATTGTAGGCAGGCAGGCCGGCAGCACAAGACAGTCATCGTCTGTTTCCGTGAGTCGTTCACTGACAATAGCGGAACTGACAGGATGTCGGCAGCCAGTCACAGCACAGTCCAGTGTTGACACAGTTCACTCAACACATTCCACGCCGGACAATGTCAGAGTCAGGTCTGGTCTGCGCTACGGTCGAACGGTCGTACAGATGCTTCAGAACTCGCTGATGCAGAAAGCGTCGAGTCACGAGACGCCTGCAAGCATCAGCAATGGCTTAGAATGCAGTACCGTTGCTTGCCGACAGACTACTGGTGAGTTACTGTTTTTAATGTCACTCATGCTGTATGTTAAACCACGTCTCAGCATTACAGTCCACTAATGGAAGGTGAGTCGTTAAATACCATAGTAACATTTGATGGTCATCGTCTTGAGTAAGCCTCAATTGTTTCACCCTGTGTGATGCATTTTCTGTGAGACAGCAATCAACAGTTTGCCGGTCTTCTCCAGATGGCAGCACTGGTTTTGTAGTTCAGAAATGTGGTGCAACTTTCCTGTGAAACTTAATTGCAACACCTAGTGACTGGATGTCTGATGTACTTCTACTACTAGTTCTGTACAGATGAGTAACTCAGAACTGTAGTAAATAGTAGAGCTGCAGAAATTAACGATTAATCACACACAGTTAATGGTTAAAAATTCTAACCATTAATAATGGGATCAAATAAACTAAACTGAACTGAATAAAATTTTAATCGTTAAATTTTCTATTTCTAAGTCACGTCACCTGTAGACAAAATGGCTAGCCTTTGATAACCGATTATCACTTTCTCCCGATAACATGATTGGATAAAACAAACACTTAGGCCATACAATTGTTGTCTCAGTGCATTTGTGACCGCAGCTGTTAGCTGAATAACTAGTTGCTAGAAACATGCATTTTTCTTGCACAATAACTACTGTTAGTTATACATGTAAACGAAATTAATGATTAACTAACCGTTCATTTTTCACAAGTTAAATATTAAAATGTTCTATTCGTTAGACGAGCTGTAGAAGCGTGTGGTTTTGTTGCATTGCTAGGAGCTGCGGCGTCTGCCGCTGCTAGCGTAGATCTGTTGATGTCAGCCGCTGCGTCCGGTGGTGGGTTTATATTGACACTGAGTGATCAACAGCAGCTTCCAATGAACGACGTGACCACTGCTCAACCACAACATGCATCTATTACACCATCACTATCATCGTCATCGCAGCACTGTCACATCTCTACCGTTCTGTCTCCTACCGTCGGCCAGCTCGTCCTATGTCCGGCGTCCACACCGTCGCAGCAGCAGTTTGCCTATCATCAGTCCGCAGCACCACTGACCATCGCAGCAGCTGCAGCGTCAGCCGCTCAGCTCTGCACGGTCCTCGGCCCGATGGTGACGTCCGTTCCACTGCTACAAGTGCCTGCCGTTGTCCAGTCAGTTCAGCTGATGCCGGCTGCTGTCGGAGTTCCTGTAAGTCCAGTCTTCGTCGCTGGTGATGTGACCGCGCCTTCTCCTTTCTTCATGGTGCCTAACTGATCGATTCGATTGACCCAAGCTTTGTTTCTTACAGCGAATCGCATTAATTACTTTGCCCCGTGTGTTGCTCTAAAATAGTTATCAACTATGTAATAAATGTGGGATTGAACAAAACAGTTGTTTTAAAGCCAACCCCAATGGGTTTTATTGGGTTTGGGGTTTTTCAGTTAAACCCGGATTTGTGTAAAAAGGCACAACTTGATGGGGTGTCAGGGTTTTCATATGTTTTTAGTTATTAGAATGAGCACTACTAGACACTATCCACATTAGATAAATAGGCCTATTCAAAAATTTGCAAATTTGTAGGTTCAAAAGTTTTAAAATCTTAGCTGTAATAAAATATTTCGTTATTAGTGGAACAAGAATGTTACTTGGATTGGATTGCATTTGGGGTGGGTTCTCGGTGGTTTTTAGGTGGGTTTACCCAATAAAACCCAGTGCTGTGTTTTTTGGGTTATGTGCCTGGGTGTCTCACTGCTAAATACATGATCTCAGATTGCACAAGATATTGATATTGTGTCCATATACACCTTGAGTCGAAAAGCCATGCCCCCACCAGGGTCTTGTCTTTTTGTCATAAGTTCGTCAGTTTTTGAAATTTTTTACTCCCGCACTGTGCAGGAAATATGCAACAGAGTGACCATTAATTATTGCATTCCACCTCAAACATGTTCTTACTTTACCGTGTGTATTTGAAGTTGCATGACATTGCGTACCCCGACTCCAATACACGTAGGTAACTAATCCAAACATGTTTATCTGTTTTTGCTCTGAGCTGATAGTTCACCACCTTAGCCGATTGCTTATTTGTTATAATAATAATAATAATAATAGATTTGTATAGCGCCGTTATGTCGTAACTTTCAGTTTGATCAAGATATAATACTTTGTTGTGTATTGTTTGTTAGTTGTGGGTTTCACGGGACATTTTTCATCTGTTCCATGTTTTCGTTGTCTGCTGTAAATTTGTTTCAATTTGTACAGTTGATATTGGTTTGTAAATATGCAGTTGTTCGTGACACAATAATTGTTTATTATTTTGTTATTAAGAAAGGAGTTTTTTGTCGTCGATAAAACGTCGGAGTTTCATCACCGTGTCAATCAGGTGCATGTATGGTGCAAGATGCTGTTGGATTTCGTTTATTCGTCGAACTTTTGTGTTGACTTTTGTTGGTATGTTGATGTTAGTTTGAATAAAGTGTACAGTGTGGCATGTACCATGTAGCACAAACGCAGCTTACTGGTAACACAGATATGTAGAGTTGTGGTTGTATAAGATTACGTTTGCTAACGATCGCTTGTTAAAGTAGAATTGTGGCAAGTTGAACTGCTGCAGCTGCAATGTGTGGCTTTCGCTGACGAAGAACATGCTTTACCCGGCTGATAACGCTAACTGTCACTTTTTGTGAGTTTTTATTAGTTGCAAGAAGACCTTTTGTGTCTAAGTTTGGCGTAGCCTTGTGGTGCTCAGTCACGAAACTGGTCGGCAGACTGCTAGTCAGGTAATTCAATATTGAAAAGTCGTGGATTCTTCGTATTCAGTGCATAAATTCCAAACATCACAAGAATCTGGGTGCACCATAGAGAGTTCAAAGTTCAAGGTCATCATGCTGAGGCTGCACGGTGCTGAAGAAGACGCGAGTGACTGGCGACTAGAGCACTCGCAGAATGAAGTGAAACGACCGTGTATCACCTTTGACATTTGGACCAAGAAATAGGCTACCAACCCTACTTACACATGCCAGTGCCATAGAGAACGTTTTCGATATTTTCAACATATATTTTACATTTTTAAATTGTAGCACGTATTCTAACCTATGCAAGCTGGGTGGCCGAATGCATTAGCCGACAGTGAACGAAGTTCATCGCAATAATAGTTCTCAGACAGCGGCGACATTTCTTCACGCGGCAACAGTAAATTACGTGTCTATAGCATTTGCATTGGACGCTGAATGTTAGGCCACGTCGTATATTCAAATATAGGTCTACTTCTGCTATACAGAAACATAACTAGGCCTAGGCCTACTGATCAATGAAAGCCAGGCTAAGTAACCAAAAATTCAACAGGATAGCTGTTAATGACAGTGATTTAATCGAATCCACTTAGTCCGAGTCCAGTATGTAGCCTACAGTAGGCTAACTGTGTGTACGAATCTGAGTCATTCCGGGTTCGACGAGATAGAGTGCGTGTTTTGTTGATGCTATGTTTACAAGACAACTAAAAAAAATTTACTGCGACGTGGTCGCTTCAAATCGTACAGCGTCCATTGAGTTCGTTCGAGTGCGAGTCCTGATTGATGACGACTCGAGTGCATTGTCGGACTCGAGTGTACTTACACTAGGCTGGTGAAACTTCATTAAATCGGGTTTAATTCAACTTGAAATACGTGCATAGTCTTTGATTGAAGCAGACGGCCAGGCTGCAGATCTTAGAAAAGTTGAAGACAGCTGAAAGCCTGGAACAAAATGTTTACTAAAAACAAGGTTAACTTTAACCAAGTGACTAGCTGGTTAATTCGGCTCGCTCTATAGGGAAAGGAAAATAACCGTTGCGGTTTGTAGCGTTAATTTCGAGTCTGCATGCAGAATGTCGTCGGCTGCTGGTTGAGTTCGCGCTGTAATCTGGCCGTGCAAGTTGCAACACGTCATTCATCTTAAGTGACAGTCGGGTCGACGTGCAGCACCGTACCAGTGACCGGCGTGGTCGTTGGTTATTTGCCGCCGCGTCCGTCGTGGCGGCTGCGATCCCACTGGGTCTAACAGTCTGTCATCGCTCTGGACGCGGCAGAAGCTGGGGCAAGGCAAGGTAAGTCGAGCCACAGTTCTGCGGCTTCCGGGAAGTTTCGACTCATGAAGTTCGGCCTATCCTGTTGCGCTCACCAGCCAGCGAAAAGCTGCGCCCTTGATCCGCTATACGAGTGTGCTTTCTGCGTCAAGTGGTCGATGTTCTACTGCCGTTCGTCTGAGTTTTGTGCTACGCCTTCTCAGTCACTGTCGTGTAGTGTAATGGAGTCGCTGTAAATCTGTCGTGGCTCGTGAGAACATCAGATGCTGATCCACAAGAATTAAAAACGAAATTACTGATCGGGCTCCAAGTTTGAGAGGCCTAGGGTGATAAGTTTATTGAGTCACTATAGCAGCGAAACAGTTGTATTGTTTCAGCGTACAGTAACAGTACAGATGATTATGACACGGATGAGAGAATTCCTCACTGCTGAACAACGCCAGCTAAAGCTAAGGTTCCGTGGCGTGACGTCAGCCTGCCACAAGCTCCTGCCACTCTCCGTATACTTCTGGTCGTCCTCTGTGTGGCTGGAATCAGGCGATGAATGTCTTCCAGCTGACTGAAGCTAAACGTCGACAAGATGTAGTTTATCTGCAGCCGGCGCATCTCGGCATCTTTTAACAAGTCAGCAGCGCTTATAGCTGATCGTCGATGGTGCCTCGGTGTCCACAAAGACCTCGATCGGCGTCATCGTCGTTGCTCAGCTGTCGTTCAACAGCCACTCATCGACAACTGCGGTCAGTTTAGATCTGCTGTTTTACGTTTATCTGTTCTGTCGACAGTGGATTCGAACAAGTCGGAGATAAAACAAGCACGACTTCAAAACAGTAGACCATTGGTATGTTCGCGTACGAGATACGGAAATGTTAAAGACAGCGTCGACAATAAAATTTAGTATGAACAAATTAACAAATAAAAAACTAAATGAGCTGCTGGACAGATATGACAATAAAGGAATATATGTGCTACTTACAACACTTGTTCTTATAACCATCATCATAACGTGTGCAAAACAATCATTTTATTCAGTTGTGCCGCGTGTTACCTTATTACTTGTACAAATGGTTTAAACTATTAAAACATAAACACTGAATGCATCTATTTGAGCAGAATTATATCTTCTTGTAAACTTTGTTTAAAGATTTTTTTAGATTGTTTTGTCGTAAATTAATAATTTGAGATTTTTAGGAGACTAATAAGCACGACTTGATGTGTTGTGCACACTGGGTAATCGTCAAAGGCAGCTGTGTCCGTGATTCATTTCTCTATATCGAGACATGATCAAACACGTCGTTACGTGATCCACTGGAAAGGTCGCCGATGATTACTTGATTACTGCACGGCAGGATAGGCTACTTAATTCAATTATGCCAGCAATGCGCTCATGACACCATGGAACGGCTGCGCTGTGTGTTAATACAGAACGAGATGACTGCGACGATGAAGACGATGGTGACAATGATGCCTCGGTCGGTCGCCTGCAGTCGCTGTGGTCGCTGTGGTCACTCGCCTATGAAGAAAGCGCGACTGTGCTGACGCTGCGGCATCTTGGCCCGGCCACGGCTGCGTAGGTCTCTATAGGTCTGTACTCTGTACGTGTCGCTGGCGATGGATTAATTAGAGGACGACGACCTCGGAATGCCCGGAGCGCGGGTTGGCTGATGATACAGAGCGAGCGTGCTGGGTGACTGAGCGTCGGTTGGTTGGCGTGATTAAAGTGTTGACGCTGGAACAGGTGCTCCGCCCGCCCGCGTGCACGCTCGTCGCACCGGTATCGAATGACGGCACAATAAAGAACTCGACGTTAGATTAATTTTCACTACTAGCGATCACTAGCACGAGCTGCAGCAAAGCAACGCCGCGTTGATGTGGATATAGGCACCGAGATGGACACCTATAGCTGTCGCGCCGGACTGACCGGGCTGATTAATATAGTCACCGCGCGGACTTGTGTTGGTGGCGACGATGAAAGGCCGACGAGTCGACAGCTGCATTCACGCATGCGTCGATTGACGCTCGTCCACGCGTCAACGCTGTCCGTCGCTGCACCGTCCAAGATTTGTGATCGACCAAAGGCCGGTCCCTGCAGGCTAGTCCATATGCTACTGGCCCCGAATACACGTCTCTGACTCCTGACTATACCCGGCACAGATGACCCACTGTGTTGGGGTTTGGGATTTTCTCTTTCCGGTCGTTTCATCCAGTTGTCGTATAGCTGCTGGATTCTGTCGAATATCATCATTCGACGTTCGGACTTAGTCAGAGTACAACAAGATATCTGAGCTAATGCTCATGAGACGCGCGACAGCATCAGTTTAATTTTGTACGCGGGTTGTCGTGGTCGATATCCAGTGATTTCGGCGAAAATTTACTCTAAGTGTGCGTTGCAGCCTAAAATAGCGAACAATTCACTAAAAACCCATATTTTTAGGGTTGAAAGTCGTTCAAGGTCATCGATGTTGGTACCACCGGAAAGCTTGTCAACAGTGCTTGTTGTGATACGTGCAGCAAGTCTGTGTCTATCTGCAACCATTCTCGTGCTAGATTAGTCGACAGTAGCAGAAATCACGCGTTTTGAAGAGGGTACCCAAATGTGATGCACTCGTACGGTAGAACTCCTTGAACCTAGGGGGTGGAAGCTTGCACGGTTAAAATCTACGTTTAATGCGGAACATTTCGTACGCAGATTATTCTGGTCTATCTTGAATGGTTTTGGCGCAATTCACTATTAAAATGTGCATCGCATCCTGAAATCGCGAAAAATTCACGAAAACCCCCTATTTTGGGGTTCAAGGCCGTTCAAGGTCATTGATGTTGGTACCACTGGAAAGGTCGTCAACAGTGCTTGTTATGATATGCAGCAAGTCTGTGTCTATCTGCAACTGTTTGCACGATAGACGAGCCAATAGTGGTAAAATTACGATTTCTTAGGGGGTACCCCTCCTTGATGGCCTCGTTCGAGGGGAATCTCCTCACCCAGGGGCACCAAATTACCTCATAAGAAACTATAGACTCTAGGCTAGGCTGTCATGTGGTGAAAACCCGGAGTCTCTATCTCACCTGGGCTTGAATCGGTACCGGCTCGTGACAGACGGACAGACAGAAACGGACGGACGGACAGACAGAATTCCCATAGCTAATACGCGCTCAGCAGTACCTGCCGGTACTTACTGTCGCGCATAAAAACGAAAGTCTCATACGAGCTCCAAAAGAAGAAGTCTTACTTTAGTTTATGCATGTGTGAGAAACGCTACATTTTTTCGACGAATAAACACGACTGCAATTTAGTCGTGTCTGGTGAAGGCAAGATACAGATGTCTGGTAGTCAACATTCTGGGATAAACTGATATTATGCTGCTTACTGGGAGCACTTTTAACTCTTCTATACGCGATGACATTCAAATACATGTATCGGAACATTAAGTTTCTAATCTCCATCAAGTAAACGGAGTGAACGGCGAAGATAATGTTTTCATCGGATGTGTGTGCGTCTGTGTGTGTGTGCACGCACACTGTTCATTTTGGGTGGATAAACATTAGCCGCGTGAACTTTTTTGTT
>Ga0209052_1000593_pt1 | contig 11593 bp, 8 predicted proteins | sample WorMetHEROISLAND_2_FD_187409 | JGI IMG/M metagenome (GOLD analysis project Ga0209052, IMG submission 187409) | Marine gutless worms symbiont microbial communities from Max Planck institute for Marine Microbiology, Germany - Olavius sp. 4 HERON... | ecosystem: Host-associated > Annelida >...
GCCATACCCCCTTCCCCCCTCTCCGTGTGACGTAATTTTTGAATGCCCCCTTTGCAGATCGCAGAAGTTTGTGGCAGTCGATGCTAAAGATAAATCGGCAGAGACGTTTTGCTGACACTTGCTACTTCATACAACTGTTACCTGCCGCCAGCACCTCTGAAGATACCACCAAACTGCGCTATACAAATACACAAAATATACAAATCTCATCGTCATAATTACTACTGGAGTCTTACTGTTTGGCCAGCTGGCGCTTCTGCGTGATATCTTCATCATCATCACTCATGTCGCTGGCGTAGATTCCCGCCTGTTCACGAAGCTCCTCCTCCGCCTCCAGCTGCTTCAACTTCTACTCGCCGCACCAACAACGTGCATCATTAGCAACGCTCACGACACGATCCGCATAATTGCAAATGTCCGTGAGATCCATCCCAAAGATTTCTGTACCTTTTCCCTGTATTTTAGGTCCTTTTCTCGACGTCTGGTGCATGATTTTCGGTATTAAAGATGACAGTGAGTTGGCTAAAGCGTTACTAAACCTGCTTCTTGACGCTGACCTTTCACTTCAGTTCAGGCAGCAAGGAAAATAATGACAATTTCACAACACTTTAACCTTCCATGTAATTGACGTTCACCCAAAACGCCAGAGTAATTTGAATTTCTTCCCCATGGATTAGGTTGACCCCTAATTATCAGAACAATAGGAATGAATTAATGAAACTTCTTCAGTAAATGTTGCAACCAATAGCTGGATTAAAAAACATTAAAATACTGGGCTAAAAATCAAAAAATACACTGCAATTACGTAATACAGTAAATACGTAAGCACCGAGGTAAAAGAAATTTGCAAAACAAGCTGTTTGCGCCTCTGGCTGCTAGAATAATATGAAACAATATAATACAATAAAACAAAAATTGACATAATTGTTGCTGTAGTGACCAATTTTAATGGAGTTAGTCCAGTTTAGACTTGGTCACTAAAATGAATTTTAAAGCATGATTTTTTTATGGACCAGATGCGATTCCTGTTCCCCAGTCAAAATAATCACACATAAGAAACAGTTGAGTCAAAGAATACCTTTACAGTAGTATAGTCAGCTAAATACAAATGAAGAAAGCATTAAAAACTAACTTTCATGATGTCGGGGTCAACATAATCTGCAACGTTGTGCCCCTGCCAGAACTCCGGAATGACATCGTATTTCTCATCCGGATTTGGCAACATATAATTCTCTACATATGACAAAGACAAGTAATCACTTTCTTACAGAATACACTGAGAGTCAAAAAAAACAAGACAATACTCTTGTTGTATAATGTACCAGTGACAGAATAAAACAAAACTAGCAAATGTTTGTCAAAAAATTTCCAAAAGTTAGGTCCACTGCTCTTTTACTCATGACGTAAAACAACAGAAAAAAATCAGCATTATTTTGATATAAATTCACGAAATATACAGGTTAAAGTAGAAACGAAAATCTGTTTGCAATCAAGCAGTAAATGCCCAAGTAGTGTAGTCGTGTCTGAAATTCGTGGCTCGTAAAGTATCAAATGTGAAATTTGAGGCAGTAGCACAAAATGCTTTTTTGCATAAAACAGAACATGCAAAGTATATGCATAAATCCCTTGATTAATGCAATTATGCAGAGGACTTCTTTACAAGGAAAAAACACTAAAAACACAGCAAGCAATACATGTGCAAAAAGATTTTACTCTACAGTTAGCAACAGCTGAAGACAAGGAAAGTAAAATACAACACCTTTGGCCTTTGAAAAAGAACACAGAAAATGGCGAGTATGAATTCCTGAATTTAAGAAATTATGCAGATGGAAAATAGATAATAAGCACCTGCAAATGCTCAGCAACATCACAAAGCACACAGAAAAGCTTTACATACTCTTGAGATCCAGGTAATAATCTTCACCCATCTCCAGCTCCAAATCTCGCTCCTACGCACATCAGTTACTGAAAATTACTTAACAAAACACCGAACTAACTAGGCTAGTAGGAGTGACTGATTGTCTGCCTTCAAAAGAGTTCCAATGCAGAGAGATGCAGTCTTGAGACCATGTCTTGGTCTTACGAGTTCAGCTTCAGTGCTGACAATATTATTGCAAGATAACATACCACCACAATTCAAAGTCGAGCACCGAATTGCTAATTCGTATTATTGTTCAAATGGCCCATTTTTCCAAAAATGTGGTTATCAGGAATTAGCAAAGTACTTCTGCTGATGTCAAAACCTCAAACGAGAATAAAATACTGAGTTAATGAATATATTACAGCAAAATATTGAACTGATTGCCAAATGTATGTATATCTCATAAACGAATGCATATCAGTACAGACCAGTTTCTTAGCTTTTCGAGCTGTTTGAGCGGCACGACTTGCTATCACAGAGTCTGGGATGCACACTTCACGAACCTAAATACAATATTTGAAAACAATCAATAATAATAATAATTGTAGTAATATCAATAATATTAATAGCGATCATACAGTTTAAAAAACAATAAATACAAACAATAGAAATAAAACAAAACTAATAGCATCTGACAGAGACAACTCACAATAACCACAGAGTAGATATAGAATCACTTGCATATGACAACAAATTGAACATAAAACACCACACGTAGACAGTTACACACCCTGGTATCACGCCGAGCAGGGACAGCAACATGCAGTTTGTTGAGAAAGTCGTCCACTTTGTTACCACGCAGCTTAGCCGCTACTCGCATCTCCAGCAACCTCTCACACGCCTGCAACGGCAATCACAATTACTAGCAACAGTCTCGTTGATAAAATGTCCCATTTTAACAAGTGACTAATGCAGAAAGACGGGATTATCTTGAATACAGCGCAGCACCACAAACTGAAATTCATAGGACACATCTTGAGACGTGATGACTAGAGGTGCACCGATTATCAGCGGATAATCGGTATCGGCCGATTAACGGCCAGTTTGCCGATAATCGGTATCGGCCATTTGACAATCGGCACTGGCCGATTATTTGTTTTAGTAAACAAAACAACAAAAAACATTCAACATTCAACAGAACAAAGTAAAGACGAAAGAGTAAATGAGTGGATGCTATTCAATTTCAAACATGGTTTTGTAAACTCCGTCCCATTGCTTCGATGCGTCCTCAAATAAACAACCGGTAATCGGCCGATTATTTGGCGCCGATAATCGGCCGGCCGATGATCGGCCAAAGCATTATCGGTGCACCTCCAGTGATGACTCACTGCTATAGGACACAGTGAACAGCAGGATGTTTGGCAACACAACAAGAGACGAAAGCGCCTACACATAGATAGACATCACGAGCAAAGATTATGAGAACACAGAGAGAGAAAATGAAGATTGGAGCAGCTGCCAGAAGAGATTGACATGATAAACCAGTCATATGGTAAATGATTAAAAAAACTATAATACAATCCGGTTTGTATTTGCTTATAGATTATATCATTGTTATACTTATACTGCATCTTTTGCATCTGTGATACTATTTATCTATTCACTCACTATGAAACTGTACACAAAGTACACAACAAAGAAAAGAATATAATTAAGAACAAATAATTATATCGGTGTGTACACATAAAAACAATAAAACTATCCATGTAACCTGCATGGTGTTGTTCAATGCATGAGACAGAGTTGACGTAATTTTGTAAAAGAATTAAAAGTTGCATGCAACTGAAAGTCTTTAACCAGCAGACAATGGCTCTACCTCGGTCCTAGCTTCCATGATTCCTTCTCCAGTCAACGTGCTCATCTCAAGCATTGGAATCTCGCTGTCCTTAAACTGTTGAAACAGAGCCTACGCAGAGACAACACATCAACATCAAGATACAAAACCAATATGATATTTGCATGGTAATAGACTAGTGCTAATGCTCATAGTAACTACTCTCCAGTACATTTTCCTGGCTCTCCGATGCACTCTGAGTCATGCATACTAAGCAATAACACTCTAAAACAGATGGCCTAACATCGATAAAGTTGGCCAACTTTTGAGGGCGTGGTTTAGTTGCACCAGAAAATCGGCCGATAAAATCGTTGAACCTTGACACACGGCCGATTTTATCATTTGCAACTTCGTACGATATCAGCTAGCTTCACGAATACACAACAGCTGAATGCAGATTGCAAAATGACACTTAAATTATTCTCTACTGCATCCAATGAATGAAAATAAATATTGTACAGTAAAAAAACAAAGTAAATAAATAAAATAAATCTTCATCTCCCACTGTGAAGAACCACCATGGTAACATACACAAAATCTATTAACCGATATTCAAAAAACTGCTCGATTTTACAGTCGAAAATAGAACGTGTTCTACGTGGAACGATAAAATCTGACGATTTTATTGACCAACAAAATTAGCCGATTTTTGCATCACAGATGACAGATTTTTGTTGGCCGATTTTCTTGGCAGACAGAATTGGCCAACTTTATTGATCAACTGACATCCCCTTTATACTGCTATACAAATTCCCAAGATTTCTATGGTTTTTTGGGTAATTTCCAGACAGATAGTCTATTCATACAAAATGCTGTTTCTGGGAAGATGCATAGCAAGGATAAGAGAGGACGACCACACAGGGAGTGGACGGACGATGTTGTGGAGTGGTGCGGAGCAAATCTGCAGGAACTGAGCCACTCGGCACGGGACCGAAACAACTGGCAGAAGATGGTGAAGCAGGCATCGGATGTCAACGGGCATTGAGCCTTATGATGACTTATGATGATGACCCAAAATGCTAAGTGAGTGAGTGAGTGAGTAAGGCTTAACGTCCCGCTCGACACATTATTGGTCATTTTGGAGACAGTCCTCCAGACAATCACTTGCACGGACGACAAAAATTGATGGCAAAATCAATCAAACCAACACAAAAAAAAACAAAATACAATAATAAACTACCTACATACACATGTACACAAACGTATTGCTAACTAACAAAAGACGCACACACGCACAATCTAACTATACCAATACTGTACAAAAAACTAAAAGCCTGGTTGAGGTGCCTCTTATGCCATCCAGCCAGGAAACGAAGTGAGTTGGTACGGATTCAGAATGCTAAAGTCTAGTGGTTATTAAACTACTGCACTATGGCGCTGCAGAAATCATCATTATTGCTGATACACGTATCATTATTGTTACTGTTCAGTGTAGCGTTTCTACTGTTTAACACAAACTGAAGAATCTTTCACTCACTTGTTTCTCAGCATCCAGCTCTTCAACTCTGCGCACGTCAATCTTGTTGACACAAACGATAATCGGCTTGTTAGTGAACAACGGCTTTATGCTGTTGAACAACTCCACCTAGTATAACACAATCATGTCAATCATGATTAACATGTATAAAAATAGAACTGTACAGTGTACAAAAAACAATATACAAATGAAACACTGGACTAATAATGAAATGTTTCATTACGGTTAAGTTTTTTTCTGAAACTTTTAACCCCTGAATTTGCAAATTTGTGGACAATTACTTGATGTGGACAGTGTCTAGCCGTGCCCATTCTGATAACTTACAACTAAAAAAAGCCGTTTTTCCAACCATGGTGATAACGAACCTGTTGCTCGATGGTGGTTCCACAGAGTTCAGAGACGTCCATGAAGTAGAGTATTGCAGCTCGCAGGTGGGCGAGGGCCGTGATGGCCTGCATCTCAATCGTGTTGCGGTCCTCCAGCGGGTGGTCAAGTATGCCGGGTGTGTCGATCACCTTCACACAACAACAAAATATCAGTCGGTACGGCACTACGTCATATCATCAGGCCGTTCCTTATCACCGAGGCAGCTTAAGCCGACGTCAGACAATCGATAAAGTTGGCCAACTTCTGGGGTGTGGTTTAGTTTCCAAAGACAGTCGGCTGAGGGGAATTATTCACCCAGAGGGACCGAGTTACCTCAAAAGAAACTAGATATTCTAGGCTATCATACGGTGAAGACCCGGAGTCTCTATCTCACCTGGCCTTGAATCCGTACCGGGTCGTGACAGACGGACAGACAGACCGAAATCCCATAGCTAATACGCGCCTCAGCAGTACCTGCCGGTACAGCTGTCTGTGGCGCGTAAAAAGTGAACCGTTCACTTCAGCCTACCGCATCTAGGACAAGTCAGCGCCGACACAGTGCGTCTGATTCACAATAATGATGTGACAATTGCTGGTGCTATGTCAAATTGTTCTTAGATTAGATTAGACTAGCACACATTTTGTTAAAAAAATAGCCGTTAGTGCACTAAAAAGCTCGAACACTTTCATCACCATCATGCTCATAATCAAAGCAAAATAATTTTACACAGAGTGCAGTCAAACTGTGAAAGCATTCCAACACCCGGATACAATCTACAAGCAGGTGATGGTGAGTTCGATTTCCAAAGTTTAGTTGTAACGAAAAGTATTTTTCGATGCTGTACTAAAACTTTTAACATCATTATTTTTCCAAACTGCTGTTAATCCACATTCACAAAGCAAACAAACGTTAATGCACCTGCCATCGAATGTATCGATAGTCAAGATGACCAACGAACAACGACTTTGTAGTAAATGCATACGGCTGTACATCAACATCGGCCCTTGTCACCTGCAGCAACAGATTAACAATGTTATTATCTAACAATGTTGTTACATTAAGAAAGTTATTATATCAATAACATTATTATGTGGACATCATAGTTAAAAAGGGCTTAACGGCATAACAAGTCTGTCCTGTATATGCTCCTAACCCGTAAACAAAAAGATGTAGAAAAATCACTTACCTGTATCATAATAGCTACTGTACTAAGAATACAATTTACTAAAACGAAAAGCCTTCATTGACAGTCTGGTACCTTATTCACGAAGCTGGATTTCCCGATGTTGGGAAACCCACTTATGACCAGTTATATTTTGCCTGTATCATAACAATTATTGTAAGTATAATACTGAAAGCAAATGTCTTCAACGACACAGTGCATTCCGTTTCCGTACCTTATTCATGAAGCTGGATTTCCCGACGTTGGGAAAACCGCAGATGACCAATGTTCTCGTGTTTGGGTCAACGGAGGGCAGCCGAGCCAAGTGCTGTCTGACCTGCTCTAAGTAAGCAAGACTCTGACTCTGCTTCTTCAGAATTGTACAGAACCTGTCCCACGTGGCAAGAACACAGTGAGCTGCATCGCTGTTATCATTAATCATCACATGCTTCTTCCAGGGTTCTTACTCTTTTACTGACAAAAAAATCCAGGACTTTCCAGGACCCCCATAAAAAATTTTCCAGGACCTTGTTGAGGCTGCAAATGTTTAAATATAAAAAACGGCATTTACTTACAATATTGTAGTGTAGTGTACACAAAGTGTAGCCCATTGCAGACAATTCAGCATGAAGCAAAATGTGGACGTTAACTCTTCAGTAAGTAATAGTCAACACAAACTGGGTGCTGTACTATTGCTGTTAGTTTTCTAGGTCCTGGAATTGTCAAGAAAAAAATCCAGGACTTTCCAGGAGGCGTGGGAACCCTGTTCTTCAGAATTGTACAGAACCTGTCCCATGCAGCAACAACACAGTGCTACAACACTACATCGCTGTTGTCATTAAACATCATCTGGTCGTACTAGCAGGGCCACGTTGTGGGTCCTGCGCCTCTCGGAAACAATAATGCTTACAATAGCCAAAGTTGGCATGATTGTTCCCCCCTGTCGCTGTCTGGCATTTCGCCGACATACTTAGCCGACGACTGCCGTCTTGTCGCCGATGCTTGTGAACGACGACTACGCTCCACAGAGAGCCGAACATGCGTCGTTGCCCGGACATACAGCAGTTTTGGCGACAGAGCCTTTGCAGCTGCGGGCCCCGTACTATGGAACAGTCTTCCATCGCAGCTGAAAGAGGCAGACTTAATGTACAGTCAATTCCGGCGGTCGCTAAAGACATTTTTGTTTGGATAGTGGGGCCACGGTGCAGTGTGAACTATTTTAATTGCGCCGCACAGAAATTATCTTACTTACTTACTTACTTTACGACAGGAGTAACTGGTGTCCCAATTATCAAATCAAAGGGTCAAAGACCACGGTTACGAATGCACGGGTCAAGGCAGATGGCTGCATAGTATGTTGGCATCGAGCTGACACATTTTTCTACCGGTACTCATTACCATAATGCACAACATGAATGTAACACAGTAAAAGTGTGGTGAAAATAAATATTATATAGTACATAACCTGCTAAGAAGATATTAAAACTCAAAAACAGCATAATTAAATGCCAACAAACATCAATAGTCGATAACGGAAAATGTCACAATGGTTCGATAACTAATAACACGAAACTAACAATAACAAGAACCAAAGTAATTTAGCAAAAGGTGGAATCGTTGTCAAGCCCATGCAACTATTTGCTTGTATTCGGCAGCATTGGACTGACGGTTAAACAATTTGGCAGGAGGTTTGGCCCCTAAATCTCCCATTCCTGGGGGTCCTGACCCCCATGTAACAATGTGTCATTGGACCCCACAAGTGTACCTGGCACCTGACAAATGGCAATGGCATCTAGATCTGTGGAACAGTTTAAACAGGGTGCACGAATGTGACAGACGACAGACAGACCACGCTACTGAGAAATATGTAGCAATAGGTGGAATCACTTGCGCTGCAGAGTGACTCCACTAAAAATACATAACATGGCAAAACTAAATGGTTGTTACTTACATGCCCAAAGCTGCCCTTTTCATTACTTTGCAACGATATAATGAATCACCATATTTCAGCAGACGAACATAGTGCTTTGCGGTTCTAAAAGCGAACAAAATTAACCGAGTCACAATAATGTCAAAGCAAAGAAATACCTATCGAACAAATAACGACCAAAAAAATTACATATGAAAGAAATTAGCAACGGCTACATATTATCGCAAATCTAAAAGCTCTGCTACCTGGTAAAAACAATGAACTTAGTACAGCTGCTACATCTATCTATTAAAAAGATTCACCCATCCCTCCAAAAATTTCACCAAAATTCGTTCAAACCTGTTAGAGAATTCTAATGGACAAACAAACAGAAAAAATGATAAATGGACAGACCAATTACATAACCTTTTCCATTCAACACATAAGAGAAATAAGTAACTAGATCTAAAAATGACAAATGCAGTACTAACTCATCAACTTTGTGCCGGGCAATGTTAACTTGACCGAGAGCAAGCTTGTAATGATCCTTGTCATACAGAACGTTCATCAAGTCTGCATAGAATGGATGAATATCCTGACAATCAACAGCAGTATTATCACAGTTAACGCAGTCTAAGAATCATAGAGCCTATTAAAATACTTGCCAAACATCTTTTCAGTTATTACTTGATGTACCTTCTCGGAAACAGTTTCTAGATTCTTTCAATCTTCTGCCAAATGGCAGGTGCATGACAATCTCTTCTGCCAGCTGCTCCTATCATCATTCATCAACTTCTCTCTTCATGTTCTCATAATCTTTGCTTGTGATGTCACTCAGCATTTGTAAACACTTTCATCCTCTTGTTGCTTTGCATTACACTGTCCCTTCCACTGTGTCCCTACTGGCTTGGTGGTGTGACAGTTAGGACGTTGGACTCATAATCGAAACATCGTGACTTCAACTCCAGGCTGGGTCGCTATAAAGTGGTTACTACTTTCAGGGATGACTGTCTGCAGACAGGTAAACCACCTCAGTATGTAACCAACCACCAAAGCCAACTCAGCCTTCCATCCCTCCGGGGTAGGTAAATCGACTAGCAACCTGCCTGGCTGGCCTCAAGGCGAAGCACATTCACCTGTGTGTGATCCTATATGGCAGGCGATGCTCTGCAGCTCTGTGACGGACCAATGGTTTTCGTAAAGAGCTATAAACACTTTTACTTTTTTTAACTTCCAACCAAAAACTCAAAGCAGACATTACAAAAATTAATCTACACCTATGTGTTCACCAATTGAGGAGGAATAGAAATCTGATTAATAATGCTCTCTGAATGGCCATCACTAACGACTGTTGTTAATCTGACCTGCTTTCAACTGCAGTCAAAAGTTATCTTACAAACGCTAATAAAAATCTCTAAGTACCTACAGGACTACAGGAGTGAAAATTTTACAATGTGTCTGCCATTATGGATGATCAACTACCAGTGACAATGCAGTATTTCAGTAAGTAAGTTTACTTGTAGTTAAATTACTGAATTTAACATTTAATAATACAAAGGAGATAATTACATCAAGCTTTGGAAATTCTTCAATAATCTGCGACAGCTTGTCATGTATAGTCTGTTGTGCAAACTTAACTTTACGCATGTAAAAATGTCGGATGCGGCTGATCTGATAATGCCGGTGTATAACAGTGGGAGTCTTTCGTTGCGTTTTTGACAGCACAATGTCAATAAATTCCTACAACACACATAATAACTCACAGTTGACAAAAGTTCATGTGTTGCAATTATGTTAACACATGGCACATTAGTGACAATAAAGGTCAGTGCTGCTGCTAGCAGTACATACAATGGCAATCTCACATTGAATGAGCAAGAAATTACTAGTGGTAAATTCAATAAATTGCCACTTCATCGTATTACAGTCATGACATTATTAATGTAAAAATGCTCTCATTTCATCACTGCACTGGCAAGATGTCACTCTGAAATCACACATGTTATCATTTAACTTAAGTTCACATTTTACAAAAAACAGCTTTGGCTTCAGCTGGACTCTGATTATACTGAATAAGCCCGGTCATAGACTCTCACTGTCTACCGCAATACTGTCGGACTCGCACTCGTGTCTATGTGAACGCAGCCTTAAGTGAGTAAACCAAGTTTTGGATCTAGCAACACGCGAATCACACCAATAAACACGTTACATCATGTTTTACAAACTGTGAGACAAACATACATATCAATATACGTAGATAATGATATTACCTTCCCTCCGGGTACAACGGTAATCTTTTTAAAGTTATAATGCGACATATTTCATAAACTGAACAAAATAACCACGTTCACGCAAAAAAGTAAACAACACCAAGAATAACTAACGAAGACGAAGTCTAAGTTGGTAAGTAAGTAAGAAGTAATATGAACGACTGTCCTGACTCCGAAGTAGTGTTGTGCGATACCTGAAATTGGAACCACGATAACGATACCGTCTCGGGTATCGCGATACTCGATACTACCACGATACTGGTAGTGCATGTGAAACTTTAGTCCACCTCTGCTATCTGGTGTTGTGTCGTCAACCTCAGGTCTCGCGTTTTCAGTCGCCCTTTCACTGACCGTCGTAGAACACTTCGATCGACGTGTAAAAAACATTGCTAATTTACAAAAAAATGCTTTACCGTAACTTGATTTCCTCATTGTAGTGTGCAGTCGTTGCCAACGGTAGAGTGGTTCAAACTGCATGGTATAGTCATCTCACCATTTCAACTGTCGGATGCGGATGCGTAACGTTGTTCCGCTTGGAACGCTCTTCCTGATTATCTGAAGAACAGTACTCTTTCTCTGTCTGTCTTCAGAAACCAGCTCAAACATTTTCTTTTCTCATCGTACTAGCACTCCCAGCGCGTTCGAGGTTATTA